>RCUH01000082.1_pt1 | contig 158750 bp, 123 predicted proteins | sample 2166191 | NCBI WGS metagenome assembly RCUH01 (sample SAMN09932848, study PRJNA488358) | compost metagenome | feature: garden; material: soil; isolation source: compost soil in an enriched community after 214 h of incubation | place: Germany: Experimental Botanical Garden Goettingen | collected...
CTTTGAAATGGATAGAATGCACTTTAACGTCCATGACTTTTACTTTTTGCGCCCAAGAAGAATGGGCATGTGAATAAATCGAGTTTGTTTGAACGAGTGTACATCAAACTCTAATCTGCCGAAAGACAGCCTCAGAATTCTTTTTTGTTTCAGTCCAGCCCCATTGTGTTTGACACATGAGCGGCGAACGCATGGTGGCAAGACTTCTTTTTCTGCACATTCGTTACCCTTCCAAGGTAGGTATTAATTTCTCTATAAACAAACTTTACAGGAATTTTCTATCAACTTTACATACAAATAACATTATTTGGCTGTTGAGAGTTAATGATGCCAGAAATAATTAGTTGAAAACCGGAGTTTTATCCTGATTCCACCGGAAATACAAGGATTTTCAGCTAAACCGATTTACCTTTTCTTTCCCCGCGGATGCGCATGCGAGTAGATCGTATTGATCTGCGCAAAGGTGTTGTGAGTGTACACCTGGGTGGCTGATAAATTCGCATGCCCTAAAAGTTCTTTCAACGTTTCAAGACCCGCACCACTGTTTAGCATGTGTGTTGCAAACGAATGGCGCAAAACGTGCGGACTTTTCTTTTCGGACGTGGTAATGCTATTTAAATAGGTATTGATCTTCCGGTATACAAATTTGGAAGACATCCGCTCGCCATTCTTTTTCACGAACAGGAAAATCTTTCCGTCTGCACTCTCCGGCTTAAGCTTTTGGTAAGACTGGATGATTTGATTCAGATCCCGGCCAATAGGAACGATCCGTTCTTTATTTCTTTTTCCCAGGACTTTAATACTGTCGCTGCTCACATCCCGGTTCTTCAATCCAAGCAGTTCGCTCAAACGGATACCGGTCTGGTAGAACAACTCCAGCATCAGGCGATCACGCACACCTTCAAAGTCTGCAGAGAATAATTGCTCGATACGGGCCGTATCCATTTCATTTTGTTTAATAAAGTGTGGCAGACGCTTCTCCACTTTCGGTCCACGGATCCGGAGCATCGGATTGTATTCAACAACACCATTAGCAATCATCCACTTAAAAAAGGAACGCAAACAGGACAGTTTCCGGGAAACCGTACGGGCACTTTGGCCACTCTCCATTAAATCCACGATCCAGCCGCGAACCAACTGATGATTCACCTCTTTCCACTCCGAAGGACCGGAAATCTCCGCAAAAGCGATAAACTGCCCCAAATCTTCTTCATAAGCAAGCAAGGTATGTTTGGAATACCTTTTCTCGGTTTGCAGGTAATGTATGAAGGAATCTTTGTAGGACATATCAATTGCAAGATACGAAAAAGAAAAGCCCCAACCATAAAAGTAGGGCTTCACACATGCTTTTAAAACTTCGAATCAAGATTGTTTGGGCTTGAAATAGGATTTAAACGTTTTCCTCATACTTCTAATTCCCTCCTGGTAATTCCGGGTAAGCCGGTTAATTTCTTTTTCTTTTATAATTTGCAATGAGTCACTGTGAATCATTGCTATTCCGAGTGTACCAAACTCTTCAGGCATCAGTTCTGATTTCGATACAAAAAACAATTTCGCATTTTGAACCGGTTGAAAGTTGGATATCGCCAACAAACTAAATCGCTCTACAATTACGAGCACCTTCTTACTACTCGTACAATTAACCAAATATTCGGCGCAACCAATACAAAAAGCATCCTTCAAAACAACAAATGTTTCAGAATCCCCAATTACAGAATGTATTTGATGACTTTTACCCTGATCATCATAAACTTTAATTCCTGACAAATCTTGACTTAAGACAAAAGAACAAGAAGCCCAATAGCTAATAATTCCCAACAAAAAACTTCTACAGCCCATAATAAAATCCAGTTGAATCTTTGAAATAGGAATCAATGTCTTTCCCCCTGTCAAAACCTTCTGTTATCACTTTTGGGTAATATGGAAAAGAGACGCTATAAATCTGACCATTACTTATTTTTAAGTCGAATACATTTTGATACAAATTCCCTAAAAAAACATGCTGCTCATTATACACCTCTCCATCCCTGTACATATCATCTCCTAAAACTTGGCTTTTCAGCTTCCACCCATCCGGATTTTTCTCCCACACATCTAACCTTGCCTTACCATAGGGAGGAGAGAGGTCTTTTGAAAGTTTTGAAAGCACGGCAAGCTGATTGTTATCAAGTAGAAATACCTTTCGTATTCGTGTTAATTTTTGAGCATCCGACTCCATGAATTTACTGATTCCGGTTTTAGACCGCAAATCAAACTGTTCCAAAAAATCCATATCCACTCTAAAAAGCGTATCTGAATTCATTACAATTGAATCTACACGCAGGTAATTCTCATCGTAAAAAATAACTTTATACTCACTACTGCTTGCATGTGCAATTGTCCCTTCACACGTAGAAACCCAGGAGTTCACCAAGTTCCCAAATTTAGTGTTATCGATTTCCGGAAAATGAACATCCACAATTTCCTGCTTTGACAGGTCAAGCTTCGCCCAAACATTGGTCTCTTTTTGATCCAACGGATGAAAAGGATAGCACACATATAGAAGAAAGTTATTTCCTAAACGCTCCATCCCCGAGAAACTATAAGTGTTTTTTATAGAACGCTCAAAAACAAAGGATCTCCCCACTCGTCGATAGAAATAGATCAAATCACTGGACAATATAACCAGTGATTTACCTGAAACAGCGAACTGAACAACGTGTGCAAGCCCTATCCCCTTTCTCTTTTTATCCTGTATGCTGATTGAATCTTGTTTCAAACCATTCAGATCAATCACATAAATAAATCTATCCGAAGCTTTATCAACAGTAGCAGGGGTAAAATAAATCAATTCATTTTCGATATAGGAAAGAATTTTTCCGGATCTCAATCCACCGGACTGAGAAAGCTTCTTTGAACTGGAAGTCACTATTTGACCGAAACAACCGGTACTTTGTCCAACAACAACAAAGCAACACACCAGCAACTTAAATATACCCAAATCCAACAGCTTCTTCACGTGAATAATGGTTTCATTTTAACTAATTTAATCCTGCTAAACCTAACAGAAAAAATCAAAGCAACAAAACAAACTGTCATTTATTTTGGCAAACAAAAAAAGGAGCCCTTTTTGAGGACTCCTTCTTATCGAAATATCGTTTCGTATTAAATCTCTTGAGATTTCATTTTCTGAGCATAAGCTGCACGAATATTCGCCTGACGATCAATAACAGATGGTTTAACGAATTCTTTACGGCGACGCAATTCTTTCATTACGTTCGTTTTGTCGTACTTTTTCTTGTACTTCTTAAGCGCTCTCTCGATGTTCTCGCCTTCTTTAACTGGAATGATTAACATATTCTATTTAAATTCTATTGTTAGCTTTTTAATACCCATCCGCTGATAGGGAGCGCAAAGATATAAATCTTTTTTCTAAAACATTACTTCTTTTAAAAAATAATTGTTGAAAACTTGCAATTTATATCGTATTCCGCTTGAGCTCACGCTCAAACCTTGTCAAAACAGTGCTTCGACTACTTTAAAAGTTCTCTTGAAATAACCAATTTCTGGATTTCAGAAGTTCCTTCACCAATGGTCATCAATTTCGCATCACGCAAGAATTTCTCAGCCGGATATTCTTTTGTAAACCCGTAACCACCCATAATCTGAACCGCTTCATTTCCACATTTCACAGAGACTTCAGAAGCAAAATATTTTGCAAATGCACCTTGTGTTGTCATTTTCTTGCCACGGTTTTTGTAATCCGCTGCCTGGAATGTCAACAATTCAGCTGCTTCAACTTCTGTTGCCATATCAGCCAGTTTAAATCCGATTGCCTGGAACTTTCCGATCGGCTGACCGAACTGCTCACGCTCTTTCGCATATTTAACTGATGCTTCGTACGCTCCACGAGCAATTCCACAAGAAAGTGCTGCAATAGAGATACGACCTCCGTCCAAAATGTGCATTGCTTGTTTGAAACCCTGTCCTACTTCACCAATCACTTGTGATTCGTGTAAACGAACATTGTCAAAAATCAATTCTGCAGTTTCAGAAGCACGAACACCTAATTTATCTTTGATTTTTACAGCAGAAAACCCTGGTGTACCTTTTTCAATGATAAATGCCGTAATTCCGTTTGAATCCAATAACTCTCCTGTACGAACCAAAACAACCGCCACATCACCGGAAAGACCGTGTGTAATCCAGTTTTTCGCTCCGTTGATTACCCAATGATCTCCGTCTTTAACAGCAGTACATTTCATACGCATTGCATCAGAACCAGTATTTGGTTCAGTCAAGCCCCACGCTCCGATAAATTCTCCTGAAGTTAATTTCGGCAAATATTTTTTCTTTTGTTCTTCTGTTCCGTGGTAGTAAATATGACCTGTACAAAGGGAATTGTGTGCCGCAACACTCAAACCAATACCTCCGCATACTTTACCTAATTCCATCAATGCAGTTGCATATTCCAGGTATGAGAAACCGCTTCCTCCGTATTCTTCCGGGATGTAGATTCCTAATAAACCCAACTCTCCCATTTGCTTCATGACATCTACAGGGAAATACTCATCAGCATCCCATTGATTCATGTTCGGGCGGATTTCTTTTTCCGCAAAATCACGCACCATTTGCGTGATCATTTTTTGATTTTCGTTTAATTCAAAATTCATGATTAACAGTTTTTTGGGGGTGTCCGTTAATTTATTTTCGATAAATAATTTTTAATAGGTCACTAAATTAGTAATATTATTAGAGTAGTTTTTCAATTTTTCGTTACCATTTAGAAAATTTAACCCTACCAGGAAGTTAAATCCGGCAACTTCTCCACCGCATTTCTGAATCAGCTCAGCTGCAGCCGAAGCAGAGCCGCCCGTAGCAAGTAAATCGTCATGTATCAGGACACGTTCTCCTTTACCGATCGCATCTACGTGCATCTCAACTGTTGCGGAACCGTATTCCAGGTCGTAAGAATGACTGATCTTGTGATAAGGCAATTTCCCTGCTTTACGGATCAACACAAAAGGAATCCCCAATTCCATCGCAAGCGGATAACCGAACAAAAAGCCACGGCTTTCAATCCCGGCAATTTTATCCAAATTCTGGTCTTTGTACATGGAAGCAAGGTGTTTTACGATTTCCCTTGACAATTCCGGGTTCAGCATGATCGGTGTAATGTCTTTGAAAACAATCCCCGGCTTTGGGAAATCGACCACATCTCTGATCACTCCTTTTATTTTTTCTTCTATCATTCTTTTACTATAAGGTAATGTTTCAGCTTCTCAAACAGTTCGTCTGTCATCAAAACCGACTTTTTAATCTCACGCACCTCTTTATACGGGCCGTTTTGAGTGCGCAATTTTACGAGAGAATTTGCCAAATTCCAAGAAATATATGGATGAAGTGTCAATTCCTTAGCACTTGCGGTATTAATATTGATCGTACGGATATTTTCCGGATCGATCTGGATGTATTTCTCCCACACCGCAATTTTCTCAGGAGTTGCCTGCCAAACTTCACTCAGTTGGTTCAACGAATAAAACCCGCCGAAATTGTCCCTGGTGCGAATTAACTGTTTTGCATCAAATGCAGAAATATCGGCTGCCCGCAGCACATCGTCCAGGTCTGCCCTGTTAATGTCGACTTTTATCAATTTCTGCTCCAGTTTGTATTCAGTGTATTTATCCAGGTTTTTGGTTCTTTCGGGATAAACCGTGGAATCTTTTATCAAGGCATAAAGCTCATCGGAGATCACAAAGATTCGCTTCAGTTCTTCATTGGAATGGATTTTCCGGGAAGTGAATTTCAGTACCACTGCACTTTGTTTTTCGGAAAGTCCCAAAGCCATCCATTGCTCCAAAGTATATTCGTTCGGGTCAAAACTTGAAATAGGCCGCGAATAGCGATTCTTTTTGTCGAATTTGCGGTAATTGAATGCAGTTTCCCGGTTCAGTTTTTCTGTGACCTGCTTTTCGGCAAGCGACCATTGCTCGATATTTATTTCGGATTTCGGCCTGAAATGCTGGATCAGATCGGGTGCAACAAAGATGAGGAGAAGCAATCCTGTGAACAGGAAAATTCCTCGTTTAGTAGATTTTGAATAGTGGGTCATTTTATTATTTTTAGTGGTAGTAAGATACCTCTTTTTTCAAAAGCGGGATCGTTTCCCGGATATCCATCGGGTGATAATCGAGTAATTTTTCTGCTTTTGAGAGATCAAATCCTGTCCGAGGCGGTCTTTTCGCAGCCTGATTCAAAGTGCCGGAAGAAATGGTTTCAATGGAAAGATCATTCAGATCCAGTGCTTTACCGACTTCTTCTACAATTTGATTGATCGGCCTGGAAACAGGGCCCGATAGGTGGAAAATTCCGGTTTGCTTTCGCTTCACGATTTCCACACAGCCATAAGCCAGGTCATCTGCCCAGGTAGGCGCACGGAATTGGTCATCCACCAATCTCATCGTTTGCCCTTTCGGCAATGCTTCCAGAGCCCATAAGATCATGTTGGAGCGAGACAATCCGAAACCGGTTCCATAAACGATAATCGTTCTTGCGATCGACCAATTTTGATATCCGTCCGGATCTCCGAGCAATAAATTTTCAGCATCCACCTTTGACTGCGCATAGACACTCAACGGATTAACCGTATCTTCTTCTTTGTAAGGTCCGTTTTCACCATCGAAGACAAAATCGGTCGACAACAATTCAAAATGAGCATTCACACTTTTTGCAGCTTCGAACAGCACGTTGGATGAAACGACATTCACCTGGTGGCACTCTTCCGGGTTTTCTTCGCAATAATCCACATTTGTAAGGGCTGCGGTATGAATAATGGCAGTTGGCTGTTGTTCAAGGACTAATTTTCTGACCTCATCCGTTTGAAGCAAATCCAGGCTGAAATAATGATCCTCCGGGCATTCCGGGTTCCTGTTCGGGCCTTTGGAAGTTGCTATGAATGGAATCTGGTGTTTTAAGCAGCGCTTGATTATTTTTTGCCCCAATAAACCATTTGAGCCGGTAATCAGTATTTTCATGAAAGTCAATTCTTATAATTCCCAAATAGATGCCCGTTTCGATCTTTTAAAACCAAAGTAATGCTTGTGCTCCAGGATCCAGGCCATAATCAGGTACGGGATTAGCGGAGAACCCAAACCGATACACGTTGCGTAAATGAATCCAAGACGGACTTTATTGGTTTGGATACCCAATTTGCTAGCCCACCACGCACAAACTCCAAAGGAGCGCATCTCAAAGAAAAAAGCTATTTTTTGAAGGGTTCTTTTCATTTCTTATTCCTCCTTCAAAATTACGACATTTTAATTTAAAATGGCGCATGTAAAATTGAAAAGACAAGTCAGTAACTCAGATTGCTGCTAACTCAATTATCGGAGCAAGAGTATAAAACTAAGGTGACTGAGCGAAGTCCAACTCACCTTTTGAGAACAGTATTCCCGATGGCACATTTCAAACAGTTTTTTTTCAGACAAAACTCATTGGTCAGTTCGATCAGTCCCTGGGATTCCAGCGCGTTCAAAGGAATCACTCCGAGTGCTTTCCACTGATTGATCTTTTCATTTTTCTCCGGGGGAAGCAGCTGCAGGATCTCAAAGGCACGTTCCCGGTATGAATTGTCGCTTAATTTTTCTGACAGCCACCACAAAAACGGCACAACGCTGTTGGTAATGATTGTGTTTGCAGTTCCCGTACTCATTGTTGACGGGGTTTTCTTTTCCTTGTCAAAATCAAAATGTGTCAGCCAGTAGTCATCTGTGGGCTTCAGTAACTTAGTTTGTATAATAGGGAGCAATTCCTTCGCCGGCAGGTACCAGATATCGGAATCCCAATTCATTTCATGAACGAATGCTGCAAATTGTGCCAAGCGCTGAGTGGGGAAACCTCCTGGCCGACATCCTTTGAATTTCCATCCATGCCGGTTTGCCGCGCGCAACTTCAATTTGTAACGCTGGAAATCCCATTCGGCTTTCAACTCTTTTTGGTAAGTACCTTTTACATCTTCTTCCTCCAAAAATCCTCCGACCCCAAATGTCAAAGCCATTTTTTGTTTCCGGGATGCTTTGATAAAGTGGTTAAATGGAATTCCAAACGCCAGTTCCTGGAAAGGCAGCTGGTTGACTTTCATACCAAATGCTTTGGATAAAACGTGAAAAAGCACCTCTTTAAACCCGATCTTTCCATGCTGATACAATTCATCCAACTCCGTCATTCTTCTGTTCAGTCGTTGAAAGACCGCTTTCTCTAGTTGGTTCAGAACAATTGATTTGGGGACATGCTTCAAAAATGATCCGCACAAAATGGTTGTATTCCCCCTGTAATAATCCGTGAACCACCGGAAATGGTCGTCATCTATCAACTTTTTGAGCTCTACGGTCGGGATCGGGATTCCTTCAATGAAAATCAATTGATCGTGTTCATACACTACGTGAAGTATGACATTGGAATAAGCTTTATCGAATTGATGTCCGTGCAGGTTCCAGTCGGAAGATTTCACGTGCATTTCAATATTCCCGGAATGGGTCAGTTGATCGATCACGATCTTCCCGTTGAAAAAATCCGGTCCTGAATCGAGGTTGTGAATTCCCACCTGGAGAATTTCGACCTGTTTACCGTCAATCGTCTGTAAATTATTGAATGGAAGCCGCTTGTTCTTCCAGAGAAAATGCAGGTAACTTTCGTTCATTTTTCATCCTTTTCCTAAATAATTTAAGAAAAAAGTTCATTTAGAACAAGAAGGAAAACGTTAAAAAAGAAGCAATTACTTGTACTCCGGGAACAATGCGGTCAATCCTTCTTCACTTGCGCTGCAAACTCCGCGCTCGGTGATCAAAGCTGTAACCAATCGGGCCGGCGTTACATCAAATCCGTAATTGCTGGCTTGTGTTGTTTCCGGGCAGATCAACACCTCATCCAGCTGACCTGTGATTTTGCTTTTCCCAACAACATAACGCACCTCATTTTGATCGCGCTGTTCGATCGGAATTTCTTTCAACCCGTCGCGGATCGTCATATCCAGCGTAGTTGACGGAAGCGCTACGTAGAATGGAATGTGGTTATCGCGGGCTGCCAATGCTTTCAAATACGTCCCGATCTTGTTTGCAACATCTCCGTTACGCGTAGTTCTGTCCGTACCAACAATACACAAGTCCACCATTCCGTGCTGCATCAAATGTCCGCCCTGGTTATCCACGATCAATGTATGCGGTATATCGTGACGGGTCAATTCGTAACATGTCAGGTTTGCGCCTTGCAGACGCGGACGGGTTTCATCAACCCATACATGTACTTTTATTCCTTTTTGAGCGGCCTGGTAGATCGGTGAAGTGATAGTTCCCCACTCGATACAGCCCAGCATTCCTGCGTTGCAGTGTGTTAGAATATGTACGGTGTCACCATTCTTTTTCTTCGAGATTTCTTCAATCAGCGGTAAGCCATGAACCCCGATCATGCGGCAGGTTTCGACATCGTCTTCCACAATTTGCGCTGCCTCTTCCCAAGCCGTTTGAACCGGATCAGCAGCATTCTCCAATTTTGCTTTCATGCGGTCTAAAGCCCAGAACAGGTTTACGGCCGTTGGACGTGAAAGACGCAAATCTGCGAACGCTTCATTCAGATCAGCACCTTCTCTTGCAGCCAGGTAAATTCCGTAAGCTGCGGTAGCACCGATCAATGGCGCTCCACGCACCACCATATCTTTAATTGCACGTTCGGCATCTTTGTACGAAACCAGTTTTTCAACGACCCATTCATGTGGTAATTTTCGTTGATCGATTACTTCTACATACTTGTCTTCGGTTGTCCAAATGGTTCTAAATGCGCTCATGAGTCAATTTTTCTGCTGCAAAATTAATCTATTTGAACCAAATCCATCGGTCTGTGAACGCATTTCGATCTGTAAAAACCCAAATTTAATGGGATACGATCATTCGCTTAACAAAATTACCGGCTGAATTGCTTCCGTGGATGAAATAAATTCCATTCTCCCAGGCAGAACAATCGATACTTCCGTCCGGGTTTTGGTGAAAGCGGATTGAGTTTCCGTTCAGATCATAAATCATTAAGCGGGAGAAATCTTCCGGGTTCGAGATACTGAAACGTTCATTGGATGGATTCGGATGGATCCGGAATGCATTTTGGGAATATTCATCGGCGGAAAGATTATCTGGCGGAACAATAGTCAATATCGCACAATCCATGTTATTGGACAGATCCGGATCAAACACCGCATTTGCAGCATTCATGGGCTTTGCAAAAATGCACAATTCCACATCTACTCCTTCATAATTCTCTGTGAATGTCATCATGCGTGAAATGGTAAAGCTTTCGGCAGGATCAGCCGCATTTCCGGTAAACCCCAGGTAATTCCCACTCATTCCAAAAGGAACAGTATCGCCGAAAATGAGCATGTAATAGTAAAGCGAATCCGAAGCCTGAAAGCTTGTGGAAGCATCTACGTTTTTGATCGTTATCAATAGGTTGAACAGTTCCATCGACTCAAAAGTTGTTCCATTGGCCGGACTTGTCATTTCCAGTTCCAAATCGAGCGAACGCTGCGCATTTAGCGAAAAACAAAGGAAAAGGATGTTGATTGAAAGTATGATTCTCTTCATAGTTTGTAGTTTAAAGTGTTATTCAATCTACATAAAATGAAGGCGATATCCAAGTAAAAGGAGTGAATTGTATCGCTAATTGATTCTCCGGTACTTATTCAAAACTGATCTCATCAAAAGATTTTACGGCCTGTTTCCAGGTAGGAGTCATTCCTTCCCGTGCAAGCTGAATGGTCTGATATCCTTTCGAATCTGCTGCCTCTAATTCTTCTTCGATATCGCTCAGGAAAAGGATTTCGGAAGGATCTAGGTTGAGTATCCCGGCAATCTTCGAATAGGTTTCAGCTTCTCTTTTTCCACCTGTATTGGTATCGAAATAATGCGAGAAAGAAGGTGTCAGGTCTCCGGAAATACTGTAACCGAAGATCAGTTTTTGAGCAGGAACAGAACCGGAAGAAAATACTCCCAAACCAATCCCCTGTTCTTTCCATTTTCCCAAATTCGTTGCTACTTCCGGGTAAACATGTCCTTTCAAAACCCCGTCGCGGTACCCTTTCTCCCAAAGCACACCCTGCAAGGTTTTCAATGGCGTGATTTTGCGGTCTTCCACGCTCCATTCGTACAACTTGTCGATGATTTCCTGCTCCGTAGAAATGGTTTCACCGTCTTCCGACTGCGCTAACTCAACAGTTTGAGCGAAAGCCTCTTTCACGATCGGGTTTTCAGTCAATTCCGACAAATCCAGGATATTATTCCGGAAATAAGGGAACAATTTTTCTGCAACAAACGAAATGGAGGAAGTGGTTCCTTCGATGTCTGTTAGTATGAATTGAGGTTTTTTGAATTTCATGTTTCAAAATTACGAAGTAAATGCAAGAATTATTCAGGGAAAACTATTCGATTTCTTCCTGGTATGCTTCGATGGGAAGCGGCACGGATTTGAATTTTATATCAATCCAGGACCAGATAAAGTTGCAAATAAACATCCAGATCAGGCAAATGTACCCGAATGTTTTAAAATCACTGAACAAGCCATCAATGATAATTGCCACTATTGATCCCCAGAAATACATGTTGAATTTCAATTTCGTATTCTTAACCATCGGCAGAAAAATATTCCAATCGGTGATTCCATGGATATTCAATTTTTTCAGCTCTTTTCTAAATCCGAAAAATTCAAAAACCAAAATAGCGCCGGCTGTTAAAATAATAGTAGTCCATTGTCCGTCCCATTTCTCCAGGAACTGGTCAAAATACGTCACTTTCAAAACCTGGTAGAAATAAGCCCCTACAATTGCCCCGGTGATAATCATGGAAATAGCCAATGCAAATGTAAACAAGAACACATTGAAGATAAATGCGAATACCTGCCAGATAACGACTAAAGGCTGGGCCAGATCTTCCTGTGTAAACGTTCCTCTGATGGAAGCAAGCACCGTGTTTTTATAAGTCAGTTCACACAACGACAAATAATGATTAAAGAACAGGCTGAAAAAGGAAACATTGAAAAACAAAATGGTTTGACCGATATCCCATTTCCAAAAGAAATACCCGATCAGGGTTACAACAACCCAAATTCCATTAATGAACAGTGAGTAATAATCTCTGAGCAATCCCATTTATTTTCCTACCCGGAAGTCCGAAAAGCGCTTTTCCAAGTCCGAACCGGTATATTCCGGGATCCATCCGCTCATATCAATAAAAATGCGGATCGCTTTTACAAACGGATTGGTTTCCCCTGCATCAAACCAGTGTTTTGTACCATGTGGAACAGAAATTAAATCTCCCTGCTCGCAAAGCAAGTTGAAAACAGGCTCATTTTCCAGGTTGAACCAGAATAAGCCCGATCCATCCACAAAAAAACGGATTTCATCTTCCGAATGCGTGTGTTCTGCAAGAAATTTGGCACGAATTGCCTCGTAATTCTCCGTTAGTTTGTTGATCGTGATCACATCTGCAGTCTGGTAACCACCAGCTTTCATAAACGGTTTCAAACTAGATTCATACGCCTTCAGGATTTCTTCCTGGTTCGCACTGTCTTCAAAAACCACATCTGCCTGCCACTGATCAAAAAAGATCCCGCGTGCGTTCATAAACTCGCGAATTTTCTCCGGATTACGCTCCGTAATATTCAAATCGGGAATAGATAATACTGCCATATAACAAAGTTATTACTGAAAATCGAGAATTGCTAGAATTCGATAGGGAAAATGCTAATTTTAAGCACAAATCCGCATCCCGGAAACACTTATGAAAAACGCCTTATTTCTTTTCGTTCTTTTACTCTCCGGATTAAAAGCTTATTCGACCCAATCTTTCTCTGCCGAAAACAGGTTCTCTCAAACACCCATTCCTTCTGATTCCTTAAAAAAGAAAGTTTTAAAACAACTCGGATTCTCCGAATCGGAATTACGGGACGAATTGTTTGAAGAAAAAGTGCTTCCGCATGCCAAAACACAAACTGTGATGGTAATTCCAAAACAAGTAGATGAAGATGATGGAATGTTTACAATTGATGCGGTCATTGTGGTTGTAAACAACCAGACAGGAAAGATCATCCAACGCTTCAAAGAAGAAAACTTACTGTATTCCGACGCAATCCATGTTTCCGGCTTTACGATCGATACCGCGCCTTATATGCTTACGAAAGAAATCCGGGCATTCGGGGTACGCGTATCTTATAAAAACGACAGCGGACCAAATCCTTACAGAGAAACAAATCTTTCACTCTTCATACAGGAAGGCAATTCGCTGAGAAGGGTTTTGAGAAATGTCAATGTTACATCCTTCAGTGGTGAATGGGATACGAATTGCGCAGGAGAATTTCATTCCGGGAACTCCCTGGTTTCATTTGAAACGGAAACTACCAACGGCTGCTTCAACTTAGTGATCAAAGAACGCTCCACCACTACCCTCAAAGAAAAGATCAAAGGCGAATGCAAGGAGCGAACGATTGAAGAGCACGAGAAAAAGATCATCTTCTATTACAACGGGAAAACATATAATTAGCATTGTTTTTTTAAAATCGAACCGGATAACCCAGTCTTGTGTTAACTTTACGGTAATTTTACATACCGGTGTTTTTAAGACTTTTTTCTCTCCTCATTGTATTTGTACTTAGCTGCACTTTCCAGGTCTATTCTCAAAAAAAACAATCGCTTCCTGTTCGTTACCTTAAACGTGTTTTTTTCGATACCATGCCCAAAAGCCAGCCCCAATTACTGGCCTACCCGATTGCGGCTTATTCTCCGGAAACCAATGTAGAACTAGGAATCAGCGCATTATACGTCCGGTATGCCAAAGGCGATACAAACAACCGGCTGAGCGAAATTAACGGATTGGCGTTTTACACCCTTCAAAATCAATTCGGCGGAATTATAGAACATGCCATCTATTCAGACAAAAACACCTGGTTTTTCCTGGGAAAACTGAAATTCCAGAGTTTCCCGCTTACTTTTTACGGCATTGGTGCCGAAGCTCCGAATGTGAAGCTTTCCAAAGTCGAAGCCTTTCAATTCCAGCTCAAAGAACGACTGCTTCACAAGATTCATGGCAATTTTTACGGTGGATTGGAATTTGACCTGCAACACTTGGGAAAAGTGCGTTTCAATGATTACGATACGTCCAATTATTATGAAAAACCCTACGGACACGAAGGTTCTACCAATCTCGGGATCGGAGCGGGGATTTTGTACGATAACCGGCACAATGTACTGAACGTGCGGCACGGCTTTTTCTCCGAACTTGCTTTCCTCTATTATGGCAAACAATTTGGCAGTAAGTATGAATTTTCATCTGTTTTTACGGATATTCGCTGGTTTCACCCGATCCGCAAACGAAATGTGCTTGCTTTACATGCTGTGGGGCAGTTCAGCCTGGGAAATCCTCCGTTTAATCAATTGGCTTTATTAGGTGGAGAAAGTATTATGCGCGGATATTACCTCGGGCGGTTTCGCGACCGGAATTTACTCGCAACTCAGGTAGAATATCGCATGCTTCCGTTTTCATTTGCCAAACGCTGGGGTGCAACGGTATTCGCCGGAACCGGTTTGGTTTACAATTCCATGACACCTATCCAATCCGACCACTTACTTCTCGCCGGAGGAGCCGGGGTGCGTTTCCTGCTTTTCCGCAAGAAAGATGTTTGGGTGCGTCTCGACCTGGCGTTTACGAGAGAAGGTCAGGGTGTGTACATCTACATCGGGGAAGCTTTTTAAAAGAATAGAAAATCAGCAAATAAAAGCTTCCGGTATGAGCTGCGAACTACCGAAAATCTTAAAAAACAATAAATAAATTCTCCCGGCTGTTAAGAATTCCTTTTCTTTATCATTGCAAATAATAATACGAGAGTTATGAAAATATTCAACAAATTCAGTCTAATGGGGATCCTGTCCGTTGGAATGCTGGCAGTATCTTCCTGTAAACCAATCTATCAGTGTGGCGATCCTATTCCTGAGAAGAAAAAAGGTGGAAAACGGCTTCAGGCTGTTGTATCGGAACGTGATTCATTATGTAGTTCACTTGCTGACCAAAAAGCAGTAAATGAACGGCTTAACTCGGATATTCGCGGTTTAAACTCCGATATCAGTTCCCTTCAGAACAAACTTTCCGGGCAGCAAAACCTCAATGAAAGCCAGTCGGCACAGTTGAACGAGCAATCGGCACAGTTGAGCCAGAAGGACAAAGATCTACAGGACAAAGAGCGTATGCTTCGTGAAATGCAGGCAATTATTGCACGCCAGGACGAACTGACGAAAAAGCTGAACCAAACACTGCGTGATGCTTTAGTTGGTTTCAATTCCGATGAATTAACAATGGAAATCCGTGACGGTAAAGTTTATGTATCGATGTCGGATAAACTGCTTTTCAAATCGGGATCTACGGCTGTAGAACCAAAAGGTGTGGAAGCATTGAAAGCTTTGGCAGATGTATTGAACAAAAACCAGGACATCCAGATCCTGGTAGAAGGTCACACGGATAATGTTCCGATCAAAACGGCGGTGTTCAAAGACAATTGGGATTTAAGTGTGGGACGTGCAACAACGATTACCCGTATGCTCAATAAAGAATACGGAGTTACAGCAACCCGCATGACAGCTTCCGGACGCGGTGAGTATTTCCCAAGAGCGTCAAACGATACTCCGGAAGGAAAAGCAAAAAACAGGAGAACAGAGATCATTCTTTCACCGAAATTGGATGAGATCATGAACCTGTTGAACAATTCAGGAAAATAATCATAAACGTATTCTAACAATACAGCAACAGGGGCACGATTCATCGTGCCCCTGTTTTATTTAAATTCTCAAATTTCTTTCACTTCTTCCCTGCCATCTGCATGTAATGCGAAGCGCGTCTTGCTTCGGTCGTGCACCTGGTCGTAACGTTTCCATGGCCAGCCGCCAAATTGGGTTTGATGATAGTCGTCGAATGCCTGTTTGATCTCTTCTTTGGTGTTCATCACAAACGGACCATACTGCATCACTTGTTCAGCAATCGGTTTTCCCTGTAACAGGAATAAGCTAACAGGAGTATCGTGTGATTCCAATTCGGTTACAACCGCAGGATCCAGGAAAAATCCGGAATACGATTCGAATGTTTGCTCATTGATCGTCAGGCTTTCTCCTTCATAGAAGAACAAACTCCGGTTTACCGAGCCTGTTGCTTTTGGCAAAGTGATCTTTGCGTTCGGTTCCATTTTAATGTTCACGATCAGTACTTCGTTCTCTTTCGGAAATGCCCAGGAATCAGGTGGCGGACTCCCGCCCTGGTTTTCGTTCCAGGTTCCGGAAATCAGTTCGACCAAAACCTTATCGCTGTCAAACTTCAGGTTCGGAATGCTTTCGCGCCACAGCATTTTGAAATGCGGTTCCACCATTTTATCCTTTTTGGGAAGATTCAACCAAACCTGGAATAATTCCAGCGGATTTTCTTCCGTTAGGGATAACAACGGGAACATTTCCGAGTGCTGTACTCCTTTTCCGGCAGTCATCCACTGCACATCTCCGTTTCCATAACGGCCTGCGGCTCCAAGCGAATCTGCATGATCGACCATTCCTTTACGGACCACGGTGATCGTTTCAAAACCACGGTGCGGATGCCCCGGAAATCCAGGAACTTTCTTCCCGTGATACATACGGAAACCATCTTTAATGATGAAATCGTCTCCCATGTGACGGCCTTTGAAATTTTCCGCGTCCGGTCCCATTTGTTCGTTTCCTTTCGGGAATTGATCTTCGTGATGGACACAAAACAAGAACGGATCTTGTGTTTCCCACTGAAAACCCAGCGGAAAAGAGCGTTGTATCGGATTCATAGTTGCTTTATTTGTCGGTTCAGGATCTTCCTTTTTTCCGCTTGCAAGCCAGGGAAGAGCAACCAATGCTGCGGAAGCAGCTGAAAGGCGCTGAACAAAATTTCTACGTGTAACTTCTTTACTCATGGATTAATTTATTTACCCGGGTACTAATTTATAAAAAAGCGTTATCAAAAACCAATTTTTAGTTGGTAAAAAGGGTTAACACCTTATTTATGGGAATGTTTTTACATCTTTATGGATAAAGTATTAAATGGGTATCAGAGAATTTTACCCGCAATGAAAGCAAAATCAATAACAACCAATGCATTATAACAACAAGCACTTTCGTCCGGTAAGCAACACCGAGAACGGCGAAACTTCGGAAGAAACAATTTTCCGGTATGAACAAAACGGCAACATTCTAACCTGCTCTTACTCGGGCGGACAAATTGTTTCCGGGCAGTTGATCGGTTTGGTGGACGAACAGGGAAACATCGATATGCGGTATCACCAGGTGAACAGCAAAAGAGAATTGATGACCGGAATTTGCCGGTCCACGCCGGAAATCCTACCCGACGGAAGGATTCGTTTACATGAAACCTGGCAATGGACTTCGGGAGATCAATCGGAAGGAAGCTCGGTGCTGGAGGAGATCCAATAACTACAGTCATGGCAAATCCATTTTTCAAACTTTTGATCGTACTGATCCCATTTTCATTTATGCAGTCATGTACAGAAAACACGAAAAGAACCGTTTGCACAGAGCAATCAATCTGGCGTGATAATGATGGGGCTGATTCCTGTTCCTATTACTCAACAAACGAGTCTTGTGAAAAAGTACTCGGTAAACTAATGATTCGTTCGCGTCTGCATAAAGACTTACTGGAGAACAAAATTTTTGAAGGCGGTTTATCAAGCAGGTGGCTCGAAATCGGGAAAGATTCTATTCACTATTTTACTCCGGACGGCGAACTCGTAGATAAAGGTTCGTGCCATTGCGCGAATGGAATCATGAAGATTGATTGGAAGATCGGAGAAAACCTGCCTGAGGAATGTGAGATTTATTTCAATTCAGCTGATTTTGTTGAACTTAGATACTATGATCACCCTTTTAATTTCAATGTTTTTGAATACGAAACCGAAAAAAAGGCGGATAATCCGACAAAAATTATTGGGACTATTGAATAATCCAGTCTGTGATACTATCAAATGCGCATAAGCCAATGCATTATATAAATCAAAATCATATCTTTGATAGTATCAAATGATAGTATCAAAGAATGAGGCCTCCGTACGAAATAACAACTGCGATTCTTTTCCGGGTAAGTTCGATTTCCGAAAAACTGGGGCAAATTAATGCGAAATACCTGGATAAACCATCGCCTAAACTTCGTAAAGAAAACCGGATCCGGACGATTCATTCCTCATTAAGCATTGAAGGAAATACGTTATCTGTGGAACAAATTACCGCACTTCTGGAAAAAAAACGAGTTATTGGTCCTGAAAATGATATCAAGGAAGTAATCAATGCCATTTCGGTTTATGAGCAATTAAATTCGTTCGATGCTTACAGTTCAAACTCTTTTCTCCAAGCTCATCAGGTATTGATGAAAGGACTGATTGCTGATGCCGGAGCTTATCGAAAAAGCGGAGTTGGTATCGTTGCGGGAGAAAAGATTACCCACATGGCACCACCACCTGCAAATGTTCCGTTTTTAATGAATGACCTGTTCGATTATTTGAAATCCGAAGAGCTGACACTCATTAAAAGCTGTGTGTTCCATTATGAAATGGAGTTCATTCATCCTTTCCTGGACGGAAACGGTCGCATGGGCAGACTTTGGCAAACAGTCATTTTAATTCAGGATTATCCCGTTTTTGAATTCATCCCTTTTGAAAACCTGATCCAGCAAAAGCAAGCCCAATACTACGAATCTCTTTCAAAAAGTGATAAATCGGGAAATTCTACTCCATTTATTGAGTATATGCTGGAGATTATTGATGATTCACTAAATAGTTTACTGGGTGTAAAAGGGAGTAAACTGACAACAGAAGACAGATTAAATTACTTTTCTGAGATTACTGAACCCGATCAATCATTCACCCGGAAAGATTATATGCAGGTATTTAAAGAAATTTCATCTGCTACTGCGAGCCGTGACCTCAAAACCGGAGTAGATTCGAATTACTTCCAAAAAAGCGGAGATAAGAAAAACACCCTTTATCATCTAATTCAACAATCCCGTTCTGGTTCTTCCCGGTAACACATTTTAAATCCTTTTAACATTTCCTTCAAAGAGACTATTTGTTTAATCTTTAACTTTAAAACAACTCGTTCATTAACATTTTTCAGCTTGATTTTTCACACAATAAATTCGAAATAACAACACATTCAAGAAGCATAAAGCAATCCCCTACATACTCAAGTATTTATTAAAAACACCAATTATGTCGTTTGAGCAAAAATCAATTATTATCACAGGGGCTGCAATGGGCTTAGGATTAGCTGCAGCTAAAGAATTAGCAAACCGTGGAGCAAACCTCACCTTAATGGATTACAATGAGGAACAATTAAAACAAGTTGCAAAGGAACTTTCCGAAGAATTTCCGAAGGCAAAAATCATTACAGTAACAGGAGATGCTTCCAATGAAGAAGATGTAAAAAAATACGTCGATGAAGCTCAAAAAGCATTTGGCCGCATTGATGGACTTTACAACAATGCCGGAATTGAAGGGCGCCAGGCTCCAATCACGGAATACGATATCGCTGTATTCAAGAAAGTGGTTGATATCAACCTAATGGGAGTTTATTTTGGAATGCGTTACGTGATTCCGGTGATGCAAAAACAAAAGTACGGGCGCATCGTAAACGTTGCATCCGTTGGAGGTATTCGCGGTGTACAAAACCAGGTAGCATACGTAGCCAGTAAGCACGCCGTTTCAGGAATGACTAAGAATGCCGCACTGGAATATGGCCAGGATGGAATTACCACCAATGCCATTGCACCCGGAGCCATTCTTACTCCAATGGTTGCGGAAGCTTTTAAACAAGTAAACCCGGAAGATCCGAAAGCGGCAGAAAAGGAATATGCCAAACGAAATCCTACCAAACGGTTGGGAATCCCATCGGAAGTGGCAAAACTGGTTGCTTTTCTATTGAGTGAAGATGCATCTTATGTCAACGGACAAACCATTGCTATTGATGGTGGTGAATCAAATATTTACGGAAATTCTTAATTCGTACCGGCCGGTAGATTTGACAATCCGCCGGCCATTTCTTTTCTTCTCCGGAAAAAGTTTGTGCTTCTTATCAGTTCAGACTCACTCCTTCACCAAACGCTGTGTAGTATTGAACGTCCCGGAATAAATATTCACCAGGTAAACTCCTGACGGAAAATCGCCCAGGTCAATCACATTCGAATTTTGAACAGATACAACTTGTTTTCCTTCCGGTGAAAACACATCGATTGCATATTCCGTTCCTACGTCCGAAGAAACAGTAAAAATTCCTTTACCCGGATTCGGGTTGATCTGAATGCCAGATTGGTCATTTTCTGCTAATCCGACAGTATTTGATGCATAACGCATAATCGTACCGTTCATTCCGCAGGTATACCCGATAGTTGTATTCGGAAAGCAAACCCCCAACTGACGGGACGAAGAAGAAGCTACAGGTGACCAGGAATTCCCCTGGTTTGTTGTTCTCAGGATGATACTTGTATTCCCGGTGACACTTCCTCCAACGGCATATCCTACGGAATTATCCGGGAAATCAACAGCACTCAGAAAGATATTGGGAATCTCGTTATCTGTCCACATGGAACCTGAATTACTCGTTTTTAGTATAATCGCTTCATTGGAAGCAGATGATCCGCCCGTAATCACGCCTTTTGTTGCATCGGGAAAGCAAACATCCGTCAGGGAATGGCTCGTTCCACTTGTTAAAAAATTCCAGCTCAGACCTCCATTAATAGTATTCAGAATTGTTCCTACATCACCTACTACAAATCCTACCGTTGCCGAAATGAAATAGGGTTTGTTCAATTTCAGGGAAATACCGGTACTCGATGGTGCCCAGGCATTTCCTGAGTTGACTGATTTCAGAACAATTCCATTATCTCCTGTGATGTACAGGTTTACGCCAACAGCACAAATTCCCAGCAAATCACTTGTTGTTCCGGAATTTACAAGTGTCCAGGAAATCCCGGCATTGTTTGTTTTCAGGATCGTTCCCAGTTCACCCACTGCAAAAAAGGTAGAAGCGTTGACATAGACCACATCGTAAAGGTCAGCCGTAGTTCCTGAAGCGGATGCCGACCAGTTTAAGCCCGAATTGGATGTTTTACGGATTACTCCGCCGTTACCAACAACGATTCCTGTAGACGGTGAAGAGAAATTGATCGCGTTTAACTGCGTCGTAACACCACTGTTTTGAGGTAAAAAGCTCTGGGCAACGGATGATAAACCGGCAATGAATGTGAGTAATGTCAAAAATAATCTCATGGACGATACAAATTGGGTGAAGTTCTGTTTGTTTTCTAAATTGATATTGGAAATATCAATTCAAACGGCAACTTCCTGCCGATGGTTGGGAACGCTTAAAAAAAAGATCAGTGAGCAAACTTCCAATCCACTTCGAACAGGTATTCTGCTGTTTCCAGATGGCGTTTTGCTTCAAACAAATTTCTTCCCCAGGCATAAGTTCCGTGTTGGCGCATGATGAATGCCGGAACCGTCAAACGGTCTTTTTCCTGCTCCAAAGTTTCCGAAAAAGCAGTCATATCCTGGGTATTATCAAAAACGGGAACCTGCACACTTACTTCGTGGGTCTTAATTCCTTCAAATCCCTTCAATACTTCGTATCCTCTCAGTTCTACGGCCTGCGCATTTTTCATCGATTGCAGTACGGAATATACCGAGTGGCTGTGTAAAATGCACATCATATCCGGAAATAACCGGTATAGTTTGCAATGGATCAGTGTTTCAGCCGAAGGGCGCACTCCTTCATAAGCCGGAAGTGCTAAGCCCTGCATATCTACCTCCATAAAATCAGCTGCAGAAAACTGTGACTTGTCAATTCCCGACCTGGAAACAACGATCACATCCGGGTTGTCCGGAAGCCGGAAAGAATAGTTCGTTGAAGTAGCCGGCGACCATCCTTTTTGGTGATATGCCCGGATAACCTGTGCCAATTGCTGTTTCAAATCTTCCATACTAGCTGTTTTGTTTCTGATTGATATACTCTCTCAATTCTTTGGAGGTCATTGTACTTCCATCCGGGCTCCACCCCGGCGGTTTGGTAAGGTATCCCCATTTGTTTTTGAATCCTTTCGCTTCCTTCACATCTTTGTAGATCGAAACCCACTCATGGAAGATGACATCCGCCGGATTTTGGGTAACCTGCTTTTCGTATAACCCGTATTGGATCGGAAGTCCGTCAATTTCAGCCTGGAAAGTCCCAAATAACTTATCCCAGATAATCAGGATCATTCCCATATTCTTATCCAGGTATTCCACGTTGGAAGCGTGATGCACCCGGTGATGGGACGGCGTTACCAGAAAATACTCCAAAACGCCCAATTTCTTTACTGCTTTGGTATGCACCAGGATCCCGTAAGTTTGGGTAACCGAGTACATAATAAAAATATCGAAGGGCTTAAAACCCAAAAAGACGAGCGGTACAAACCAGATGAAACGATACACAGGCTGAAATACCGAAGAGCGGAAACCGGTTGTGAGATTAAAACGCTCCGAGGAATGGTGTGTCACATGAATGGCCCAGAAAAGGCGCACCATGTGGTCAATCCGGTGGATCCAGTAGAAAATAAAATCTTCCGCCAGGAACAAAAGTGTCCAGTAGTACCAGGACCCCGTGTCCCACGAAATAATGCGGTAATCAAAAAAGAAAAGAAGGACAAATAAAGTAATCCCCCGCATCAACACATCGATTCCCATATTGGAAACCATCAGGTATAAATTCTGGATTGTATCACCAACAGAATATAGTTTCCTGTTGTGCCAATTACTCAGAATAATTTCACCCAGAATCAAGAACACATAGATCGGTGTGCTAATAAAAATGATGAGTTTTTCAACGTAATCAACCATGAAAATTCCGTTTTAGAAATTCTTCGCTGTCAAAATTTGGGCCATTTCCTGCTGTAACTTCTGTGCTTCTTTTCTTGCTTCAGCAGCAAATTCCGTTGTATCGGCTGCGTAAATAATCGACCGGGAAGCATTTACCAGCAAACCGCAATCTTCATTCCAACCGTAACGTGCAACGTCTTCCAGGCTTCCTCCCTGTGCTCCCACTCCCGGAACCAGGAAAAAATGCTTGGGAACCAATTTGCGAACTTCCGCGATTCCTTCGGCACGCGTTGCTCCTACCACATACATCAGGTTATTTTCAGAACCCCATTTGGAGCTTTTCTTCAATACTTTCTTATACAGTTCTTCACCCGAAGCATCTGTTGAAAACTGGAAATCCAAAGCACCTTTATTGGAAGTCAGGGCTAATAAAATCACCCATCTTCCCGGAAATGACTGAAACGGAGTAACCGAATCTTCTCCCATGTACGGAGCAACAGTCACTGCATCGCAATCCAGGTATTCAAAAAATGTTTTTGCGTAATAATGGGATGTATTCCCGATATCTCCGCGCTTGGCATCTGCAATCGTCATGCAGTGGGAAGGAATATAATCAATGGTTTTTTTCAAAGATTCCCAGCCTTTCGGTCCAAGTGCTTCGTAAAACGCGATGTTCGGCTTGTATGCTACACACAAATCCTTTGTTGCATCAATAATTGCCTTATTGAATTCAAAAACAGGATCTTCCGTCTGCAACAAATGTGCAGGGATTTTTTCCAGGTCGGTATCCAAACCCACACATAAAAATGATCTCTTTTCGCGAATCTGCTGAATCAATTCCTGTCTTGTCATCAACTTATTTTTAAGTGTGCAAAGATAATGAAAGTATCATAAAACAAAATCATTCACCACTTTCTAATATGCTCTCCCAAAAAGTCTGCTTCAACTGGCAAATGGGAAAACTACTTTAATTGACCACAACCGTTTTCGTATCAACCGTTCTTGCTGAGAAATATCCCAAACATCCCCCGTTCATATTGGAAACCGGGTTTGCCGGTGTAGCTACACTGGAGGAATTTACGCTCAACTGGTTGAAATAAGTATACACCGGTTTATCAATGCAGAACAGATCCACCCGGACCGTATCTTCCATTTCCAGGTCAGAAACAAACAAAGGCTGAATGACCAGGTTTCCATCCGTAAACTGATCATCCTGGAGGTAAATGTTTTTATCGCGAATTCCGTTTCGATAGACATGAAACTGGTAATGGTTTGCCACTCCAGCCTGGTCGTAATGTGCCGGAACCAGTGAGATCAAAGTATCCGGACCGAAAGGATAGAATTCAACATACAAATCGGTTAAAGGCTGAAATACGGGCATCGTACTGCTTCCGGAATAGGTGATTCCCTCTACGACCACTGTCAGAGTATAAGTGCGCCCCTCAAAACCGGGATAAGCTGTTAATTCATACCATCCGTTCCCTACGGAAGTGAATGTGGCTGCATTCCCCAAATTATCGATCACCGTCACACTTGCATTGTCAACGGTCGGTGGAGCAGTGCTCTCATCAAAATTCTGCGTTTTTGTAATCCGGACACGCTGAACGGTATCTCCTCTCAGGATCGTTCCTTCGATCACCACTTTTTGGTCGGTATCGTTCAAATCCACATCAATTACTTTCTGACAACTTGCAAAAACAAGCAGAAAAACAAAAGAAACAAGGGCTGTAATTAGTAATTTCATCTTTGTTGCATTTAATTTGTTCAATCTACTTCCGTAGATCCTTTTATCATTCACCGAGGCGAATTCATATCGAAAGCAGTGCTTTCTCTTATTTGAATTTGAAGTTATAGGTAATCGCCGGAACCAATCGGAACAACGTTGTCTGAACAGCTTCTGTTACAGCAGGATTGTCTTCATTTGCCCTGAATGTGATCGAATACGCATTTTCACGTGCATAAGCATTGTAAACAGAGAAATTCCAACTGCTTTCAAACTTCTTCGTGTTTTTACGAAGCCAGGTTACGCCTAAATCCAAACGGTGGTAATTCGGCATGCGGTAACCGTTCCGCTGGGTGTAAATGAAGTACGTTTCGTTGTCGATCTGGTATTTTCCGGAAGGGAAAGTCACTGCGTTTCCGGTGTAGAAAACAAACAATGCTGAAACGGACCATTTCGGTGTGATCTCGTAAATTCCCACAACGGATAAGTCGTGTGTGCGGTCTTGTTTCGCCAGGTACCAGTTTCCATCGTTGATACCGTCAATTCTACGTTCGGTGCGTGAAAGCGTGTAGCCGATCCAACCAGTAAATTTTCCGGATTTCTTTTTCAGCATGATTTCCAAACCGTATGCGCGGCCAATCCCGGAAAGCAATTCTCCTTCCAAACGTTCATTTGCCTGTTCGTTTGCACCGTTCTTGTAATCCAGTTGATTGTGAAGCCATTTGTAGTAAACTTCCGTGCTTAATTCCAATTTGTTATCCAGGAAATTCCGGAACCATCCCAATGCTGCCTGGTCGGAAATACCCGGTTTGATATTCATACTGGAAGACAACCAAACGTCTGTAGGTGACCCGGAAGTTGAATTCGAAACCTGGTGAATATTCTGCGTATTGCGCGAATAAGCTGCTTTAATGGACTGTCCTTTTAGGTATTGCCAGCTGAATGAAAGTCGCGGCTCCACGTAAAAATAGGATTTCAGTAATTTATTCTTCGAATAGGTTTCCGCAGTGGCTACACTCCCATCCGGGTTGTAAGTATACATTTCATCTCCGCTTGCAAGGGCCATCAGGTTGGAACCACGCAAACCGTAACTCATCGTGAAGTTTTCGGTGATCGTGTAATCATTCGTGATGTAAATCGCGTTTTCAATTGAATTTGTCGGTTTGATCTGCTTCACATTGATCCCGGAACTTTCATTGGCATCAATTTGCCCCGGAGTAATTCCGTGACTGATTGCGTTTACCCCTATTTTCACCTTGTTGCGGTTATTCGGGAACCATTGGAATTCTTGTTTCAGGTTAAAATCCTGGATTTGTGAAGTAATATCGAACTTAACGTCTCCACCGGAAATAGAAATCTTGTAATCGTATTTGCTGTAAATGAACGAGGTATTCGAGAACCATTTTTCGTTAATGATGTGGTTCCAGCGCAATGTACCGGTCATATTTCCCCAGTTAATGCCGAAAACATCACCCAATCCCAGTTTATCCCTTCCGAAATAACCTGACAGGAACAAGCGGTCTTTTTTCCCGATACGGTAGTTCAGCTTGGCGTTCAGGTCGTAGAAAAACAACTTATTGTCTTTAAACCGGTCAGACAACTTCAGGAAAAGGTCCGCATAAGTTCTCCTTCCCGAAACCAGGAAAGATGCTTTGTCTTTTGCAATCGGCCCTTCAATCAGCAATTTGGAAGAAATCAAACCGATTCCACCGCCCACGTTGTAGCGTTTCTGGTTCCCGTCGTTCATTTTGATATCCAGTACTGATGAAAGTCTTCCCCCGTAATTCGAAGGCTGATTTCCTTTGTAGAGCATCGCATCTTTGATCGCATCCGAGTTAAAAGTTGAGAAGAATCCCAATAAGTGACTGGCGTTGTACACCGGCGCTTCGTCCAACAAGATGAGGTTTTGGTCTGCACCACCACCACGCACGTAAAAACCGGAACTTCCTTCGCCCGCATTTTTTACACCGGGAATCAGCTGCATGGTTTTGATCAGGTCTTTTTCCCCGAAAATCACCGGGATCTTGGCAATTTCCTTCGGATCGATCCGCTCAACACCCATCAACGGATCTCTTACATTTCCGTCGGGTCTTTCTGATGAAATAACCACTTCTTCCAATTCTTTCTCATCGTCCTCTGTTTTCAACTGGAAATCCAGCGATTGAGAAACGGACAAGTCCAATTCCTTTTCCATAATCAGGAAACCGACAGCGGAGATCTGGATCGTGTATTTTCCCGCAGGCAAAGTGAGTGAATAGAATCCATATTCATTGGTAACCGCGCCGAGCTTTTGATCTTTCACGCGTACAATTGCACCAATAATTTCTTCTCCTTTTGACTGATCTTTGACTGTTCCGCTCAGAGTTGCATTTCCCTGACCGAATGAAATGGCTGTGATTAGAACAACTAAAATGGATAATCCTAATTTCATATTGTTGAGTTGTGGTGTAAAATTCGCATTTATCCGGCCATTCGGGCCAAAAAAAGTGGTGAATGGTTGTCATTATTCGGTTAAAGGTAGTGATCATAAAAAAACGCTCTGTTAACAGAGCGTTTTTTTATAAGGTTCAAACGGTTGACTTCGACTCCACTCAGTCACCTTTTTTAATTCAATTCTCCTTTCATTTTCTCGGCATTTTCCGCCATTTTCAATGCATCGATCATTTCCTGGACATCTCCGTTCATGAATGCCCCCAGGTTATACATCGTTTTATTGATGCGGTGATCTGTGATACGGCCCTGCGGATAATTGTATGTGCGGATCTTTGCCGAGCGGTCACCGGTAGACACCAATGTTTTTCGCTGTGCTGCACGTTCCTGGTGTACGCGGTCCAATTCTGCCTGGTACAAGCGAGAACGCAATACGGAGATTGCTTTTTCTAAGTTTTTATGCTGAGAACGTCCGTCCTGGCATTCCACCACCACTCCGGTTGGGATATGCGTTAAACGGATTGCAGATTCTGTTTTGTTAATGTGCTGACCTCCCGCCCCGGATGCTCTAAACGTGTCTTTACGCACATCGTTCATGTCCAGTTCGAAATCCACTTCTTCCGCTTCAGGCAATACTGCCACGGTGATTGCAGAAGTATGAACACGGCCCTGAGATTCGGTCTCAGGAACACGCTGCACGCGGTGTACTCCCGATTCAAACTTCAGCATTCCGTAGATCCCGTTTCCTTCAATACTCATGGAAATCTCTTTGTATCCTTTTCCGGAAGCTTCTGACGAGTTTGCGATCTCGTAGCTCCAGCCCATTTCCTTGAAATACATGGTATACATTCTAAAAACGTCTTCCACGAAAATACACGCTTCATCCCCACCGGTTCCGGCACGCAATTCCAGGATGGCGTTTTTATCGTCTTCCGGATCTTTCGGGATCAGCAATATTTTGATTTCTTCTTCTATCTCCGGTCTTTTCTGCTCCAGTTCGTTGATCTCCATCTTTGCCATTTCACGCATTTCAGGATCTGTTTCTACTTCGAGCAGCTCTCTGGAACTTTTCAAATTATCCAGAATATTCTTGTAGGATTTGTAGGCGTTATCCACCTCTTCCAAATCCCGGTATTCTTTATTCAATTTCACATAACGATCCATATCGGAAATAATATCCGGGTCGGTAATCATCTTACCAACTTCTACAAATCGAAAGTGAATTGCTTCCAGTTTATTTAATAAATCTTGCATCTATTTTTAATCTTTTAATTCTTATAACCGTAAGGATCATTCGCAAATGATCCCTCCATTACGTGAATGAAATACAAAATGGTCTATTTACCCGTTATAAACGAATTCTCCGACTTCCGAACGAACAGTTACCTGTTTCCCCGACATGCTTTCCACGCGTCCGATAATCTGTGCTTCGATCCCGAATGAATTGCTGATCTCAATGATTTGCTGCGCTGCATCTTCCGGTACGTAAACCTCCATCCGATGTCCCATATTGAACACTTTGTACATTTCTTTCCAGTCCGTTCCGGATTCTTCCCGGATCATTTTGAAAAGTGGTGGAATCGGGAATAAATTGTCTTTAATGACGTGTACATCGTCTACAAAGTGAAGCACTTTTGTTTGCGCTCCACCCGAACAATGGACCATTCCATGGATCGATGAGCGACATTGATCCAAAATTGCCTTGATCACAGGCGCGTATGTTCTTGTTGGCGAAAGCACCAGTTTACCTGCATCCACAGGAACACCTTCCACCGCATCGGTTAAATTCTTCGATCCGGAATACACCAATTCCGACGGAACTGCTGCGTCAAAACTTTCCGGGTATTTTGCTGCCAGGGTTTTATTGAATACATCGTGTCGTGCAGAGGTCAATCCATTGGAACCCATTCCGCCGTTGTATGCATCTTCGTATGTTGCCTGACCGTAAGAAGCCAGTCCAACGATCACATCTCCGCCCTGGATGGTATGATTGGAAATCACATCCGATCGTTTCATGCGGCACACAACCGTAGAATCGACGATAATCGTGCGCACCAGGTCACCTACGTCGGCTGTTTCACCTCCCGTGGAGTAAATCCCGATTCCCTGTTCACGCAATGTTTCCAATAATTCTTCCGTTCCGTTGATGATGGCTGCGATCACTTCACCGGTAATCAGGTTCTTGTTTCTCCCGATCGTGGATGAAAGCAAGATGTTCTCTGTAGCTCCAACACACAACAGATCATCGATATTCATGATCAATGCGTCCTGTGCTATTCCTTTCCAAACGGAAACATCCCCGGTTTCTTTCCAATACATGTAAGCCAATGACGATTTGGTACCTGCACCGTCTGCATGCATGACAATGCAATATTCTTCGTCACCTGTCAAATAATCAGGTACTATTTTACAAAATGCTTTCGGGAACAAGCCTTTATCGACTTTGCTGATCGCGTTGTGTACTTCTTCCTTTCCAGCGGAAACACCTCGTAAGTTGTATCGGATATCTGACATAGTAAAAATTGAAAGCGCAAAGTTACAAAATTCAATTGAGAGGAAAGCCCACAAAAAAAGGCCTTTGAAACAAAGACCTTTTTTCTATATACTGTTTTTAAATTACTTCGCTTTCGGAAGGGCTTTAAAGATCAGGTAATCCGGGTTTGCAGGAGGATACGAATTCGCATCGAACTCCAACGTTACCACTTTACCTTCCGTACGTCTGTTATACTGCTGTAGTTGCTCGAACAAACGCTTATTTGATTTCTTGAACTGGTTCATGTATGCTTCTTTCAACACAATCGCCTGAACTCCTGCCAAAGTATTACCACTTGCATCCTTAGGCTCGGATTCCATGTATACACCTCCGGACAAGTAAACTGTTCTTGGCTCACGCTCTCCTTTTCCAACAGGAATAATTCTTCGTGGGTCGATTCCTTTCTCCTCAACCAAGAACTTGTAACAAGCTTTAGCACGGTTTTCGGAAAGAACCTGGTTGTATACGTCATTACCACGCGGGTCAGTATGTGAGCTCAACTCCAATACCAATCCAGGGAATTCATTCAATAGGTTATAAACGAATAACAAGGAATCTTTTGAGTTAATGGAAGAGTCAACTAACAAATCCCATCTTGCCAAAGGATAACGAACTTCTGGAAGGCGGATTGGTTTTTTGATTGGGAATAATCCCATATCCAATACGAAATCCTGGTTGTATTTCAATCCTTTTGTAGAGATAGAAGCTCCGTTCTTGTCTTCCAGGAATCCTTCTTTTGAAATAGCGATCTTGTAATCTGATTCTTCCTGGATGTAACGATCTCCGTTTGGTTTTTTATCCCAGTAAACAGATCCGTCTTTCGCAGTCAAACCTTCCCATCTTTCGTTTGCATTTGATCCGGTAACAACTACTTTCACACCTTCAATTTTAGTCTGGCGCGTTTTATCCATCAAGTCAAATACATTTACTTTCAAGCTGAAAAGGTTCGGAGGTAATTCGTACATCCATAGATCCGGGTTGAACTGCTCACCTACGTTTCCTTTACGCTCAGATGTGAAGTATCCTTTGCGGTCATCCACTTCAACCATTGCGTAGTCGTTAAACTCTGAGTTAAGAGGAGATCCGAAGTTTGTTGGTTTTTCCCACTGGTTCTTATCACCTATTTTTTCAGCACGGAACATATCCAAAGCTCCCATTCCAGGAAGACCGTCAGAAGCGTAGATCAAATCTCCGTTTCTTGCGAAGCTTGGGAACAATTCATTTCCTGCAGTATTGATCTCTGGCCCCATATTCACAGGAATGCTCCATGAGTCAGATTTTTTCTCGTAAGTTGTGTACCACAAATCGTGTCCACCTTGCCCTCCTGGCATGTCAGAAGCAAAAATCAGGAATTTTCCGTCATCGCTTACACATGGGTGACCAACTGACAACGTATCGTTTGGTTTCAAAGAAAGTTTTTTCGGACGTTCCCATCCTTTCCCTCCTAATTCGGACATATAAATGTCACAACCTAAGTTTTTCTTTTTGATGCTCGGACAACGTGTAAAGAACATGGTTTTACCACGTGCATCGATACACAATGTACCTTCGCTGTCTTCTGTATTGATACTGTCACCAACAATTGGTTTTGGCTCCAGCCAGTTCCCTTTTTTATCCAATTCGGCAACGAAGATGTCCATGTACTTTTGACAAGTTAACGGATCTTTCGCTTTCCCCTGGATTCCTTCACGCTCACTGGAAGTTCCGAATGCAATTTTCGTTTCTTTTTTATCAACGAACATCGGAGCCATTTCGAATCCTTCTTTGTTCAATGCTTTTACGTTGGAAACAGTATGACGTGTTCTGTTTTCTTTGAACTCCTCATACATTTTGCAGGAAGCGATACCAACATCTGCTCTCGGATCATCCGGAACCAATGCTTTGTAAGCGTTGTAATTGTCCTGTGCTTTTTTCAGTTCACTCATCTGGCGAAGCATGTCACCATTGTATAAGTAAACAAGCGGCTCTTTCTGCTGATACTTTAATAGAATAGCTTTTTCATACCACTCGTTAGCTCTCTTGAAATTATCTGTCAAGCGGTAACATTCAGCCGTTTTAAAAGCCATATCACCTTTCTGCGAAAGACCTGATTTGGACTTACGTTTGATTTTTGAATAGGCTAATTCACATTTTGAAGCTGCTTCGCAGTAATTTCCACTTCTAAACTGAGTATTTGCATCTTTAATTTGTTTCACTTGTCCGAAAGACATGCTGGAAACAATTAAAAGTCCAGATAAAATAAGCGTTTTAACATTCATAGCAAGGTGCAATCTTTTTATATATAACACAGTGATAAAAGGTCAACTATGGGCTTAAAGTTATAGTTACTCAGTTATCGTGATTGCCGAAATTAAATTAAAATTTTGAATACACGTCATTTCTCAAGTAAAAAAAAACGTCAAACCTACTTTTTGTGATAATTTACTCGGCAACGTATCTATCCCACTTCTGTAACAAATCCTGAAATCCCTGTGGTAAATCGGAATCAAACTCCATCCAGCTTCCTGTTTTCGGATGTTGGAATCCCAACGATTTAGCGTGCAGGGCCTGCCCCGGAATCAGGTCGAAACAATTCGCAATAAACTGTTTGTATTTATCGTGTGTGGTGCCTTTTACAATGCGGTCACCACCATATTCCAGGTCGTGAAACAAAGGATGCCCTTTCCATTTAAGGTGTGTCCGGATCTGGTGGGTTCTTCCGGTTTCCAGTTTACACTCAACCAATGTGACCAGACCGTAGCGTTTCAGGACCTTCACATGCGTAACAGCATGCTTGCCGTAATCTCCTTCCGGGAAAACGGTCATCACTTTCCTGTTCTGGAGTGATCTTCCCAAATTCCCTTCGATGCGTACGTCTTCTTCCAGGTCTCCCCAAACCAAAGCCTGGTATTTTCTTTCGGTTGTACGGTCATAGAATTGTTTTGCCAGGTGGGTTAACGCATCTTCTGTCTTTGCCACAACCATTACACCGGTTGTATGCTTATCCAGCCTATGCACCAAGCCCGGTCTTCCGAAATAATCGGATTTCCGCTCCGGCAAATTATCAAAATGGAACACCAGGGCATTTACCAGCGTTCCGGTATAATTACCGTATCCCGGATGCACAACCATGTCTGCCTGTTTGTTCACCACAATGACATCGTTGTCCTCGTAGAGAATATTCAGTGGAATATCCTGTGGGATTAATTCCAGTTCGCGAACAGGATAAGGCAGCACGATGGCTACCTCATCTTTTGGTTTTACCTTATAATTGGATTTAACGGATTTACCGTTTACGACCACACTTCCGTTCTTAGCTGCGGACTGGATCTTATTCCGGGAAGTATTCGGAAGCCTGTCTATCAGGTATTTGTCTATCCGAACGGATTCCTGCCCCGGATCTGCTACAAACCGGTAATGTTCAAAAAGTTCTTCGTCTTCCTGCTCAACATCCTGAACATCCTCATTCATCTTATCTAATAATTTTTTTAACGGTTTGCGAGTTGTTCAGTTTCAGGAAATAAATCCCTCCCGGAGCATCGCTTAAATCAAAACGAAGGTTTTCCGAATCAACATCTAAAATAATTCTGCCTTGTGAATCCACCAGAACGGCTCCCGGGAAAAGTTCTTCCGATTTCCACTCGATATTCACGATCCCGGTAGTTGGGTTCGGATATACATTCCAGTCGATTGCTTCTTTGGTTCTTTCTCCGACAGATAAGTTCACATTATCTGCTGTTTTAATAATTGGACGGATCATCGGAACTCCTTGCTGAGAAGACTGTGACCAGTTTATTCCGCCGTTAATTGAGAAAAACAATTTATCCGGGTTTGGAGTGTTCATGTCGAAACCGATATTCAGGGGATCTACATCAATTTGTCTCGTTCCCACATAGAATGCACCGGCACCCAGCGGAAGTCGCACGTCTTTCAACAGGTAATCGGTGTAAACTCCTCTTTCTTCTTCGTAAATCGGTGTTCTCGGGTAGAAAAACTGGTCTTCATATAAAATTGCTCCCGGAACTCCGTTGTTATCTCCCCAAACAGTAAGCAGGAATAATTTATTTGACAAATCTTTTACTGTCGGCACGAAACACATTCTCACCCCCAGCAATGTATCTGCCTGGTATGGCTGGAATTTCAATGCAATTCTTCCCTGCACAGCTGAAATTCCGTAGGCAACTTCTGCCGAACCGTCGTCATAAGCATAAACATTCTCAAAGACCTGCTGTGTGAAGGAGGAATCGTTCACGGATAAATTCGGGAAAGGGGCTGCCACATTTCCCACAATATCAAATGTTTTAATATTGGGAGATGGAGTGGTAGAGAAAGTATATCCTCCCGTAAAATCATGCAAACTGGAATACGTGGTTCGCGGTGCATAGTTGATCTGATTCCCCGACAAAGTCTGACCGATCAGTGTAAAATTCCCTTCTGTAGTTCCTGCAAAATTTACTTTCACACTTCCGTTCATGTTATTTTCAGGAATATTGGAACCGTTGCGAACCACTACTTTCACTTCCGGGTTCATGTGTGTCGGATCATTTACCCAATGTTCCCACGGAACCTGCGTATAAGTTTCGATCAGTGATCCGATCGGGTAAACAAAGGCAAAATCTTTAAATAAGGTATCCTGGTAGCCGCTTCCGTTTCTCAGGTGCACATAATCGAGGTGGAACTCATCCAGCATCCCTGAAAGTGCGCCATAATTTTTAAATCGGAAACGAAATCCGTTTGTTAAATAGTTCGCTTGTGTAATGCGGACATGCCCTACCTGGAAATCATTCAAAGGACCGCCGTTCGTTGCCCAAATACGTTTCCACACAGAAGCACTTTTATCGTAAAACTCCAACACAAGTGAATCCTCTGCTTCCGGCTGATCTCCAAACCCTTTCCGTTGAACCAGGAAACTCAGGTAAATGGAATCATTCGGTGAATAGGAAGACAAATCTATCACTTTGGATGTCAGGTAATCTGCATAACCAGTTTGTGTTGAATTGATCGCATACGGATAACCTGTCTCGTCCAATCCGTCGAATGTCACTACCCCCAGGGTCCATGGATTAACGGCATGCGTATAATTATGGTATGTAGACAAGTCTGTCCAGTAAATATCGGGTCCGGTCTGATGAGAGAAGAAAACGGTTGCTGAATCTTGTCTCGTATCCGGGTTTGAAAGCGGAATAGTATCTACGTTATTGGGGAAATCCAACGTGTCGTAAAGGTTATATGGCGGATACACCTGGATCGGCGAGTAAACCACCGGGTAATGCTGAAAGTTTGCCATTTTGATCGTGATCATCGGCAAGTCTGCTTCCGTAGGAGTTCCGTTAGATAATGTGTAACGCTTGGTAGGAGAAGTAGAAAACTTTGCACTACTTGCCAGCGGAACGTCTGCCAGATTCGTCAGGTAATAAAACTTCTGTTCTGTCACTCCCGGATCTCCTGGCTGGGCATCCAATACAGGGAATTTGGAACGGGAAAACTCATCCAATAAAGGTAACGACAAGGTATCGAATGAATAAACGAAGGTACTGTCGATATTGCCGGTGCTTTTGAGTCCCCAAGATTTTATATCTCCTCTTTTCATTGCACCTATCGGACTCAGGACTTCCTGACCGAACGAAACAAAACCAAAAATAAATACAAATACAAGTATTGAGCTAAATTTCATCTGAATTTAATTTATCTACCTTTTTTCAGCTGAAACCATAATTGTTGTACCCGATGAAACAGTTACTCCTTCCATAAACTCCGGGCTTTGGGAGTAAATAACAGCAGTGGTTGTATCAGCAGCATTTGCACATCCATCACATGCGCCAACCGAAATCTGTAGTGATATTCCACTTAAACGTGCTTTGGCTTCAGATATTGTTAACCCGATCAAATCAATTACGGTAACTGGTTGCGCGGAATTATTCTGGCCTACAACCAGTGTAATCACACTACCTACAGGAATTTTTGTTCCTTCTTTGATTTCACGTCCATTGTAAAGCTGTTTCAGGACCGCGCCGTTCGCCTCACTTGTAGGCACATAAGTCTTACGGTATTTCAAGCCCCTGTTTTTCAACACGCTTTCTACGTATCGTTCGGATTTATCGATCAGGCTCGGCATTTCTACCAAACGTGTTTTTTTGGAAACCTGCACGCGAATAATTCGTTCAGGTTTAACAGAAACCAGGGAAACATTCGTTGGTAGTGGATCCTGTGAAACAATTGTTCCTGCGGGTAATTCCGGTTTGTATACGGAATCCAGTACTTCTATTTTCAAATCCAGGGCTTCGAGCTTGGTCTGTGCACTGCTGGTCTTCATCCCGACAACATTCGGAACTTCAATTTTTTCACCATGGCTCGTATACTGATCCAGATATAAAATAATGATCCAGATCACTAAAAAATAAGTGAGTGCAATGAAAAGCGTATGCTTCAAAAAATGCTTGCTCCAGACAAATGCTTTAAGCTTCTGAAAAAATCTCATAAATCGATTGTATGTTGCAACAAATATAAAAAGAATGTTCCGGCGAGAATGCAACCCGCCTGGAAGCTTTTAACAATCTGTTCTTAAAACTTTTCACGACAAAGCAAATCGAGGCTTAATTATCCATTACTTTTGCAGAAAAGCGTTCTAAAAAAGTGTTCCAAAAGTTCAATGGTTCAAGAGTCAGATCCTATGAACAGTTGAACCATTTGAACCATTCTTTGGTCAAAACAGTTTGTAAAAAATACGATATGAAGCTAGTTGGTTTGTTTTGTGGCGGTTATTCTTCGGAATTTGAAATATCCCTGAAAAGCGCTCAAACCATTATGGATAATTTTCCGAAAGGATATGAAGTGGTTCCCATTCACGTGGTTGAAAGCGGTTGGTTTGTTCCGTCGGGTTCAGAAAAACTTCCTTTTTCCATTGAAAGTATGAGTTTTCACTCCAACGGCAGCGAGCGGAAAATCGATACCGGGCTGATCTACATTCACGGAAACCCGGGCGAGAACGGGAAAATCCAGGCTTTGCTTGATATGAAAGGAATTCCTTATGTCAATTCCAATGCACTGGCTTCAGAATTAAGTTTTGACAAATGGTACTGCAACCAGTTTTTGACACGTTTTGGGGTTCCGGTTGCAAATTCCCTTTTCCTGAAATCACGCAATCAGTATACATCGGATGAAATCCTGACAGAACTCGGTTTGCCTTGTTTTGTGAAGCCATCCGATTCGGGTTCCAGCTTCGGGATCAGCAAAGTTTCAAAAGCGGAAGATTTACAGAGTGCACTGGACAAGGCTTTTGCTGAAGGCGATACGATCGTAATCGAATCCTTTTTGAAAGGCACGGAAGTTACCTGCGGAATTTACCGCTCTCCATCCGGATTGATCACCCTGCCGCTCACAGAGATCGTAACGGAAAATGAGTTCTTCGATTACGAAGCCAAATATTTGGGACAATCCCAGGAAATCACTCCCGCAAGAATTCCGGACGCGCTCCGCAATAAAGTATGGGAAATTACAAAAGAAGTATACTCGCTACTGCAATTGAAATCCATTGCGCGGATCGATTTCATGATCGTTGACGATATTCCGCACGTGATTGAAGTCAACACAACCCCGGGATTTTCAACCGCAAGTCTTGTTCCGCAAATGCTGGTGGAAGCAGGTATTTCGATTACGGATTTCTGGAGCCAGATTTTTGAAGTGGAATTGAAATAATTCGTCAATTTTCGCAGCAAAGGAATCGTGTTAATTTTGAATTGGACCCGGAAACTTCACTGAATATGCAAAGCACCAGCAATGAAAAACAGGTTGTTACCGACATTCTCTGTAGATCATTCATAGAGAATAAGTCCGTCAATTTTGTAGTAAAACAAGACCACAAGCGCGAAGCAAGGATCAAAAAACTCATGGAATATTCCTATTTCCAGGGAAAAGAATTTGGCCGGATTTACCTGTCGGAAGATCAAAAAACCTGTGCAATCGTATTAATTCCATCCAGGAAGAAAACAACTTTAAAAAGTATCTGGTGGGATTTAAAACTGGTTTTCGGTTGCATGGGGATTTCGAATGTGAAGAAGGTCCTAAACCGTGAGAGCCAAGTAAAAAAACACCATCCAGATTTCCCATTCTTTTACTTGTGGTACATTGGTGTTGACCCAACAATTCAGGGACGGGAAAAGGAACGGAAATGATAGCCCGGATTACCCGCGATGCAAAGGAATTAGGTTTGCCTGTTTATTTGGAAACTTCTACCGAAAGGAATTTCCCGTTTTACGAGAAACTGGGGTTTCAGATGATTTTTGAAATGGATCAGTTGGGATATCCGCTGAAAATGTATTTAAAAGAAACCAATTAAACTTTATTATACGGATTTGTCGAATTGCCACCGGGTTTCTTTACAAAAAGTCCGTTCTTCAACTTTATGTCCCCCATCGCTATTTGCGGTAAAATAAGACAGATTTTATTAGAAAAAAGTATCTGGAATGAAAAAGGGTACAATCCAAATAGTACCCTTTTCCAAACCTAAAACCCAATTTACCAAACCAATCAGAGAGATTTCTGATTTATACTTGACACCCTTATGATGCTGCGTTTTTTAAAAGGTTGGAAAAAAATAATTATTTTTTCAAATTAATTTATCCGCTTTCACAAATTCTCACTCTACACAATGGCACGGCGGGTCGAAATACCACTTTACATGCGGCATGGATTCCTGCCAATCCCTCTGAAAAGCCGGCCCCAACATGATCGATCTCATATCAACGGCTTGCAGTTTTTTTAAATTTTTCAGTTCCTGTGGCAATACATTTAAAGGATTATCCCAGATATCCAGTATTTTCAGGTCCGTCAAATACCCGGTACAAGCCGGCAGTGAAGTGATTTTATTGCGCGCAAGGTGCAGTCTTTGAAGTTTCGGCATCTGGCAGATCACCAGTGCAGATTCAATATTATTTTTGGTAGCATCCAATGTTTTAAGCGACTTAAACACACCCATTTCCAGCGGAAGTGTGGTCAGTTTATTTTTTGTAATGTTCAAATAACGGAGATTCTTAAAGGAATACAATTTCTCCGGGATCTTTTCCCACTTAAGCTTCGAGGCATCAATTGCAAAGATCGTATCCGGATTGGCTTTCTGCACCTGTTCCCAGCGGTAAATCTTCAATGAGTCCTGGGCGGTCAGTGAGATACTAAAACAAAGAAAAGTAAGTGCGAGCAGTAATTTCATCCGATTGAATTTGGTGTTTTAAATCTTCTATACTTTCAAAACGTTTTTCGTCACGTATATGTTGCATTACCTCCACTTTTATGTATTCATCATAGATTTCTTCATCAAAATCAAACAAGTGGACTTCAATAGTAACCCGGCCGTTATTGGCAACAGTTGGTCGGGTACCGATATTCATCACTCCGAAAACCAGGCGGCTTCCCACATACACCTTCGCAGCGTAAACACCGTTTTTCGGGCAAATCTTCTCGTCATTCTCCAAATCGATGTTGGCAGTAGGATAACCAATTGTGCGGCCAATCTGCTGACCTTTCACCACCTTTCCCTGCAAGACAAACGGAGTTCCCATCAATTCAGCGGCATATTTCACTTCTCCTTCCAGGATTGCATGGCGGATCTTGGTGGAACTGATAGTCGTTTCTCCAACAGAAATGGCAGACAGCTGAAACACATTGAAGTTATACAGTTTTCCTAATTCCTGTAATTCATGGAAAGACCCTTCCCTGTTCTTGCCAAAGTGATGATCATGCCCGATATGCATTTCACTCACCCCGATCTGGTTAACAAGTACATCGCGCACAAATTCCATTGCGGACAACCTCGAAAATTCTTTGGTAAAAGGAAAAAGGATGACAGTATCCAAGCCTAATTTTTCCAGCTTTTCCAGCTTTTCATCAACCGTATCGATCAATTTGACGGAATAATTTTCCGGGTCGAGCACTTTTCGCGGGTGCGGTTCAAAAGTGAACAGAACAGATTCCTTGTTTTCATTTTTAGCCCTCTCAACCAATGAACGGATAATTTCCTGGTGACCTAAATGAACTCCGTCATAAGTCCCCAAAGTCAGGATGGGACTGTTAAATAAAGTATCTGAATTCAATTGCCGAACTACACGCATGGTGCAAATGTAGTCAAACAAAAAAAGACTGCATCGGATGCAGTCTTTTTTGATTCAAGTTTTACTTATTATCTCATTAATTGAATATTTCCCTGTCCGGCTTGAGTTGTTCCGTCTAATCCGGTTGCAGTATAATTATAGAAGTACACACCATCTTCAGCAGGATTCCCGTTTACACTTCCATCCCAGAAATCATTAATTCCTGAGATTTTAGCCATGGTATTTCCCCATCGGTTTACGATGGTAACTTCTACTGAAGTCACATTCTCTAATCGAATAAAGAATACATCGTTATTCCCGTCACCATTCGGCGTGAAAATATTCGGCATCACTGCAATGATCGGTGCATAAGGCAAAACAGTTACCGTTAAGTGCGTGGTATCCGAGCAAATCCCGTTTCCGGCAGTCAGTATTACGGTGTAACTTCCCGGAATTGAATAAGTATGATCGGGAGTCGACGACAAATCAGTTGTATGAAACATCACGCCAGTCCCAAAATCAAAATCATAGGTAGTTGCATCGGAACTTGAGTTAGTAAATTCCACCTCCAGGTCCGGATTACCGGAAACCGGTGTGTTTGCTCCCAGACCAGCTGTAGGAACAGGAATCACCGTAATCACAAGCGTATCAGTCCCCTGGCAGCCAAGAGCAGAAGTTCCTGTCAGCACAAAAGTATTCACACCTAAGCTGGGAGTTATAACCGAATTATTCTGCGCACCGTTTGACCAGCTGTAAGATGAAGCACCGGAACCATTCAAAGTAACTGAACTTCCCAGGCAAATGACCTGATTCGCTCCTGCATTCACTACCGGATTCGGATTCACCGTTACTGTCACCTGATCCGTACCCTGGCAGCCATTCGCATTTGTTCCGGTAACAGTATAAGTTGCAGTTGCTCCCGGGGTAAACGCCACACCATTGGCTACACCATTTGTCCATACATACGTTTGAGCACCGGTAGCCGTAAGCAGCACATTTCCTCCCTGGCAAACCGATTGATCTGCTCCACCATTTACTGTAGGCGAAGGATTAATTGTAATGGTAACCTGGTCTGTATTCGTACAGCCGTTCGCGTCTGTTCCTGTTACCGTATAAGTTTGCGTGGAAGTGGGAGTAAAAGAAACTCCATTGGTAACTCCGTTATTCCAGGTATATGTTTGCGCCCCCGAACCGGTCAGAATCACCGACACACCAGAACAAACCGCTTGCGGCGATCCCGCATCAACTACAGGAAGTGCGTTAACAGTAACTACAACCTGGTCTGTATTCGTACAGCCGTTCGCGTCCGTTCCTGTTACCGTATAAGTTTGCGTAGAAGCCGGAACAAATGAAACACCATTGGTAACACCGTTATTCCAGGTATAGGTTTGTGCGCCCGAACCGGTCAAAATCACCGATACACCCGAACAGACCGCTTGCGGCGAGCCCGCATCAACTACAGATGCCGTGTTTACGGTTACCGTAACCTGATCTGTATTCTGACACCCATTCGCATCTGTCCCTGTTACTGTGTAAGTTTGCGTGGAAGTCGGTGAAAAAGAGACACCATTTGTAACACCATTGTTCCAGGAATATGCCTGCGCGCCTGAACCAGTCAGAATGATCGATCCACCCGAACAAACAGCCTGCGGCGATCCGGCATCCACTGCCGGAGGTGCGTTTACTGTTATAGTAACCTGGTCAGTTCCCTGGCAACCATTCGCGTCTGTTCCTGTCACGGTGTAAGTTTGTGTAGAAGTCGGTGAAAAAGAAACACCGTTGCTCACTCCGTTATTCCAGGAATAGGTTTGCGCTCCCGATCCGGAAACTGAAATAGTTGCGCCCTGGCAAATCGTTTGATCCAACCCTGCGTTTACTGTTGGTCCCGCAGTTACTGATATGGTAACCGTATCTGTTGCCGAACAGCCATTTGCTCCCGTACCGGTTACAACATAAGCTGTTGTTGCTGTAGGAGAAACAGTCACCCCATTCCCCGCTCCCAGCCCGTTATTCCAGGAATAGCTTACACCTCCTGTTGCGGACAAAACAGCATTTCCACCCGGACAAATTGACGTATTTGTTCCGGCATTAATAACCGGTGGAGCTCCCACAAGTACCACAACCTGATCTGTTGTAGTGCGCCCGCATTGGTCTGTTGCTGTAACCGTATAGGTCGTTGTAACGCTTGGTAGCACCGATACCGATGCCACGGAACCCAATCCATTATCCCAGGAATAAGCAACACTTCCTGTTCCTCCTGTTTGCGTTGCCGATAAAGTTGCGGAAGAACCTGAACCGCAAACATCCGCATCCGGTCCGGCACTCACACTGAAAGTCTCAGCATCTTCTACATTAATCGTAGTGGTCCCCGTAGAACAAACACTAATCGGATAGGTACATATAATGGTCTCAGTGCCTTCCGTTATTCCATCTGCCAGAACGTTGATCGGGATGGTTACGGATGTTTGCCCTGCCGGAATTGTAATGGTTGTCGGTAGCGGATCATAATCCACCCCACTGGTTGCTGTTCCGCTCCAGGTTACATTGAATGAATAATCGGTTGCCTGTGCAACAGGAATCGTAAAGGAAGTTGAATTATTCGGGGGACATTCCTCATACAGCGCGTTTCCGAAAGGATAAACAGCGGATAACGAAAGCGGCGGGGTTCCAACAGCATAAAGACCTGCTTTCTGAATAAAAACCCACGAATCCAAAAATGCATCGAATCCATCTGCAAGCATTAAGCGGATGTGATACGTATTGCACGGAATTACTGCACTTGAAGCAGTAAGAACCTTTGTAAAGCCGTTCATTGCATTGTTATAGGCATTGCTGCAATTATCATTATAATAAGTGCAATTATTACAAGGCCCGCTTGCACATGCATTCGTCGGGAAAAAGAAACCGCTGGCTGCGTATCCATTATTAATCGAATTGATCGTTACCGGTGTAGTGGTCGAAGGAACCAAAGCAATGTTTTGAGAACCGGTAATTCCGGGGCCGCTGATAAAAAACGCAAACACATCATTGTATCCCTGGTCCACATACCAGTTATATTCTTCCGAACCGAACTGAAAATTTACATTGATCTGGCTGGTAATCGGAACAAAGTCAAACTCCAGGATAATTCCATCAAACGTATTTGATCCGGCAATGGTATTGAGTTGGGGAATATTATTCACTCCACTGTTATCATTATCCTTTAAAGCGGTTCCTGTGAGTCCATTGGCTGTATTTGCCAAACCGGTAGTCATGACAAGTCCCTCATTCATAGTAGCTCCCAATCCCCCCGAAACACCGCCGGTAAAATTAGCGATCGCACGCGAGTCTCCGGAAAGTGTGACATTCGAAAAGGAAATCCCTGTTCCACAAATGTTTGCCACATAATTGTTTATGGTTGTTTGTGTCAAAGAAATCTGACTGAAACCGATCTTTCCTATTGCGAAAAATCCAATCATCAAAATAGTAGTATATATTTTTTGCATCATTCCTGTTTTAATGGGTTATTCTACAATTTGATAGCCTATGTAACCGAATAAACGGGTTGAAACCATTAGCAAACGAACCAGTTCGTTTGCTGCTATTGTTTGGGTAGTAACCAATTCAACCTCATTTTGGGCATTGATCGAAAGTGAAACAAATCCTTCCACCTGTTTAAAGCGTTCGATTGATTTCTCCAATGATTCCCCTAAAGGAGCTTTGAGCTGTTTGAATGTAAAAACCTGCAGATCTCCTTTTAAGATTCTTTTCGTTAGAGCAGGTTCACTGTCAAATACCGCCAAACTTGTACCTGGCTGGAATGAAAGCACCGGATTGCTAATCAGCACCAGTGTTAGAAAAACAAAGAGATGCCGCTTGCCAAAAGGCATGCAGTTTAGTAGTAGCTTCATAATTGTTAAGTATTTAGTTATTCTATTTTAGCTTGTGATTCGGTTCAATCTTCCGGCAAAACACAATACCTGTTGTTTCTCCTCAAGAAATAAAAACGCGAAAAGCCGGCCAGCAATCCTCAGATTGTTTAAAACCGGTTTAAAAATCGAATGAATCCGGGTATCGGATTGTAAATGAATGGGAATATTTTTCCGGGCACTTATATAGATAAGGATGCCAGGAACAAACATCGCTTGTGAAAGAATGTTTTCCATCTTAGTAGTAAGTAGTTTCAACAAAATGAGGTGACCCATCAGGATCACCCTAAAAAATTAGTAGTGCCAGAAATTTATAACATTTAATCCTAAGAAAAAAATAAAAATTTCTGGCACACTATTATCTTTCACGAATAGATCACTAATCGTTTGAATGTTAACATTTTAATTTCGCATCAACTGCACATTTCCTTGTCCAGTTTGAGTGGTTCCGTCTAATCCTGTTGCAGTATAAGTGTAGAAGTAGACGCCACTCTCTGCAAAACTTCCATTTATTTTTCCGTCCCAGAAACCATTCAGGCCGGAGAAATTAGCCACTTGATTACCCCAGCGGTTCACGATTGTTACCTCTACAGAAACTGCATTTTCCAGCTGAAGGTAGAATACATCGTTGTTCCCGTCACCATTCGGAGTGAAAATATTCGGCATGCCAATAGTCAGCGGCAGGTGAGGAAGAACAATAACCTGCAATTGCGCAGTATCCTGGCAAATCCCATTACCCGCCGTTAAAACAACGGTATAGGTACCCGGGAACTGGTAATTTGCACTCGGTGTTGCCGACAAATCTGTTGTATGCAACTGAAAATTATTACCAAAGTCAAAGTCATACGTATTCGCATCGGAACTGGAATTGGTAAATTCTACCGTCAAAACCGGATTTCCTGTAAGCGGAGAGTTACTTCCCAAAACGGCAACCGGAGCCTGAATAACTGTTACGGTGATAGTATCTTTATCCTGGCAGCCATTTGGCATCATTCCCTGAACCACGTAAGTATGAGTTCCCAATGTAGGATAGAAACTAACGTTGTTTTCTACAGGATTCGTCCAAACATAAGTATTTGCCCCGGAACCGGAAAGTGTTAATGGCTGACCAAGACAAATCGTTTGATCAGGTCCTGCACTTACATCAATGGTAGTCATTGTAATCACAAGGCTGTCAGTATCTGTACAACCATTTGCCGCAGTACCGATAACCGTATACGTTGCAGTTACCGTAGGATTAAATGCAACACCATTCGTTACTCCGTTGTTCCAGGTATAGCTTTGAGCGCCTGATCCGGAAAGTGTTGTCGGCTGACCGACACAAACTGTTCTATCCGGACCTGCATCTACCGTAGGATAGACAACATTCACACTCGTTGAAGCGGATACCGGATCACAAATAGCATTACCGTAAGATGTAGTTGCCGTAAGCGTGAAATTAGATACTCCTTCAGGTAAACCGGACGAAGTGGTATTCGCAGCAGTTGGATTGGCAATTGCTCCTGCCCCCGTCCACAACAAGGTTGTTGTAGCGTTGATCGTTAGCGGTGTAGACAAGATTGGCGGAACAGGCACACTAAAAGTCGATGCTGACTGCGGAGAACATGTTCCATCGTTAATCGGCGCGTTAATTGCACCGGAGCTATACGAAATAGTGGTTGGCGAACCACAAAAAGAAGTTAAGTTTGAAAAAGTAATAGTGGCATTTGTTAATGCTCCCATGTCTCCTGCAATACAATCATAAACCTGTACGCTGAAGTTCCCTCCTGCTGCATTACAACCAATCAGACCCGTCCAGTTAATTGGTGTATTTGCAGGCCCGTAAGAACTGTAAGTTCCGCTCAAAGTCGACGGTGCAGGATTACATACGTTCAAATTCCCGCCTCCGGATGTCGTAAAACAAAGATTGGTAACATTATCTCCCATATTGCAAATATTATTCTGACCAAGTTGTCCGGGATTCAGGCTCAACAAAATAGTTGGTGAACCGCAAGATGCAGGGCCAACTAAATAAAATGCCAAATCGGAAACCCAGGTATGCGTTGCATTAAAACAAACCTGGATCTGCGTACTTGCATTGATCAAAGACTCAGGAGGAGGCGTGTTGTAATAAGTAAACGATCCCGTTGTATTCACTCCTGATGTCAGTGATGCATTATTACAATTAGACAAAGCAGCGGACGGTACCACCTCGGTATTCATATTCCAGACCCAGGCAACCAAACAATCTGTAGTCGCGTTGGATGCATCCTTAATTTCACACCGGTATCCGTCACTTGCCAATGAGCCAATGGTTGAGGTAGCACCGGTTTGTGTCATAAATGGCTGCCAGGAAAAAGTTGTCTGGTCGTGATAAAACCAGTTAAAAGTAAAGGGGCCTGTTCCATTAGTAGGTGTCGCGGTTAAGCTTCCCTGTTCAGCACCCAAAGTATTTCCACACCAGATATAGATCGGGTCATTCGCTGTTCCACTCGTGTAATTTGTCATGGTAGAACCTGAATGGCCATTCCCGGTCAATTGTGCGTGTGTATACACTGAACTTACAACTGTAAGCAAAAAGAATAACTTTTTCATAACTAGTTGGTTGATTTAAGTTCGTTAATTCTTTGCTCAATCTGAACCTTTGTTTCCAAATAGCGCTCGCGGTCTTTTTCCGAGGATTCATTCATTTTCATCATCAGCAAAGGCAATGCATCGATACATTCCGCAAGACTCCAGTCCTGGATGGTACGAACCTTAACCGGTTCTGTTTTCTTTGGTTCAACAGCACCTTCCACACCTTGTGCCTGGTGAACAATTACTCCGTTCGGAAGTTGTGTTGTGTTGGATTGTGCATGGCCTAATGTATGCAGTGCGCAAACGGACAATCCTAGAAAAATAAGCTTTCTCATTATATAGCAGAATAACAAATTAGTGATCGTTTCAGCAACGTTTTAATATAAACGCCAGCAATTTCTGAAAGGTTGCATCCTTTCAACGTTTTTTTTCGTTGATATGTCAAGTCCGGCCCATTTTAAAATAAAATAACACCGATAGGGAATAATCTTCGTGTTTTTATTGCACCAATACCATAAATGTGGTATTTTTGTCAACGAAATAAAGCTTTATTTAAAATTAATCTAAATAAAGACACAACATACTTGTCATGATTACAGTAACAGAACAAGCAAAAAAACAAGCGATCCGCTTGATGGAAGACGACGGCAAAGCAGGTTATTTCATTCGGGTTGGCGTTGAAGGCGGGGGTTGCTCCGGCTTAATGTACCAACTTACATTCGACAATCAGGAAAATCCAGACGATAAAACTTTTGAAGACAACGGAATCAAAGTCGTTGTGGACAAAAAAAGTTTCTTATACCTGATCGGGACAACGTTGGATTTCTCCGGCGGCCTGAACGGAAAAGGATTTGTGTTTTCCAATCCAAATGCAGGAAGGACTTGCGGTTGCGGGGAATCTTTCTCATTATAATATATAGTAAAAAGTTAGATGGGTTATACTGAAAACGACTTAGCGAAAGATCTCGAAAATTCGGAATACAAATTCGGGTTTACGACCGATATCGAATCGGATAGAGCTCCGCTTGGATTGAATGAAGATATTATTCGGTTCATTTCTGCAAAGAAAGAGGAGCCGGAATGGTTATTGGAATACCGCTTGAAATGCTACAAGATCTGGTCTGAAATGACGGAGCCTTCCTGGGCACACATTTCTTATCCGAAGCCGAATTTCCAGGGGATCTCGTATTACGCAGCTCCGAAACAAACCAAAAAGTACGAAAGCTGGGACGATGTAGATCCGGAGATGAAAGAAACCATGGCAAAACTGGGGATTTCATTGGAGGAACAACAGCGCCTGACCGGTGTGGCTGTAGATTTTGTGATGGACTCCGTTTCGGTAGCAACCAGCTTCAAATCCAAATTAAAAGAATTAGGGATTATTTTCTGCTCTTTCTCAGAAGCAGTTCAGGAATATCCCGAATTGGTAAAACAATACATGGGATCGGTGGTTCCGGCAACAGACAACTTCTATGCGGCATTGAACTCGGCTGTATTTACAGACGGTTCATTCTGTTACATTCCGAAAGGAGTACGGTGCCCAATGGAATTGTCGACCTACTTCCGGATCAACGAAGCAAATACCGGTCAGTTTGAACGCACCCTGGTGATCGCAGACGAAGGTTCCTATGTTTCCTACCTGGAAGGATGTACCGCTCCTCAACGCGATGAAAATCAATTGCACGCTGCGGTGGTGGAATTGATCGCATTGAAAGATGCTGAAATTAAGTACTCAACGGTTCAGAACTGGTATCCCGGAGACAAGAACGGTGATGGTGGTGTTTTCAATTTTGTGACGAAACGCGGAATTTGTGAAACCAACGCAAAAATCTCCTGGACACAGGTAGAAACCGGATCTGCTGTTACGTGGAAATATCCTTCCTGTATTTTGAAAGGTGATAACTCCATCGGTGAATTCTATTCAGTAGCAGTTACCAACAATTACCAGCAGGCAGATACCGGAACGAAAATGATCCACTTAGGGAAGAATACCAAAAGTACGATTATCTCGAAAGGAATTTCAGCCGGGAAATCACACAATTCTTACCGCGGATTGGTACAAATCCATAAAAACGCACACAATGCCCGCAATTTCTCGCAATGTGATTCTTTATTGATGACAGACGAATGCGGTGCTCATACTTTCCCATACATCGAATGTAAAAACCCAAGTGCTAAAATTGAGCACGAAGCTACGACATCCAAAATCGGGGAAGACCAGATATTTTACTGTTTACAGCGCGGTATTTCGGAAGAAAAAGCAATCAGCCTGATTGTAAACGGGTACTGTAAAGAAGTATTGAACCAGCTTCCGATGGAATTTGCCGTTGAAGCACAAAAATTATTGACGATCAGCTTAGAGGGGTCGGTAGGATAAATTAATCATTAATCGGGGAAAGTCCTCCCCCTTTATCCCCTTCAAAGGGGGAATCTGAATCATTTCTTCCCTTGAGGGAGGATTGAGGAGGGTGGCAAAACGATAATAAGATGTTAAAGATCACAAATTTACACGCGTCAATTGACGGAAAAGAAATCTTAAAAGGATTAAACCTGGAGGTCAAGGCCGGAGAAGTACACGCGATCATGGGACCGAACGGTGCAGGAAAAAGTACCCTGGCAAGCGTTTTGGCCGGACGTGAAGAATACGAAATTACAGAAGGTTCGGTTGATTTTGACGGTACTGATTTGCTTGAAATGGCAACAGAAGACCGTGCAAGAGAAGGATTGTTCCTTGCTTTTCAATATCCGGTGGAAATCCCGGGAGTTTCAAACGTAAACTTCCTGCGTACCGCATTGAACGAAATCCGTGAATACAGAGGTGAATCTCCAATTTCTGCCAAAGACTTCATGGCACTGGTAAAAGAAAAATCAGCAATCGTTGAGCTGGATGCGAAATTGGCTTCCCGTTCCGTAAACGAAGGGTTTTCCGGAGGTGAAAAGAAACGAAATGAAATTTTCCAAATGGCTATGCTGGATCCAAAATTGGCTATTTTGGATGAAACGGATTCCGGGTTGGACATCGATGCATTGCGCATTGTTGCAAACGGGGTAAACACATTGAAATCTGACAAAAACGCAACCGTGGTGATTACTCACTATCAGCGTTTGCTGGATTACATCGTTCCGGATTTTGTACACGTATTATACGATGGAAGAATCGTGAAATCAGGTCCGAAAGAATTGGCTCTTGAATTGGAAGAAAAAGGATACGACTGGATTAAAGCAGAATTTGCTCAATAATTTAAATCATACAGATGCAAACCATTGAAAAAGAATCGGCAGCAAGTGTGAATTGGCAATTAAAAGGAGCTTTTCTTTTAAATCCGGAATTGCGTCAGAAAGCACAGGAAGTATTAGAAAACACTGCTTTTCCAACTACCCGCACGGAAGCATGGAAATACACACGTGTCGCTAAAATCAAGAACAGTAACTTAACTGTTCAGGAAAATCCTGTTTCGGTGGACGGAAAGTTCGGATTATCGGAAAATTCCATCCAATACGTTTTTGTCAACGGGCTTTTCTCCGAAGCACTTTCCTCCAAATCCTACCCGGACGGAGTAAAAGTTCTTCCGCTTTCCCATATGGATGAAGCAGAAGTGCGCGTTTTGGGCGGAAATGTACCATTGGACGGGGAAGTTTTTTCTTCCATCAATACTGCTTACGCAACGGACGGACTATACGTTCACGTTTCTGCTAAAATGCAGATAGAACCCGTAATTGAGATCATTCAAATTAACACAGAAAAAAATATTCTGACGAACCTTCGCCATGTATTGGTTGCAGAAGCATTCTCCGAAGTAAAATTCATTCAGCGCTCCATTTCTGTTAATGGTTCCGAAAACTTTACGAATGTTATTTCAGAAATTCATGTCGGGAAAAACGCAAAACTGACTATCGATAAATTGCAGGAAGAAGACGAAACCTGTTCACAGATCTCCACAGAATTAGTGAATCAGCACCAGGATTCTAATTTTACGATCAATACCGTTACACTAAACGGACAATTGGTTCGCAACAACCTGACAATCGAAGTAGACGGACAGAATTGTGAAACAAACCTGAACGGAGCTTACATCCTGAATGGAAATCAGCACGTGGATAACCATACCGTGGTGGATCATAAAGTTGCCAACTGCGAATCAAACGAATTGTATAAAGGGGTAATTGACGGAAAAGCAACGGCGGTATTCAATGGAAAAGTATTCGTTCGTAAAGACGCTCAAAAGATCAATGCATTCCAGTCAAACGGAAACGTATTGCTAAGCGACGACGCAACGATCAATAGCAAACCGGAATTGGAAATTTATGCCGACGATGTGAAATGCTCGCACGGTTCAACTACCGGGCAATTGGACGAAGAAGCTGTTTTTTACCTTCGTGCTAGAGGATTGAGCGAAGCAAGTGCACGCCAGTTAATGGTTGGTGCTTTTATCGAAGATGTGATCCAGAAAATTGAAAATGAAGCGGTCGTAAATCGCATTCACGCTATACTAAGAGAACGGTTCAATTGGGTGATTGAATAATCCAGCTGAATATCACAAACTGAAAAGCCCCGAAGCGATTTAACATCTGCTTCGGGGCTTTTTTATTTATTGCTAATTACCTTAATCCGGCTTTTTAGCAGAACTGACGGTCATCTTTTCGGATTGTTTTTCCGGTTTCGGTTCCTTTTCAGGGGACAATGGAACTTGTTCCACTTTCATAATCCGGGAGGAGGAATAAACAGTACCCACACTGTCCGGTTCTTCCGTTTGCAGAATCTCTCCCGGCGTTTTACTTTCCCCGGTAATAACTGTTTTTCGTTCGCTGCTTGCCACCTGTTGTGAAAACCCAACTGTGCTAAGTATCGTTGCTGCGGATAATAGGATCAATTGTTTCATAACTCGCTTAATTTAAAACAAGAATTGATAGTTCACCCGGGTTTACATCCGTAGAAGAATTTCCGCCGATATCAACCGGACTAGTCCCGGAGCTACGCAGTGTTCTTACTTCAATCGTATGACTTCCGGCAGGCAGCGTTACCATGGTATTGACTGCACAGGTATTGAACGCATTGGTTGTAGAAGGGTTAGTCACCGTGAATCGGTTCCATCCTCCATTAGGCAAAAAGTTTCCATCAACGTAGATCACCACATCCACAACCGCGTGGTTCCCGTTTCCGGTTAAGGTCGTTCTCCCTCCTATTGTAGCCCAAATTGCAACAGTAGAAGCTCCGGCCAGGTTAATAGTTTGCGTCAGTCCGGGTTGAGCAGCTGCAACATTTGAAGTAACTGATAACCTTCCTGTGGATCCATGCACGTGATATTTATCAATGACTCCCGGAGGTCCCTGTGGTCCTGTAGCACCTGCTGGTCCTGCTGCACCAGCCGCACCAGCTGCTCCGGGTGCTCCTGCCGGACCTTGCGGTCCCGCCGGGCCTGCCGGTCCAGGTCCGCCTGCATTACATAAATTCGACCACGATGAAGAACTACTTTCATAAAAGAAAAAACAGTTCACATCTATATCGTAAACCAATAATCCTTCCGTCGGAGCAGCGATCGCATTCCGCTGAACGGTAGTCATTCGTGGTACAAGAACTCCCTGGGTTGTTGATTGCATTTCCAGGACAGCATTCGGATTCGGGGTATTCGTTCCGATTCCTACATTGTTTTGAGCATGTGCCGCATTCAATCCGAAGATTAGCGCGATAGCAGCAATAAAGTTGTGTTTTTGTTGCATGATACTTTTGATTAGTTTCTGATAACTGTCACGTTACCTTGATAGTTGTATTGTTTTGAAGTAGAGGAAGCTTTCAGCTTATAAAAATAAACGCCGTCATCCACCGGTTTTCCATCGCTTTTTCCATCCCATACTACGTTCGGATCGCTGGATGTGAAAACGGTATTCCCCCATCGGTTCACGATGATCAGGTCGTAAGATTTAATTCCGGCTGTTTTAATAAAGAAAAAGTCGTTTGTTCCGTCGTTATTCGGAGTAATGATATTCGGAACCACGATATCCTGGAAAATTTCAATCACCTGTGTGACGCTTCCATAGCATCCGGAACTATTCAAAATCGTCAGCATCACATGGTATGAAATTCCATCTTCATCGTAAACATGACCCGGATTAGGAAGACCGGAAGTGTCGCCGTCACCGAAATTCCATTCCCACCAAACAGAACCCGCTGTTTCATCTGTAAATTGATAACTTGTTCCGTCCTCCGTGTAGCTAAACTGCACATTCGGGGAAGGATTGACAACCGGAGTACATGTTCCGGGTTGAGAACTGCAACCGTTTGTCCCCAGGTCCACCAGTGTTACTTCTCCCGTTCCGGTGGTCCAGTCAACTGTTACTGTTGATGTTCCCTGGCCCGAAGTAATGGTTCCGTTTGAAGGAAAGGTCCACTGAAAATTCCCGGAACCTCCGGAAACAGAAAACAGGTTGTTCGTGGTGTTTTCACAGACAGCAGGACAATTCAGCGTTGGAGGTCCCGGTCTGACGGTCGATAAAATGTAAGGATGTCCCGGGTCGGTAAAATTCCAACCGGCTGTCATCCTGGTAGTAAACCCGCCGTTTACACTGGATGAGGTAGCTCCCATGTCATTCCATTCAGGAGTTGTAGTATTCCAATGCGCCATTCCCGTCCAGTCACCTTCATCCGCTATGACGTAAAATAGGCGGATATCTGTAGCTGCCGTTCCGATCAACCGTTCAATAGAATGGTAATAAGTTGGATTTAGCGCGCACATTTCTCCGTCAGTCTGGTTTCGGTCAAATCCATCCGTATTCGGATCATAATTATTGAAACGCACTGTGTATTCGCCGCCCAGATTTGATTGAGGAGTTAATTCAACAGGACGAAAACGAGTTGTACCGACACTTGACCCCGTTGGGAACATATATGCGCTGGCGAAATTCGTTATCCGGGAAAGAGTTCCGGGCTGCTGACTGCTCACAAAACCTTCAGAGCCAAAGACATTGGTAAAAGTAATTGCAGCAACAGCAGGATTCAATACAAAAAACGTATTTCCCTGTGTTTCCAATTCGCGCGAATTAAGCTGAAGAACTCCGGATGCACCCGTAGATGCATTTACACCTTGCAGCGTTTTCTTTCGGTTAGTTCCTGTACCAGTTCCGGTAAGAACCAAATTATTAAAAATGGTTGGTGTTCCATTATTCGAAGTAATGAATTGCTGGGTATTCCCGAATAAAGTCACCGTAGAGGTTCCAAAGTCGAAAATTCCATCATTGATCCAATCCTGCTCTACAAAATAATCTCCGTCTCCGGTCACATTTGAATTAGATCCGATGGTAAATGTTCCGGGAAGAGAAAACGTGGAGTTTTTGGTGATCCTTACCGAACCATTATTCAAAACAGTACTGATCTGGGCCAGTTCAGCACCACCGTTGATATGGATCGATCCACCGGAAGTAATTGTAACAAAAGCACCGTTTGAGTACCAGGTCTGGCTAAATGTATGCAGAGGATACAGGATACCCAGGAGCATTCCAATAGTTAGTAGTTTCATAGTTGTTCATTAATGTGAATAAAAGACAATTAACGCTATATTAATATTGCCTTTTCCAGTAGACGCAGAAATGAAACAACTAGTTGCTTATACCCTTGATTTTACTGGTTTTCGTGAAATATTTATCATTTTTGTAAAATAAAAATCAAGCTTTGTTTCAGATTCTAAATTTTGAGTGAAATAATTCCTCACTTACTACCTAATCCAATATAAAAATTCTAAACCAATATTCGCAATTCATAATTCGTAATTAGCAATTAATTGAACTACTTTTGCACTATGGAAGAACGTTTGGACAAAATACTGGTCGACCGCGGATTGGTAACCTCCAGAACACGGGGGGAAGAATTGATTAAGAACGGCGACGTATTGGTCAACGGAATTTCCGTAGAAAAACCGGGAAAGAAAATTCCCGTTGATTCAAAAATCCTGTTGCTAAACGAAGAGCTAACCTGGGTTTCCAGGGGTGCTTTAAAACTCCTGAAGGCAATTGAACATTTTCAAATTCCGGTTTCCGATAAAGTATTCATTGATTTGGGAGCTTCCACCGGCGGATTTACGGAAGTACTTCTGAACAAAGGCGCGAAACATGTATTCTGCGTAGATGTGGGTCATGGACAACTTCACGAACGCATCCGTTCAAACCCGGCAATCACGAATATTGAAAAAACGCATATTCGCGAACTGACGACCAATCATGTTCCGGAAGCAGCAGATGGAATCGTGATTGACGTTTCATTTATCTCTTTGGAGAAAGTATTGCCTTTTACCGGCGCTTTTGTGAAACCGGGCGGAATTCTTGTTGCGTTGATCAAACCGCAATTTGAGTTGGAGAAACGTTTCCTGAACAAACACGGCGTGGTGAAGAGCGCATCTGTTTACCCGGATATCCTGAAACGCATCGATAAGTCGGTAGTAGATTCAAACTTTGAAGTAAGCGGTATTATTGATTCCCCGATTATCGGTGGCGACGGGAACAGGGAGTTTTTGCTGTTTGCTGTGAAGAAGTAAGAATCATTCCTTCGAATAGTAATTTTGCCAGTTTGCCAAATAGCAAACCGTAGTGATGAGTCCAATTTTTAAAGCAGAAGATTGTGCTGTTGACCCGGTTCGGTCTGTAAAATCTATGACTTAGTTCATTAACCAATTAACGAAAGGGTTAACAGCCCAAAAAGATACGCTTGTATAAAATTAAAAAAGTCCGTCAAATGACGGACTTTCCTTCAAGCCAGTTCTACCTTGCCTCGACTATTTCGTTATCGTTTGAGTTGTAGTAATTTTTCAAACTCCTTTGGAGAAGCTGACAACGAAATAAATATCTTTCTTACCCCTTAGATGCATCACTTATTAAAAGGTTGGAAATCAAAATGAATATTTTATCTGCAATTTCACACCTTGTATATCATTAAACATTGCATTTCCACTTTTCAGCTTTGAAACCAATTGGTATTGTACTCCTACCCCCAATGCCGTTTTATTATTGAAAGGCATAAAATGGTAATCAACACCCGCTGTGGCTCCCAATTGCAGTTTATTGGAATTGTAAACATTCGTTATAGTTGTTCTGCTCGCTTCATACCCGTTCAACAAACGGTTTAGAGCAAGCCCTCCGTAAACAGTCACCCCTTTGTATGTATATCCGATAGAAGAGATAAAATGGATGGTGTTCAGTTTCTGGTTTGAACTCATGTAACGCCCATTGATATAACTTCCGTTCGATTGCACATACTGGCTGAATCCAAGATCCTGCGTGAACCGGAATTTTCCTGAATAAATATGGTATTGCATATCAGCAGCTAAGCCCATAGAAGGAATTGAACTGGAAAATGCGGTTCTGTTTTTTTCATTAATGAAAGCAAACTGTCCGCCAACCAGCACACTGAAGCGTGGTCTGAACGGTGTTTTAAACGGCAGGAAGTGGAACTCACCGAGTGTTCCCGGTATTACTTCAATTCCTTTTCTTCCCAATTCATCGATCCCTGCCAGGTCTTCCATAGAATTGGAAGCGGTTGTTTCAAGCGGATCAGTAGCTGCCGGATTATTTTGATTCTCAACACCGTTTTCCTGGGTCAAATCCGGGTTAGATTCCGGGTTTTGAAGATCTTGTTCGTTTTTAACCTGCTTATTTGCCAAATCCCTATCAACAGGAAGCGTTGCATTTGCAAGCAGTTTATTCGGCTGTCTAGACACTTTTTGCGTAGTTATTGCTTCAGCACCTGCACCAGCTATTTCATTTACCGGATTTTGTTCCGCTCCAGTTGCAGAAGCAATCGGGCGTTCATTGGTTTCCGGAACGAAATTACCACTGATCAATCCACTGGCATTTTGTTCCCGAACCGGATCGGAGAACTGATCTGTGTAGAATGCAATAAGCATAAAAATCATGGAAGCAGCAGCCATCTTCAGCCACGGAATACGGGTTGTAACCGGGTAATTTAAGGTTGTATTCAAACGTGTCCAAACGCGCTCCCGGGAAAGTTGTTCTTCCAAACGCGACCACCCGTCACCGGAACTATTCGGCGACCAATCCTCATAAGAATCAACCAGGGCTTTATCCGCAGGGCTTCCCTCCAATTCCAGTGATTCATCCAAACGGTCCCAAACAGCAGAAACTGCCAAATCAGCCTCCAAATTCTCCCATAAATCAGCAGACGGTTCCCCGGCATCCCAATTATGAAAGGATTTTTGAAGCGATTTAAACTCCCTGTTCGTATTATTCAGATTTTCCTGCATTGAATTAAGAAACCAGTTTTTGTTTTAACACGGAACGTGCGTAATTTAATTGTGATTTGGAAGTTCCAACCGAAATTTCCAGTTCTTCTGCAATTTCAGAATGTGACCATCCTTCCAAAGCGTATAATTTCAGTACCAACCCTGCTTTTGTGGGTAATAAATTGATTTCCTCCAATACTTTTGCAAAAGGAATTCCTGTTTCCAATTCTGTATCTTCCTGGTCCACATAAGGAATTTCTCCCAATTGGGAGAAATTCTTTCGTTTCCGCAAGGTCTGAAGGCAGCAATTGACCGTCACTCTTCTCAGCCAGCCTTCAAATGAACCGGTGAAAGTATACGAACTGATATTTTTGTAAATGTGCATGTAAGCATCGTGTAGCATATCTTCCGCATCCTGCGTATCCGCACCATATAATTTACACACCTTGAACAAGTCTTTTGAGAAAAGACGATACAACCGTTCTTGTGCAGATCGTTCCCAATTTGCGCAGCCATCGATGATATCTTTGTATTCCGCAGACATTACTCAATTTTTAAGATCAATGCGTTTGGCATTTGTTCGGTAATCTTATTAAAAATTTGCGCTCCCTGGGCATTTGGATTGCCGTTGGGATCTCTGATAATGACCGTTGAAACACCGTTTTCATTCGAAATCGGGGGATGTTCCAATAAAGTGCTGGATACCGTAGAAAAGAGTTTCGCAACATCAAACCCGATATACACCTTGTAATCTTTTTTCTTTTCCAGGGAGAATGCATTCTGAACCTTAAAGTTCAATTCATCCAGGTTTTTCCATTCGATAATCAAAGGAACCTGTTCTTCCCCTTTGTAAATGAATCCTTCCAGGCGCAGACATGGATTGTGTGTATTGTCAATACCTGCTTTCATTCCGAATTCCGTGTAATCTCCCATGGGGATATCAAAAGTAATTCCCAATTTATTTTCGGTTGAAAACTGCACTTTTTGTGTCGGGGCACTTTGCTTGATCTGAACCGGATCACCTTTTTTACGCACTCCGTAAACCATCGATTCATTGGAATAAAAATATCCTTTCGTGATAGTAACCTGCCCCTGACTAGAAGTTGTAGAATGAAATCTCCAGTTAAAACTCAGGTATGCCGGCTGTTTCAGGTTGTATTTCTCGCAACCGGAACCAATAACCACCAATACTAACAAAAGGTATAAAATCCTCATTTATAATCAATTTAAAACTAAGATACAGCTAAAATAAAAAGGTTGGAAATTAATCTTATTTAGAAATTGTATAAATAGCATTTAACTATCTTTGTACCATGGAAAATGCATCAAAAAGAAAATTCAGCGTGCGTGAGATTCGTCAGGACTTCCCTGCCCTTCGTCAACAAGTTTATGGAAAAAACCTCATCTACTTTGATAATGGGGCAACGTCCCAAAAACCGCAGATGGTACTGGATGCAATTAACCGGTATTACAGCATGGACAATGCGAATATTCACCGCGGAGTACACCATTTGAGCCAGAAAGCAACCAATGAATACGAGGAGGCACGGGAAATTGTGCGCCGTTTTATCAATGCCGGCAAAAAGGAGGAAATCATTTTTACCAAAGGAACTACGGATGGAATCAACCTGGTAGCTAATTCATTCGGTGAATTGCTAAGCGCCGGAGATGAGATCATTATTTCGGCAATGGAACACCATTCCAATATTGTTCCGTGGCAAATGCTTGCTGAACGGAAAAAACTGACTTTAAAGGTCATTCCTATTAATAAAAGAGGTGAACTTGTTCTGGAAGAATACCAAAACATGCTTTCCCCGAAAACAAAACTGGTTGCCGTTACCCATATTTCAAACAGTTTGGGAACCATTAACCCGGTTGACAAGATCATTGAAGCAGCACATGCAGTAGGAGCAAAAGTATTGATCGACGGTGCACAGAGTGTTCAGCATACCAAAGTGGATGTCACTGCGATGAACTGTGATTTCTTCGTTTTTTCAGGTCATAAAGTATTCGGTCCTACCGGGATCGGTGTTTTATACGGAAAAGAAGCGATCCTGGACGAAATGCCGCCTTACCAGGGCGGCGGAGACATGATCTCCAAAGTTACTTTCGAACGCACAACTTACAACGAATTGCCTTTCAAATTTGAAGCAGGAACACCGCATATTGCCGGAGGTATTTGCTTGGGAACAGCATTGAATTACCTGGACCAGTTCGACCCGAAAGAACTGGAAGCATACGAGCGCGATTTGACGGAATATGCACAGGAAATGCTCGAAACTTTTGAGAACATTACGCTGATCGGAACTGCAAAAGACAAGACTTCGGTGGTTTCTTTTGTAGTGAAGGGAATTCATCCTTTCGACATCGGAACATTGTTGGATAAGCAGGGAATTGCAGTCAGAACAGGACATCACTGTACACAGCCCCTGATGGATATTTACCAGGTTCCGGGAACTGTGCGGGCATCGTTCGCATTTTACAATACACGGGAAGAAATAGACCAATTTATAGCAGCAGTAGAAAAAAGCATTTCGATGCTGGGTTAAAAGAGACCAGGCGTTAGCGCAGGGACAATTAACAGATTATGACAATAGAACAAAAGCAACAAGAGATCATTGACGAATTCGCCATCTACGACGATTGGATGGAGAAATACGAATACATCATTGAGCTTGGGAAAGACCTTCCTTTGATCGATCCGGACAAAAAAACGGAAGATCGATTGATTGAAGGGTGTCAGAGCCGGGTTTGGCTCGACGCAACAATCGAAAACGACAAAATTCAATTAACCGCAGATTCGGATGCCATTATTACAAAAGGAATTATTGGCTTGCTGATCCAAGTTTTAGACAACGAAAAACCGGAAGATATTGTAAAAAGTGACCTTCATTTCATTTCAGACATCGGACTACAAGAACATCTTTCACCAACTCGGGCAAACGGATTACTGAGCATGGTCAAAAAAATCAAATTACTGGCATTGTCCTCATTAGCAAAATAAGATGGAACATTTAGAAGATAAAATAGTAGAAATTCTCAAGACCATATTCGACCCGGAAATCCCTGTGGACATTTACGAGCTGGGATTGATCTACGAAGTCCGCATTTCAAAAGAAGGTGTGGTAGAACTCGACATGACACTGACTTCCCCGAACTGTCCGGTGGCAGAATCACTGCCGAAAGACGTGAAGGAAAAAGTGGAAAGTGTGGAAGGAGTTACGGAAGCACATGTCAATATCGTGTTCGATCCACCATGGGACAAAGACATGATGAGCGAGGAAGCGAAACTGGAATTGGGATTTTTATAATCTTGAAAAATTATGGTAGGGACGCGGTGCATCGCGTCCCTACTTTTTGAATAATTTTACATTAATCGAAACAAATTGTTATGACAAAAAGAGTTGTAATTACCGGTTTGGGCGCCCTTACACCAATCGGAAATAACGTTCCTGATTTTTGGAACAGCATAAAAGCAGGTAAAAGCGGTGCTGGACCCATTACCAAATTTGACACATCCAAATTCAAAACAACTTTCGCATGTGAAGTGAAAGGATACAATCCGGCAGATCATTTTGACGTGAAGGAAATTCGTAAATACGATCCCTTCTCTCAATATGCGCTGGTAGCAGTGCGCGAAGCGGTTGCTGATGCGGGAATCAATTTCGAGGAATTGAACAGAGACCGTATCGGGGTGATCTGGGGGTCCGGGAACGGAGGAATCCAGACTTTCCAGGACCAAATGAAAGAATATTCAGCAGGAGACGGAACTCCGCGCTTTACTCCTTTCTTTATCCCACGGATCCTGGTGGACATTGCTTCCGGGATTATTTCCATGGAATACGGTCTGCGCGGAATCAATTATTGCGCGGTTTCTGCCTGTGCCACTTCCAATACGGCTATGATTGATGCTTTTAACTACATCAAATGGGGAAAAGCAAACATGATTATCAGCGGTGGTTCCGAAGCAGCAATTACTGAATCAGCAATGGGTGGATTCTCTTCTGCACAGGCTTTGTCGAAACGTAACGATTCTTATGAAACAGCTTCCCGCCCGTTTGACGTAACCCGCGACGGATTCGTTATGGGAGAAGGTGCAGGAGCAATTATCCTGGAAGAATACGAACATGCGGTGGCACGCGGTGCGAAAATTTACGCAGAAGTTGTCGGCGGCGGAATGGCTGCTGATGCTTACCACTTAACGGGAACACATCCGGAAGGAGACGGAGCTGTTTTGGGAATGGAAGAAGCATTACGCGATGCGGAAATCACCCCGGACCAGATTGACTACGTGAACATGCACGCAACGTCTACTCCGCAGGGAGACAACAGCGAATTGATTGCATTGCGACGTGTATTCGGTGAAAGACCGGAATTGAGTGTTTCGGGAACGAAATCCATGACAGGTCACCTGTTGGGGGCCGCAGGAGCGGTAGAAGCTATTTCCTGTATTTTGGCAATCCAGGATTCAGTAGTTCCACCAACGATCAACACTACGGAGATCGAACCGGATTTCAAAGATCTGTATGATTTCCCGCTTGAAAAAGGAAAACAAAAAGAGATTACTTATGCGATGAGCAATACTTTCGGTTTCGGAGGACACATTGCTACGGTGATTTTTAAGAAATTTCAGTAGAATACCACAGTTGGGACGTGAATTATTGCGTCCCAACTGTTTTATATTTCCGTAACCAATCGAACGAAAACACTTATAAATGTGTTCGAATGACTTATGAAATATACTGTACTTCTCTTCTATCTAATAACAGGGACTGTGATCCATTCCCAGGAATCGAGCCCTGTTTTATCCATTAGTCGTTTGTATAGATCAGAAGCTGCTGCTTTGGTTGATGAATCTCGCTACACCGACAGCCAAACTTTTCATTTCATCCGGGATCAAAAAACCGGTAAAACCAGCAATGATTACCTCCGGATAGAAATGCTCGGTAATTTCCTGATCGGGTCCACAGAAACAGGTATTGATGTCGTAGACACCAATTTAAGAGTTATCACTTCCCTCCCTTTGCAAGGAGATTCCGAGATTGAAATGCTTGATTCCAGGCGATTTCCATTTAACTATGATTGGTCTTACCGTTCTGATAATGGTTTTGATTACCGGGAATCGTACGATGAACCGTTTGTAAACCGCTTATTCAGTGTTGCAGTTATCACATACGAAGATTCGCCAAGCAAACGACAAGCCCGGAAAGGAGCGGACAAAACCGCGCGAAAGCAACTGCTTCATTTACCTTCCGGGAGAACAAGCTATGGCAATTACCTGGAAGTCTATCGGATTATATCGGAACAAGCAGTTTATTACTGGGCATTGAAAGATACTTCGGGACAAAGCCAGGTTTTTGATGTGTACAACGAACAATTGGAATGCCTGCGTTCTGTACAAATTACACCTCCTGAAAAATTCCACGAGTTCCACACACTGTCCCGTTACCGGGAATATGAACTGGATGAATACTATTCAATTCCGGGCAAACCGCAATTCTATTTGGAAAATCCGGAAGGAAAACTAGCGGTGCTGCATCACAACGGAACGCGTTTAACCGATTTTATCTGGGATCGGAAAGTCACATACGAAGGAGTAAAAAGGGATTCGACGCCGGTGTTCCTGTTATGCAAGGACACTTCATTCTATGGCATTTTAATGGACAAAAACGGCGAACCCCTCTTTGGAAATGAATATGCTTCACTCTATTTTGCAGGAGGTCAGAAGTACTTCTATTTCCGCAAAAAACACCCGGAAATCAAGATCGTTTCAGCTGATTTCGAAATATTACTCGATTCTGTTGAGCATTTCCGGTATTATGATGCTTCTTTTCTAAATACAAACAGCCAATCTTCATACATATACATTGACAAGAAAAACAGGTTGTTCATCCATACAAGTGACGGAATTTCTCCTTTGTATCCTTCTTTCTTCAAGGAACCCAAAACCCGGAACCGTGTTTCAAGATCCGTTCCGCTTTTTGTTGATGAGCAAGGTTATCTGATTCCGGATTGAAAACCGTGTCGGGATGCATTCCCGACCTTCCTTTATCCTTTCATCCAGTCAATCACCTGCTCGCAAAAGAACTTCAATTCCTCCGAATCGCGTTTCATGGGGTGAGTGGTGTTTAAAGTATGTCCGGCATGCGGAATAGGGAGAAAAGCATTTTGGAGGTTGTTTTTGTACACCCAGGAAAAGATCGTTCGTCCGTGCTCAAAAGGCACTGCTTCGTCATCTACGGCGTGCGCCACAAAACAAGGCATTGCGAGTCTTTCCACTCGTTGCTGCATGTTCCATTCAGCATCGCTTGCCAATGTTTCTGCTAAGAACTCCGGACCTTGCGGCAAATCCTGCTTCGTTCGCATATTCGGACGGAAATACACGCCGTTTTTCTTCCACTCTTCCATGATTTCGGGAGTTCGTGTATCCAATGTACGCAGGGAATTCAGCAAAATAATTCCCGATAGTTCCATTCCCGCTTTTTGAATGGCTTCGGAAGCAAATACTGCGGAAAATCCACCCATGCTGTGACCGAAAAGAAAAAGCTTTTCCGGTTTATGGAACCATTCCCCTTTATTGATCTGTGAAGCCATAAACGTCAAATCTTCGACCTCCAGTCTTCGGCAATTGGCTTTGTAACCTTCCAGGTCATCGAAATAGTCTCCGTCGTCCGAAATTCCGCAATGTGTGTAATTGAATGCCACGGAAGAAATTCCCTTTTCAGCAAAATAATCCTGGATCGTGGGAAACATCCCGAAATGGTAAAATCCGTTGTGACCGCAGGCCATCAATACGATCGGCGAACCGGCTCCACCAAAGGCAAAATTTCCGCGGATGGTTCCGTTCGGGCTTTCGAGCTGAAAAAGGTTGTTTTCCATGTTCCTGCAAATGTACAACTCCTAAGTTTGCCTGTAGATTATTCTCTCACAAAACGTGAAACTGCCCCGTTCACTTCAAGGAAATACACTCCTGAAGGCAAATCCCCGATATAAATTGGGGATTCCATGAAAGTATCGTAATCAAATGACTTTAAATGTGTCCCTTTCAGATCAGTTATGTTCCCCCTCGTTTGGTGATTGAAGCCGTCTCCGCTTACATAAATGTACTCTTTTCCGGGATTTGGATAGATACTCAACAGCGGTTCTTTTCCGAACTCATCCACACCCAATGTTGCCAATGTTGTCTGACAAAGCCACGCATCAAGTCCACCGATAGTTCCCACCGTTTTGTTACCGGAAATATCACTATTCGAATAACCGGAAAAATAAACCACTCCATTATCCACCAATGAAACCTGGCAATAATCATAACCGCTTCCTCCCATTGAAAATTGCGTCAGCATATTCGCTTCGGAATCGATAACCAGGTACTTGGCGTCATACAACCCATAACTTGGCGACGAAATATTACCGGTGTTTTGTGCAGATCTTGTATGAATAGAAATAATCATTCGATTGTTATCTAAAACCGTAATTCCAGACTCCACGTCATTGTCTGTACCTCCAAAAGAAAGATCCCAGACTAAATTCATACTGACAGGATCTACTTTCAGTATCCAGCAATCTGTCTTGGGATATTCATCAATTGATCCGAAGTTATCCTGGGTTTTACTTCCACCGGTATTCGAATAGGAAGATGTTGTGATGAAAAGTTCTCCATTTAACTGGCACATGTCCTCCGGATATTCCGTTTCACTCCCTCCAAAACATTTATTTTCCAATAAGTTAAAGTTTAAATCTGTCTTCAACAACCAGATATCGTTCAAACCATAACCGGTTTCAGTCTTATCATTTCCGGTTCCCGTTTCGGACAAACAGGCAATAAAATAGTTTGCACCGATCTTTTCCAATCCATTCGGTCCCTCATTCAAAGGAGACCCCCAATGATGTTGTGCATCAATCGACAAATCTGTTGTGTCTATTTGAAGGATCCAGACATCAGAACCACCATAATTACCGCTGGTTTTATTTCCTGAAAGGCCGGAGCTACTACTACATAACAAAATCAATTGATTTCCTTCAATACTCATTCCTGACAAGCTCTCATATTGATCACCACCATAAGAATTTTGATGAGTAATTGTTCCCTGGTGATCCATTTTAATTAGCCAGGCATCATAATCTCCGTTAGACGACACCGTTTTATTCCCTCCCAGGTTACTTAGTGAAGAAACTCCGATAAATATTGCCTCATCCGTAATAACTGCATCTGCAAAATAATCCTCTCCGTAACCACCAATGGTTTTGTCCCATATCTTAGTACCACTTGCACTTAATTTGACAATCCAGATATCATGTCCGCCATAGCCGTTCTCCGTTTTATGACCACCAGCTGGTGATAAGGAACTCCCGATCAAATAGGAATAACTCAGATCATTGGGATTATAAAATCGAATCAATTCATCATTATCATACCCCCCTATTCTTTTCTGATTAGTTGGGACGAATTGCGCATTTAATAGGTTTCCGATTGACAGGAAGAAAATCAGGAGGGTAGATTTATTCATAACTTTTGGTATTAGATTGGTTCCAGAGATTTATCTTGTGGATAAACCATTCGCATAAATTTACTATTTATACTGGAAAAATCAAAGGCTAAAACATCCCAAAATAGCACACTCCATTTCTCCAGTATATCGCCGGGAATGGAATTTTAATGGAATTGAGTGGTTTCAATACCTTTTTTAGCCACGGTTTTTTGATTGGAAGCTGTGTCCAGTCAATATCGAGTGATAGCGCGTATTCGGGATGAGCATAATAAACAGTTCCGGAATTTGGGTCGAGATAGGTATCGGAATCTCCTTTCAATTTGGCATGGGCACTGTAGCCAAAACCAACCTGGATCCATTTCGGGAAACGCGATTCTTTGAAAAACGTTCCGGGAGTAACACACAGCCAATAACTTTGCGCATTGTAATCTTTCAGTAAACGTTCCTGGAAATTGGAACCTAAGGTATTGGGTCGCACTGCGGCGTACGGTGATGGTTTGTAACCAAACTTCAACTGGAAACGCTGTTCGTCCCAACCCAGTTGCTGCCCGATGAACAATCCTGCTCCGACGGTATTTGCAGTCAGATCGGCCAGTGAAAATCCCCATTCGGCACTGAATCCGTCCATTGCTTCCACCGAAAGTTGGTAGGTCCAGGCAATTCCGCCCGAAAGCCATACCGCTTTTTTCTTAGGCATTCCTGCCCAACGCCAGGCTGCATAATTGATGGATGACAATTTATACCCGGCATACGCATGCCCCAGCTTGTCCATGTAGAGCCAATCCTTGGAATCGTCGAAAAAATGAAAGTTCGATTTCGGGTATTCTTTGTACCAAACGGCGTAAAGAACCGCAATGCTCCCACCTCCCAATGCCAGGTTCGTTCCACCGACCAAATAAGAACGCTTATTCCAGGTGGTATCCGCTAACTGTGCGGAAGCGCTGAGGGAAACAAAAAAAAGACAGAAAAGGAGCAATTTCACGCAGGAAAAATACAACTTTCTGCCTTTACAAGTTATGCTGAGAACTAAAAATAGTTTCTATCGCTCCAGTGCTACTTCGAAAGTAACGTCTACCAAATCTCCTATCTTAGAATCCGAAGTCATGCTGTGTTTCGTTCTGTCGACGACCAATTTTCCTACAAAAACCAGCATTTCCTTCCCGTCTTTGTTGATTTTCGATACGAAACGCAGATTGGAAACTACTTCCACCTTCGTTCCTACGAATTCCAAATCGCCTGTGACTTTGTAATCCTCTCCTACTTTCTGGATTTTCTTCGATTTGTAGGTTATTTTCGGGAATTTCTCGCTGTTAATGAATTCATTACTCAATACCGATTCATCACGGATATCGTTGAAAGTCGTCAGGCTGGAACTTTTCATTTCCACTTCGATGCTATTCAAAACTCCGGCTTTATCCAGCTGAAGATCTACTTTGAATTCCTTGATCGCCCCTGCAGTTCTACTTGCCGGAGGACCTACTTCAAATTCCAGTTTGGAGTTTGCCGCAACACTTTTCCATGCTCCTGCATCGCCGTCTGTAAGTGCAATTGCCGGAATATCCATCACGTCTTTTTTAGCCGCTTTCGTATTGGTTGAAGTACTTGAATCTGTCAGCAAAGTCTCTACTTTCAATTTTTCCGGCTGAAACAGGGCATCCACCGGACAGGTAAACCCGATTAAAATTAATGGCAACAGCATTCCGCGGAAAGGTCTTTCCGGGTTCGGTTCTTCAATCAGCGCCAATGCCAGGGATGAACCGATGATTGCTCCCAAAAGCGTTGGAATTCCACCGAAATTCTCATTGATCAGTCCGAAACAAACCAGGATACCGATGATCAATAAGGGAACAAACAAACTTAAAAACACACGTGCTTTCTCACCTTTGATGGATTTACACGCCCAAAGCGAACCCAAACCAGCTAAAATTCCCATCCACAGGTTTCCTTTTAGAAGTGAATCTGAGACTCCTTCCAGTGAATTCAATGAGAAGAAGATCCAGGCAACAGCGAATAATAAGATTCCCATTTGAAGACCGTTGTTTGATCTCAGTCCTAAATTCGCAGCAAAATAGCCGGTTGCAAGTAAAATTACCCCGAAAGTGGATACAAAAAATGAAGATGCGAAAACAAAGATTCCCAGAAACACCAGGGAAACTGCGGTATTGAACTCCGTTCCATCTGCACCGAACCAGCGCACAGCAAACCAATCCTTGATCTTTGCAAAAAGCGGAATCAGTGAACCTACAATGGCAAAAAGTGCTACTTCCATGGTCCAGTTGACATCAAATCCCTGGTAATTTGCCTTTGCCCCAATCGGGATCAATGCCAAGAAGCCCACTAAATACGGAGCTGCCGTTCGAACCTTTTCCGAAAGAAAAGAGATCACATATCCCAAAACCACGATTCCGATCAGGGTAAAACGGATCATGTTCAGCGATGCATCTTCTTCAAATCCATTGGTCAAAGCAACGATCAGTAAGCTGATAGCGATGGTTAATGACGTTTTGAAAAGAACTGCCGAGTGCATTAAGAAGGCGGTTATGATTGCTATAAGTCCTACGCCCAATCCAAGATAATTTTCCATAATTGTAATTTTTTACAAGTATACAAACAATTTATTTACCGTGGTATATATTTTCTTTAAGTTTAATTTATTGTGAAAATGTAGAATAAAAAATGGAACTTTCCAAGGGAAATTTAACAGATGGAATGATTGAAATTCATTTCCCGTAAGATCAGGAAACGACTGATTGTTTTGTTTTCACCAATTCATTAAATCATGTTCTTAGTTTATCAGAACGAATACAAATTAAAGGAAATCACACTCTTACTAGCATAATATGGAATTATAAACTTCTCTGACCCGTTACTTTTCCAGTAATAATAGCCGTACAAGCCTTTTTTAAGAAACGGAGCTTGCTTTTCTCCGTCAAATCCAATCGGAGAAATATCAGTCCCACCCAATGTTCCCCGAAAGTTCTTTTCCTCTACTGTATTTACGGTCGCATTGTCTTCATCCAGCTCATATATTCCAGCTGTCAATCCTGACTGAACTCCAATACGGTTATTTTTCAATAACCCTACATTCAATTGATTCCTGTAATTTTCCAGAATATCCAATTTACCCTTAAATGGCAGATCAAATGTTTTCCCCAATTCGATAGCATAACTTCCGCTTTCTTCGATCACGATCGGACATACATTGACTTGGCGAATGTAGTCTACCACAGCATATTGTCCATACCCGCTTCGTTCCCTAGCTTCATACTTTAAGGCCACGTATTTTTTCGGATTGTTTTCCTGTCCGATTATTTCAGCACCGATTAAGGTCCCGAATTTTTCCGGTTTACGAATTTCACCATCGACGGAAAGATTGATACTAAGGTCTTGATTTAAAACACAAAGCTTACTTTTTTCCCCTCCACTAACCAAGCATAATAGGTGATTATCCTTCAGCGTACTGAGCATTTTAAAACTCGGTCTTTCATGACCTGAAAAACCAAGAATTCCGGCATCATACTGTTGCTTTTTTGTAGAAAAACTGTGATTCTGGAGATTGTAATCAAGTGAAACCAGGGTTATCGGTTCACTATCCTTATGATTATATAAAAACATGCAGCGAAGAATGTCATTATCAATTATTTTCATGTCCCAACTCACCAGCTGCATAGGCTTCAACAGGTCCTCACTGGAATAATCATACTTTACTTTTTCTCCGCTAAATGAAATTTCTTCCACTCGAATGTCGTTCGATTTTTGAATGAGCAGATACATTTTTCCAGTCTTTGAAGAGAAGATTCTGCTCTCGTTAACTTGTGCAACGGCACTTGACCCTCCGGATGCCGACATATCATTGTCATCTTCATACTTGTCGATGAATACTTTCAAGTCGTTGTTAGCATATTTTCCTTTGAACTTTCCTTCTTCATCAAAAACATTACAAGTCACATCTGCTCCAAAACTTTTATACTTTGCGGCGAAAATTAAGATATCACCGTTGTCCATTGATCGCATCCGGATATTATCTGTGTTTTTCCATTTGAGGTCCAGATTTAACTTTGTTTCGGATTGTGAATAGGAAATCCCACCCAAAAAGAATAAAATCGTTAATACAAATAAATTTTTCATGAATTGATTTATTGATCAGTAATAAGCTGTTTTTTTTTTAAAAATAGTAATTTTTCCATTGACTCATTTAGCATTCAGGTGAATATTGACTTCAATAAACCAACCAGCTGTCGATTTTACGAACTCCATTTACCTGGTTTATACTATTTTCCAAACAGGTAACAAAAGTTAAAGGATACAGGAACCTTTCATGTTGAATAAATCACAAGTTTTCCAAATAATTTATCCTTACCCGCATGTAATCCGGCTGAAAACAAATTATATCCGAATCAGGTTCAAATACTCATACTATAATAAAGAGGAATTCACGGTTTTTTCCTTTAACAATTCATGAAAAACAGGATCTTTCAGTGACCGTTCCAATGTTTCGAGGTGCTGAATCCGGTGGCAATCGCTTCCCAAAAGATCAATCAACCCTGCTTTTAATAATTTCAGTGCCTGATTTTTCACTTCCGAACCGTAATGTCCTGTAAATGAATTCAGGTTGACCTGGATGAAACATCCGCGTTCCCGTAGAGATTTCGCCACTTCCACCGAGTGATGGAAATACATATAGCGTTCAAAATGGGCCAAAATGGGCTGATATCCCGCAGATTTCAATTGAAAAATGAGTTCTTCAACCTGGGACGGCTGATTTCGGAATGAAAATTCAAACAGGATGTGATTTCCGTTAAACGGCAGTAAATCTTTGTTCCGGATCCGCTCAAAAAGGGTTTCATCGAAAAAGTATTCCGCCGAAGCTTCGAGTATTAAATTCAATCCCAAGTCCCGGCTTACTTTCCGCACCTCTTCCAGTTTGGAGAGAATCAAATCGGAAGTGTTTTCGTAAACTCCCGACATTACATGCGGGGTCATGATCAGTTTCCGGTATCCCATCGCTTCAAACTTCTGCAGCATCCCGATGGTGTGATCCATGGTGGGCGCTCCATCGTCCAGTCCGGGCAATAAATGGCTGTGCATATCCACAAGCAAGGATTCACCGAGTTTGGCAGGTTCTTTTTCCTGCCGGCTGAATAGACCGAACAATCCCATTTTAGCGCTGAGTGTACAACTTGTTGTAATAATCCTGGTACGCTCCGGAAGTCACTTCCTTCACCCAATCCTGGTTGTCCAGGTACCACTTCACGGTGTTTTGCAATCCTTCCTGGAAAGTAATGCTCGGCTTCCATCCCAATTCTTCAAACAATTTCGTTGCATCAATGGCATAGCGCATATCGTGTCCGGCGCGATCTTTTACATAAGTGATCAATTCGGCACTTTCACCTTCTTTTCGATCCAGTTCGCGGTCCATAATACGGCAAAGTTCGTAGATCAGGTCGATATTCCGCCATTCATTCCAGCCGCCCACGTTGTAATTGCAGCCAATCTCCCCGTTGTGAAAGATCACATCGATTGCGCGTGCATGATCTTCTACCCACAACCAATCCCGCACATTGACCCCTTCGCCGTAAACCGGTAATGGTTTTTTATTCAGGATGTTATTGATCATCAGCGGAATTAACTTTTCCGGATGGTGATGACTTCCGTAGTTATTGGAGCAATTCGAGCGTTTTACCGGGAATCCGTAGGTATGATAATAGGCTGAAACAAAATGATCCGAAGCCGCTTTCGAAGCAGAATAAGGACTTCGCGGATCGTATGGTGTGGTTTCCGTAAAAAAGCCTTCCGATCCAAGTGATCCGAACACTTCATCGGTGGAAACATGGTAGAAAACATGCCCTGTCAAATCGGTCCAATACGCTCTTGCCTGGTTCATCAGGTTAACCGTACCAACCACATTTGTCTGTACAAATTCCATCGGACCTTCAATCGAACGGTCAACATGTGATTCTGCAGCCAGGTGGATAACATCCGTAATCCGGTATTTTTCGAAAGCCGCTTTCACATCCTGTTCGGAAGTAATATCTCCCTTAACAAAAACATGATTCTTTGCTTCCATTACGTCTTCCAGATTGGACAAATTTCCCGCATAAGTCAGGGAATCAAAAGTCACAATCCGGTAAGACGGATACTTATTTACCAAAAGACGGACCAAATGGGACCCGATGAATCCCGCCCCTCCTGTCACTAACACCTGTTTTTCTGTTACCATACCAGGAGTAAAATTAAGGAATTATCGATTAGTAATTTTGCTCTTCGTGAAAAGAATGAGTGCATACAGGACAGATGTTAAAATTGCTTTTCAAAACGCTGTTTGTGTAAACGAAAGACTTTTTCCTTTTAACATTAAGGTTATGAGTACGGTAGAATTAAAATTAAGCTTACATCAATTAATCGACGGAGTTTCGGACAATTGTGTTTTAGAAGCTGTTTATACCCTGCTTTCAAAAGCGACTAAAAATCAGGAAGACGACTGTTATAATATACTTTCAGAGGAGGAGAAAGTATCCATCGAACGTGGATTGGATGATCTGAAAGCGGGTCGGGTCGTATCACATGAAGCTGCAATGAATAAAATTTCAGCGAAAATTTCTCGTCTAAAAAATGACTAAACATCCAATTGTTTGGTCAGATGAAGCATTAAATTCCCTTGATTCTATCTTGGACTATGTATTTGAAGAATGAGGAATCAACATTGTTTTGGAAATACAACACGAAATAGAAAGGCTAATTATCGCTATTAGCAATAACAAAATTTATGTTCTGATTCTAAAATCCTTGGTCTTAGAAAGTGTGTTTTATCGAAACAAACATCCTTCATTTACAAGATTGATAAAAATCAATTGGAAATCGTAACGTTTATTGATAATAGAAGCAAACACAATTATTAATCCCGTTTTCTCATTAAATCATAAAACCGATTGTTCGTCTTGATATCAATTGAAAGAATAAAAAAAGCGGGATAAAAATCCCGCTTTTCCTTTTATCTGAATAACTGTACAAAGCCTTGCTGTTTCAGTTCTTCTCCTGAACCGGTTTTGGCTACAATATTGTAAAAGTAAACTCCTTCGGAAACGGCATTCCCTTTTTGATCTTTTCCATCCCATTGGAAATCCGGTGTATCGTATTCCCGAACTACATTTCCCCAACGGTTGGTGATAACGATTGTCAAAGACGAAAGACCGGAATAAGAGATCAACGAGAAATAATCATTTGTGTGGTCATTGTTCGGTGTGAAAATATTCGGCACTTCCATTGAACAAGCAAGTGACGCGTCCACCAAGAATGAATCTACTTCTGAAATACACTGACCGTTTTGTGCATACACATAATACTTCATCGTTCCGTTAGAAGAGAGCGTATTCGTGCTTCCTGATAAATTACCCGGAGTCCAGACAAAGGTGCTGTTTGGCAAGTTCGAACTCACTGTTGCAACAACCGGATCTCCCGGACATACTAAGAAATCAGCCGGAACAATGATTTGCGGATTAGGTAAGATTCCTGTAAGAATTGAATCCTTTCCTGCCGGACAATTGAAGTAAGAACCTTCCAAATAGATCCAGCCCACATTTGAATTGTCTACCACCAACGTTTGAGTAGTGCTTCCCGAAGGTGACCAAACATAAGTCATCCCTTCCAAAATAGGCGTTGCACCTAAAATAGTGGAGGATCCGTCACAAAAATCCGGGGTTCCGGTAATGGAAACAGCCAATTGAGGAGTCACAAAAACAGCTCCTGTTTGAGTATTGGTACAACCGTTAGGTGAAGTTCCGGTTACAGTATATGTAGTCGTTGCGGTTGGAGTAACCTGTCGGATTACCTGGGTATTCCCGTCATTCCAAAGATAAGTTGTTCCGTTAACCGAAGAACTTGCCATTAGTTGAACAGTTGTTCCCGGACAGATTGTATCATCTGAAATCTGCAAAGTAATTACCGGTGCCGGTCTCACGATAGCTGCCGTAGAAACAATGTTCGAAGCACACCCATGTGCGTTTGTCCCGATTACAGAATAAACAGCCGAACTGGTCGGTGTTACTGAAACGGTGCTTCCCGTTAAATTTCCTGGAGTCCATACATAAGTCATTCCTGTACTTGTGGAAGATGCGGTGAAAACGGCTGCTTCTCCGCTGCAAATTGTATCATTTCCTGAAACACTGATCACAGGCGGTGGAATAAATGTGATCGTAAAGGAAACTTCGTCCGAACAACCCGGTGCTCCGTCGAATGCATAGAGTGTCTGAGACGCATTAATGTTCGCTCCCGGGTTATACGCTGTTCCGGTTCCACCCGGACCTGTATAATATTTCTGGTTTCCACTCAGGGAAGTACCGGTTATTGCAGGCAAAGTATAAGATGAACAAGTGGTTACATTTGCAATCGGATTCAATGTTGGAGTTTGAATAAACGCCACATTCAGGTTCGCAACTGAATCGGCACATCCCGGTGCACCATCAATGGTATAAGTATAGAGTCCATTGGTATTAACCCCTGAAGTAAAGGTTCCCAAATGGTTGTTTGTCAAAGTTGAAGGGCCGCTCCACACACCTGAAGAGGATAACTGCGGATTCCCGATTGAATTAAACAAATTCAATGAAGGGGTAGAAAGGCATTCCGTTACGGAATAGTTACGTGGTGTAGGAGCACATTGGAATAATCTCAAATCGTCAAATCCAACATCATTTCCTCCTGTTCCTGCCAGGTTGGTAGAGATTTCAAATGTAATAGTTGGCGTTGTTGCCATAAACGAATTCATCGTGATGTCGTTCCATGTACTTCCGTTGATCACATTTTGACTAACCAGTACCACGCCATTGGCATCACGGACTGTAATTGTCAGGTCATTATTACTTGTAAATGCATCACGGGTAGAGAAACTAAAGCGGTATTGCTGTCCTACACAAATATTCTGAAACGGTTGATTATAAAGAGATCCCAAATAACCATCTACGATATTCATGTACATCCCATACGCACCTGTCCGAACACATCCAGGCCATTGCTGAGGGGTGTTTTGATAGGTTGTTCCTGGTAAAAGATGCGGAATAATGGTCGTGTACTCATACGATTCATGGTAAATCTGAGTCCAGTTACATTGCGATTTTGCAGTGAAAAAGCTAAAAGAAAAAGTTAGGATAAGGAGGAAACGAGTTAGTATCTTCATCGTATTGGAGATTGAGTGGAGATAGAAGAAATGCGGGCAAGACGAACTCGCCCGCATTCATACTAAGCATTGTGTTATTGAATAACTAATTTAATAGTGCTTGTTTGGTCGTCATTTTGAACTCTTACAAAATAAACTCCCGGATTCCAGTTCTGAACCGATAGTTCTGTTTGAGCATCCAGGTTTGTAATAGAAGCAATCACTGAACCAGTTGATGAATAAACGATTGCTGAAGCATTCATTGCATTTGGAAGTGCAATATTCAATTTATCCGTTGCAGGATTCGGGTAAATACTCAATCCTTCGATTTCATTTGTTTCCAATGAAGCTGTACTTGTCACAACAACTGTTTGAATTACTTCTTCGGTACCACAATCGTTAGTTAAAGTAACTGTAACCATTTTCGGACCTGCAGTCAAATACGTATGGCTCACTGTTGCAGGAGCATTTGTAAGTGTTGTTCCGTCACCGAAACTCCAGGAGTACTCATTTACATTTTGCGCATTCAAAATAGTAAATGTGTAAGTTGGCATGTTATTCTGAACATAGATAGTAGATGCAGTTGGTGCACCCGCTACTCCTACATTGATAGATCCAACTCCAACACATCCGTTAGCAGCTGTCACGTTCACAACGTAAAGACCTGTCTGAGTTACTTCTCTTGTTTGCGTAGTAACCTGTGAGTTACTCCAAACATAAGTTGCTCCGGTGTTTCCTGCATTCAATACCAGGGTTTCACCTTCACAGATTGTAGTATCGTTACCCAATTCAACCAATGGGTTTGTATTGATCACTTCTACAGTCTGAACTTTTTTAGAACATGCACTGTTTCCGTTGCTGCTCAACCATACATCATATGATCCAGGCTGGATCCCTGTAAATACGAACGCTTCACCCCACGTTGAAGGTGTAGTTCCTTCCGGCACCAAAGCAAACTGGCAAGAACTTGTAGAAATATTCAAGTTGGAAATAGCATGTCTCAAAGCATCTCCACCTGTTGAAGCACTGAACGCATGTTTCCATGTACTTGTGTTTTCGTTCATATAGGTTGTAGGCATTTGAATGTCTGCAAAAATGGAAACTCCGTCCAAAGACAAGCTTGCCTTACCGTTTTCATCAATGATAAAGTCTACGTCTACATCCGTTTTGGTTTTCCATGCTGCAATATTGTTAATGTAATGCACTGTTCCAGCAGAACCTGGTGTAAGAGAAGTAGCATTCATTGCACCTGTATGTCCATACACCAAATAAATTCCTGCAAGGTTTGTTGTGTTATCAGCTGCATCAAATACCAAACGTAGTTTCGTTCCGCTTCCGTTTTGGTTCCCGTTATTCGCTACGTCATTTGCAAATGAATACGTTAAACCATCACCACCACCTGTTCCAAATGTATTCAAAACCTGGTCAGCAGTTAATTTGAATTTCATTTTGAAAGAGTTGTTAGGCCCCAACGGAACACCTGAGTTAGGGATAATTGCAGATCCTGTGTTTCCTGCTGCAGATGGAGTCAATACCAATCGTCCTCCTGTAACAGCAGCATTACCTGTTAAAGTAACTCCAGTCAAATTAGCCGTAGCTGTAAACGGATTGGAATAAATAACTGATCCGGAAGGGTCAAAATAATCCGTGATAGAAACAGTTCCTCCTAAATTGTTACAATCGTAGTTCACGATTGACAAATCAGCACCAAAACCAACATTCATTGTAAGCGGCAATGAATCAACCTGATCCAGACATCCGTTACTTCTTACATCGTAATAAATTTTGTAAACACTGTCAGCAGCAGGAACAAAGTTGAATACATTGGAAGTATTCCATGGTTGTAATTCCACGCCGTTAGCATCCAGGAATCGGTATTCCCAGCTTGAACCACCTGCAATCAAAGCCGGAGTTACTGTCGTTGTAATAACAACCGGAGATCCCGGTTCACAAATTTCGTTCGGAGTGAAGGAAGCTGTACGGGTAGCTCTTGCCAATGGTGTTACATACGAAGTAGCTGTTGCAGTACAACCGTGTACGTTTGTTGCCGTAACAGTATAAGTTGTCGCGTTTGCAGGATTTGCGTTAACCGTATCGTTGTTTGCAACGTTCAATCCGGTAGCAGGAAGCCATGCAAAAGTTGTCGTTGGAACAGTATCCGCTGCAATTAACTGTACGCTTTCACCTGCACAAAAAGCTGCGCTTGGTGTATTTACAGTTACCTGTGGCAATCCATTCACTACAACTGAAACGTCATCGGAAGTATCTCTGTCACCTGTGCTGACACAAGTTGTAATCACTCTCACGTTTACCGTTTGCGTAGGAATCGTAGAGAAAGTTGCAGCTGTTGCACCTGCATAAGTCTGCCATCCGGAAGAACCGGTAGTGTATTCCCACTCATAGCTTAAACCTGTAGCAGGTGTTCCGCCTGTAGTTCCGAAGTTCACCGTTTGTCCCGGACAAATTGATCCGTCATTTACGGTTGCTGTTCTGTGCGTCGGAGTTCCAGCACATGCGGGAGCAGTCCATTCGAATTGGATATTCGGAGTCCAGCTACCGCGTGAAGTAGCGGTTGGTGGCGAAGCAGGATCCGGATTAGTTGCTCCGTAATTAAAAATCGTTCGTTGATTGGCTCCTCCTAAATCAGAGTATCTCCACATAGCGTTACCTCCGGTTCCAGTTGCATTCTCATCAACTGCCACTACGATGTTATCCACTCCATTCCAAACGAAAGGGGTTGTCAAGGTAATTTCAACCCAGCTGTTTGCTGCATAAGTCACCACACCCGAAAAACAGTTTGTCATTGCAGCTGCAGGAACCCAATCAGTTGTTGTAGCGAAAGTCGTCTTAGTGGTATTCCCTAAATACACGGTAAGATTATTGGAATTCGCATTATTGGTTCCACTATTCAAATAATATCGAACCTTGGAGATTGTTCCTGATACGGATGCTCCGCCTGCAATCATATCAGAAGCCATGTAAAGACTCTGGGAGTAGCTGAAGGCAGCTTGCGTTCTTACGGGTGCATTGTCAGTTGAGGTTGTTGTAGAAGTCCCAATCTGGACCGTAGTCTGGGCATTCACCCCAAATGAAGCCGACGCTAATGCAAGTGCGAGAGAACACTTGCTAAACAAAACCCTCTTACGGATTTTGTTAAAAGTTAGTTTAGACATAAGTTTATTATAAGTTTAATTTTCAGCTAACTTATGGAATCAACCTGTTTTCAACTAAAAAATGAAAGAGACAAACTAGAGACAATTAAACATTTTGAGGAATTTACACGTCGAACATATGAATTTTAACAATATTCCGGCCTTAAAACGAATAAACACACACATCCGGAACTACCAGAATGTAGATGTTTAATTCCAGCAGCCATTCTTCTGCAAATAAAAAGGGTGGAAAATCAGATTTTCCACCCTCTAAACTGAGATTATACCTAAAAAATTACCGGCCAATTTTGCAATTAATCCGATAATTGCCTTTAATCTGTTTTAATTATTCAACTACCAGCTTAATGATACTTGTTTTCTGTTCGCTCTGAACATTCAGGAAGTATACTCCCGGTGTTAGGTCGCTTACAGAAATTTCTGTTTTAGCTGAGAAGTTTTCAATCGTTTTCACCAAAGATCCTGTTGTATTGTATACTGAACCTGTAGCTTGTGCAGCTGTTGGCAATTCAACGATCACACGCTCGCTTGCAGGATTAGGATATACATTCAACCCTTCGATTTCGTTTGTTGCAACAGAAGCTGTACTTGTTACTACAACTGTAGCAATTACTGTTTCAGTTCCACACTCATTTGTCAAAGTAGCTGTTACCATCTTCGGACCGGTAGTTGTAAACGTATGTGTCACAGTTCCCGGTGTATTTGTAAGTGTTGTTCCGTCACCGAAATCCCAAGAGTACTGATTCACATTCTCTGGATTTAAAACTGTAAACGTATAAGTCGGCATATTATTTTGTACGAAGATCGTTGAAGCACTTGGTGCTTCCATTACCCCGATGTTAATAGAACCTACTCCAACACAACCGTTAGCAGCTGTTACATTCACTACGTATGGACCTGCCTGAGTTACTTCGCGTGTTTGTGTTGTAATCTGGGAGTTACTCCAAACATATGTTGCACCTGCGTTACCTGCATTCAGGATCAAAGATTCTCCTTCACAGATAGTTGTATCGTTTCCTAAAAGAACCAATGGGTTTGTATTCAATACTTCGATTGTTTTAACTTTCTTAGAACAAGTAGATGTTCCGTTGCTGCTCATCCATACATCGTATGTTCCAGGCTGAACGGAAGTAAACACTCTTCCCGATTGCCATGTTGCAGGAGTTTGGTTAGCAGGAACCATTGCAAACTGGTAGCTTGGCGCAGTAACTACTACGTTAGAAATTGCATGACGCAATGCATCTCCACCTGTTGATGCACTGAATGCATGTCTCCAAGTTGAAGTATTTGCATTCATATAAGCAGGAGGCATTTGAACGTTGCTGAAAATAGTTGTTCCGTCAACTGTCAAAGATGCTTTTCCATCCACTCCGATTGTCAAAACAACAGGAATATCTGTTTTAGTTTTCCACAAATCAATATTATTGCTGTAGAACAATGTAGAACCAGCACCCGGAGTAACCGAAGTACCACTTACACCTCCTGTGTTTCCGTATACCAGGTAAATTCCTCTAAGGTTTGCTGTATTATCTGCAGCATCAAATACCAAACGCAATTTTGATCCGCTACCATTTTGGTTTCCGTTGTTTGCGATATCATCCGCAAATGAATAAGTCAAACCGTCACCACCACCTGTTCCGTAGAAATCGTATGGCATGTCAGCAGTCAAATTAAAGCTCAAAGTCATTGCGTTGTTTGTTCCGGCATGGAAAGCAGGATCATTGATAATTGCAGAACCATTCAAACTTGCAGTATTTCCTGTCAATACCATTCTTCCACCGTTAATAGCAGCTGCTCCTTGCAAAGTAACATTCGTCAAATCAGTTGAAGCACTGGCAAATGGATTTGAGTAAACTGTATTCACAGCAGTTTGTCCAAAAACATTGTTCATAGAAACTGTACCTCCAAGGTTAATACAATCGTAGTTTACAATAGCAGCATCACCACCGAATCCAACGATTACAGAAGTAAGGATTGAATCAACTGCGTCCGGACAAGCGTTTGATCTGAAGTCTGTATAGATTTTGTAAATACTGTCAGCTCCAGGAACGAATCCGTAAGTATTTGAAGCATTCCAGTCTTGTAAAATTGCTCCATTAGAAGCAATGAAACGGTATTCATAAGCACCTCCGCCATTGATATTAGCAGGAGTAGCAGAAGCAGTAATAGTTACCGGTGACCCTGGGCTGCAAAGAGCCGAAGGAGCGTAAGTTGCCGTTTTCTCGATTTTGGAAAGCGGAGTAACAAATACCGTTGCAGTATCTTTACATCCAGCCAAATCTGTACCGATCACTCTATATGTTGTAGGATTCGCAGGGCTTGCAGCAACCGTATCGTTGTTTGTAACGTTCAATCCCGTTGCAGGTGTCCAGGCATAAGTCAATGCACCCTGAGCCACAACTTGTACAGGAGCTCCTGCACAATAAGTAACCGAAGACTCGTTCAAAGACAAGGAAGGAGCAAGATTCACAGCAATAGTCACATCATCCGATGTATCCGCAACAGCAGTTGCAGCACAAGTAGTAACCAATCGTACATTGACTGTTTGAGCTGGCGATACTGCATAATTCTGAGTTGTTCCACCGGCGTAGTTAACCCAACCTCCACCAGAATTGTACTGCCACTGGTATGTAAGACCCGATGCAAAAGTTGCACCTGTACGGGATAAATTTACCGGAGTAGGGCTGTTGGAACAAACGGTAGAAACAGATGCAACAGCTGTTGCATGATTTGGAGTAGCCGAACAAGCAGGTGCTATCTCATGTACAAACTGAGTTTGAGGAACAGAAGAAAGTCTACCATTTTGAGTTCCTGCCGGAGCTGCCGGGTCAACATTCGCCCCATCACGGCTGATATAAATACTTCTGTTGGCTCCAGTAGGATGTACACGCCAATTGATATTCGACCAACCAGCAGCATTTTCATCTACAGCAATAACTACGTTACTTACACCATCCCATACAAATGGAGTAGCCAATGTAATTTCCATCCAGGTATTAGCTCCCGAAGCTGTCAATATTCCACTAAACACCTGTGTTAAGTTTCCTACAGGAATAAAATCGCTATTGCTGTCAAAGGTCGTTTTGTTAGTACTTCCCATATAAACCGTCCAGTTGTTACCGGATATAAGATTTCCAGTGGAATTGAAAAAGCGCACTTTTGTTATTTGGTTCATTTGGCCAGCTACCGCAGCGTTGAAATCAGTTGCCAGGTATATTTGTTGCGTATACGAATAATCGTAGTTTCCATGAATAGGAACGTATGGAGATGTACCTGTTCCTGTATCAAGAATCGTTGTAACCGTCTGTCCAAAGGAAAGCGCGGAACTAACCGACAAAAGCAATCCCAAAGCGAGATTTCTTGAAGCCGTCCGGTTCCGGAGTTTTAAAGTTGTAAGTTTCTTCATAAAATGATGATAAGTTTAATTTTAGGCTAACTTATGAAGAACACAGAGTTTTTACTAAATGATTAGTGAGACAAAACCGGGACAACCAAACAATCTGTTAATTACTTAACAATAGCTGGTTTTATATCTGTTAAATTAAACTAAATCGATTTGATAAACCGAGCCAGGTCATCCAATGATTCGATGTTTAGTTTTTTCCGAAGCCGCAGATTGGTCTTTCGGACAGAGTCCGGAGAGATCGCAAGTGTCCGTGCCATTTCCAAATTCGACAAATTCAATTTGATCAGTGCAGCCAAACGAATCTCCGCAGAAGTAATCTCCGGAAACTTATCGTGGAAGAATTCAAAGAACCCGGGATTCAGCTTTTCAAATAGTCTTTTGAACTCGATCCAGTCATTTTCCGTTAACAATGAAAAAGACTGCAGATCATTCAACATAGCTTCTTTTTCGGTATCTGTACGGAAGTTCCGGTTCTTTTCAAATAAATCCACCTGTTCCTGCAACTCAAAGATTTCTTTGTTCTTATCAAACATCGTAGACAAAAGCTTTCGCATTTCCCGTTCTGTGGCATGCAGTTCGCCTTCCATTTTCTGCGCACGCAGGGTGAGCAATTCCTTATCCTGGAATCGTTTGCGCTGAATTTGCTTGATGATAATAAAGCTGGTCAATCCCAAAATAAGACAGATCACGAAAAGTCCGAGAATAATCAGGTCATCCAGTTTCTTCTTCTGCTTGTAAATAATGTTCTCACCTTGTTTCCGTTCAAATTCAATCTGGAATTCGGCATTTTGGATATTTACAAACTGTCTTTGTTCGTTATTCATCTCTTTGTAAGAAACATATTTTCTGAAATTTGCCAGTGCCAGCTGGTATTGCCCCAGTTTCTCGTAGTAATTGACCCGCGTATGATACAATGTCTCGATCAGGTGTGGATTGGTCTCTCCCACCATCAAACTGTCAAATGTTTTCATTTTGATAGTCGATTGGGCCAATTTGTTTTCTGAAAGATCCAGTTCGATGAGTAAAGCCAAAGCATTGATCTGGCTGCTGACCTGTTTGCCTTTCGCACTAACCCGGTAATCAAACTCGATCAATTTCCGGGCTTTCTCATTCTCTTTCTTTGTAAAAGCAATGTAACCGAGGTTCCCGGACAAAATACCCATCCAGGCTTCATCTTTTAGCTTCACGGCCTGGTCGTAAGCTTTCCGAAGGTACTCTTCCGAAACTTCATTCCCGGCTTTGTCGCGGTAGATCAAACTGAGCGTATTGTAAATCTTGATCTTACTTTTTCCCGATACATGGGTATGGTTCAAGGAAATCTTCAGGTGTTTCTCAGACAGATCATACCTTCCGAAGAAATAGTACACCTGACCTAACATTTCGTGAAATGAAGCGAGATAAGGCTCCTGGGAAGTGTAAACATTTTTCTCTTCCCTTAAGGTAATGTAAAGGAAATAATAAGCATCACGGTACTTTTGCCCGTCACTTAAACGGCCACCTATGGCACTGCAAAGTTCCGGGTATTCAGAAGCAGAGCTGACTTTATCCTGCTTACACAATTCTTTCAGAAACCTTTTCCATTCACTTTCATTCGTGAAATCGCTGCTCTGATAATGCTCAAACAGCTTGGTGAATGAGGTTCCATGATCCGCATGTTCCGAAAGCATCTTCTTCACCCCCTGCTCCGCACTAAGCCCGGAAGCAAAAGAGAATGAGGTGATTACGCAATAAAAAATGAGTACTAGTATACTACAGCAAGTTTGTTTCAAAGTATGGTTTTACTAAGGTGTAATACTGCAAATGTAAACTATTTCTTGTTGAGAGAAAAATCTGTTATTTCAACAAGTTTATATGACCTGCATATTCGTACTTTTCGTCGTTGTTATCATCCTTGAAACGGATGACCCAAGTATACAATCCTGTCTGCACCATACTTCCGTGATATGTACCATCCCAGCCAACCTGCGTGTCGTTTGATTCGAAGATCAGTTCACCCCAACGGTTGTAAATGTACATCTCATAAGTTGCCGGGGAAAACCCTGCGGTCATGATCGGAAGGAAGACATTGTTGTACTCATCACCATCTGGGGTGAATGTATTCGGAACATAGAATATCAGCTGATCTTTCACAACAATGATGCGGTAAGTTGTATCGCGGCATCCCTGGTCGGAAATAACGATCAATTCCACCCGGTAATTTCCGATCTGTCCAATTGGGAACTGATGTGTCGGGTTTTTATCATTGGAAGTTGATCCGTCATCAAAATTCCAGATATTCTGGTCATTAAACAGGGAAGTATTGTCAAAAGTAGTTGTCGGATCAATGGAGAACAATTGCTGCGGATTGTAATTAAAGCTTGCAACCGGCAACGGGTCCACACAGATCATATCCGAAAGCGTTCGGGTGGTCGTACACAAATTATCTGCTGTGATAGTCAATTTAACATCAAAACAATCAATCCCGGTATAGCGATGGCTTACGATCGAATTGGCATTGGAAGTTGTTCCGTCTCCCAAATCCCATTCTACAAATGATCCCTGGTTGGAAATACTTTCATTCAGGAACTGAACATCCAGTGGGAAACATCCTTTTACCACATCGGATGAAAAGGCAATAATCGGATTTTCAGTAATGCGCACAGTTACGTTCACCGTATCGTTCACACACATCGTATCTGCCGGTAAAACATAGGCAAAAGTGTAATTCCCGTTAGGCAACAATTCCTGGTCAAGCACACCGGTTGCCGGATCAAACTGGTTACTCGGAGTGGTTGAAGTTTCGACCCAATGAGGTGCCAGGGTAGAGAAAACACCGGTGGTGTACTGATCCAGATCAACTGTAGAACCTGCAGAGTTACACAAGTGAATGCTCGTAGGATTTACACCTATTGGCTGGCGGTTTACTGTAATTTGGAACGTACTTGTATCGTTCGGACAAAACGTTCCCTGAACCAGGTATTCAAGTGTATTGGAACCCAATGCACCGCTCACGGTTAATTGTCCTGTGCTGGTAAGACTTGCTCCCAACACATTGTTTACGTCTGACCATGTTCCGCCTGGCGTACTTCCGGCAGAAAGCAGGTTATTCAGGTTTACTACCCCGTTTGTTTCACACCACACAGCCAAACTATCTGATCCTGCGTGTTTCTGATCTTCTACGGTAACTGTAATGGCATCTGTACGTGAACACTGAGCCGCATTTTTAACGGTTACCTGGTAAGTTCCTGAAGTGGTAACATCCAGTGTCTGATCTGTAGATCCATCGCTCCACAAGTACGTAGAACCCGGATTTTGAGCATCCAGAAGTAAATTCGACCCTTCACAAAGTGTCGTATCTGCTCCCAGGTTCACTACTGGAAATCCGCTGTATGTAACTACCACTGTATCGTAAGAATAACAGATCGGTTTAAATGTGATATCGTCTAACAGGAAGTCATTTCCACCGCCATTTGTATTCTGGTTTACAATACAAATTTGAGCAGAGTTGTTTCCCGCAGAGTTCCAAACCTGGAAATATTGCTGCCAGGAACAACCGATCGTTTGAGTAGCAAAAACAGTCCCCAGGTTGGTTCCGTTAATGGAAAACTGCAATTGAGCCACATTGGAATTAGTCAATGCATTGGAAACCCACGCACCGAACTGGTATTCGGTATTTGCCTGAACCGGTACATTCTGACACCAAACATTTCTTCCCGGAGTACCTGCCCCGTTTACCACCATCATCTGTGTTCCGGGAGCCGGAGTATGATCCTGGCAGATGCTGAAATCGTTGTGAACAAGTCTCGGGTTGGTTGTGATTGCGTAAGTTCCCTCATTCGTCAACAAACCGGATCCACCGCCCGTTCCAGGTACATAATCGGTTGTAAAACCGGTACTTCCCGACTCAAAATCTCCGTTTACGATCTGATCGTTCCCCAATTTCCCTACTCTTACGCTGTAAGTTCCCGGACCGGTAACAAAACGTGTCGGAGCAGTGGAGTTATTATTCCAGCGGTACGAATCATACGGCCCGCTTGTCGCTGCATTCAATGTAATGGATTGTCCTGTACACAAAGTCGTGTCCGGACCCAAATTTACAGATGGGATGTTCCCGATGGAAATAGTAAAGTTTGCTGCATCGTTGGCACAGCCACCCGTTCCCGTAGTGGTATAGGTAAATGTGTAAGATCCCGGAGGCAATCCGTTCGTGTTAAAAGTAGAAGTTCCGGTATTGAAATTCCCTGAAGCCGGAGTCGTTGTTTCCGCCCAGGTACCTCCCGCCGTTGTTCCGGCAGATAAAAACGAAGACATCGTGATTACCGGACCCGGCCCGCAATAATAAGCTCCGTTATCAAATCCGGCAGACGGAGGCTGAGAAATGGTAACGGTGAACATTTCCTCGTCAGAACAACCTGTAGCACCCCCATAAGCGTATAATGTCTGGGTAGTTGTGATGGCCTGACCAGCATTGTAACTTGTTCCTGTTCCTCCCGGACCTGTATAATATCTTTCATTTCCGGCTAAAGTAGTTCCCGTAATTGCCGGCAAAGTATAAGTGGCACAAGCCTGTACATTCGCAATCGGGTTCAAATTCGGTGTGGAAACCATGGAAACAGTAACATTCGCAACCGAATCCATACAACCCGGTGCTCCGTCAATCGTGTAAGTATAAACTCCCGCTGTATTCACTCCTGAAGTGAAAGTTCCCTGGTATCCGTTTGTCAATGTAGACGGTCCTGTCCAAATCCCAGCCTGGGACAAAACAGTATTCATCGTTGCATATAAATTTGCAGTTGCTCCTCCCGAACAAACAGATTGTGTTCTGGCAATCGGTGCCGGAGCACACTGAGACAAGCGTAAATCATCAAATCCGGCATCATTTCCCGGACCACCGGCCAAATTCGTCACGATTTCAAAAGTAATCGTCGTTGTAGTCGGTGTAAATGCAGTCATGGTAATATCATTCCAGGCAGCACCGTTCAATACGTTCTGCGTCACTAAAACAACCCCATTCGCATCTTTTACATTAAATGTCAGGTTATTGTTACTTGTCCACGCATCTCTTGTAGAAAAACTAAAGCGGTATTGCTGCCCCAGACACATATTGTTGAACGGTTGAGAATACAACGGCCCTGTATATCCATCGGTAATATTCAGATACATTCCCCGGTTGCCTGTTCGCACGCAGCCAGCATATGTTTGTGGATCATTCTGATAAGTTGATCCTGGAATAATATATGGAATAGGGGTGGTGTATTCGTACGAATCAAAGAAAATCGAGGTCCAGTTACACTGCGAAAATCCATTAAAATGAATTCCTATGGTAATGAAAACCCACAATTTAATTGATTTGGAGAGATTATTCAATGTCATTGTTATGTGCTTTACTTTAGAATGGTAAACTTCAAATGTAGAGGAACGTTGCCTTACATTGTTGGGACAAAGTTGGGACAAAGCAAAAAAAACGGACAAGCCGTTTTTATTTTAACAGAAGTAACCCCTGTTTTAACCTTTTTGCTTCCAGATGTAATAAAATTGTTACCTAATTTATAAGCTCCAGTATTCTAAATCGTTGATTTTGCCTTTATAAATACCTTTAATGTCAACAAAAACGCCCTGATTGTCCTTCATTAGGGACTTAAAATAGGCTTCATCCAGGTTTTTATAGTCTTTGTGGTTTACCGCAACGATAATTGCATCGTAGTTCTTCCCGATCTCAACCAGCGACACTCCGTATTCGTGTTCCATTTCTTCCGAAGAAGCATGCGGATCAACCAAATCGACCTTCACCTGGAAAGATTTCAATTCGTTTACTACATCGATCACTTTCGAATTGCGGATATCCGAAACGTCTTCTTTAAAGGTTGCCCCCATGACCAAAACTTTTGCGTCCTGGATGTGTTTTCCCTGGGCAATGATCTTCTTGGTTGTTTGTTTCCCGATATAAAAGCCCATCGAATCATTCACGTATCTTCCGCTGTTGATGATCTTTGCATGGTAACCGGCCTGCTGTGCTTTATGCGTCAGGTAATACGGGTCAACACCGATACAGTGTCCGCCAACCAATCCCGGTGAGAAACGCAAAAAGTTCCATTTTGTCCCGGCAGCTTCTAATACATCGTATGTATTGATCCCCAAACGGTTAAAAATGATCGATAATTCATTGATCAGGGCAATGTTGACATCACGCTGTGTATTTTCAATGATCTTAGCAGCTTCTGCCACTTTGATGGAAGCAGCACGGTGAACCCCCGCGGAAACTACCAATTCGTATGTTAAAGCAATTTGGTCCAGTGATTCTTCACAGCATCCGGAAACTACTTTGATGACATTTTGTAAGGTATGCTCTTTGTCTCCCGGATTGATCCGCTCCGGAGAATACCCCACTTTGAAATCTTCCCTGAATTTCAACCCGGAAAGCTCTTCCAGGACAGGAATACAATCTTCTTCGGTACAACCTGGATATACGGTAGATTCGAAAACCACGTAATCTCCTTTTTTCAATACCTGCGCAACGGTTCTGGAAGCCCCCAAAAGCGGTCTTAGATCAGGTAAATTCGCATCATCGATCGGTGTTGGAACTGCAATAATGTAGAACTGAACATCTTTCAGATCGTTGATATCTGCTGTAAAGTGAATATCACAATCATCAAAAGCGCTTGATTCCAATTCGTTGCTCGGATCTTTTTTATTGCGCATCAAATCCACACGTGCCTGGTTGATGTCAAATCCGACCACCTGGATTTTCTTCGCGAATTCCAATGCGATCGGTAAACCTACGTATCCTAAACCGATAACCGCAAGCTTAGCTTCTTTTGCTACTAATTTACTGTAAATTGAGTTGCTCATTTCTTACCTTATAAATGCGTTCAATAATTTCTACCACTTTCAACCCTTCCAGGGCATTGGTTGTAGCAGAAGTTCTTCCTTTTAATGTGTCTATGACGTTCGTAATCACGTAATGGTGGTTCGCTGCGGAACCTTTGTATGCGCCGTAATCATTTCCCGGGTTGGTTGGAGCCAGTTCAGGCATTTCATATCCCGGAATGTTGCAAACTTCCACCTCGTTCATGTATTGTCCGCCGATCTTTACACTTCCGTTTTTCCCGATGATGGTCATGGAGCTCTCCAAATTCCTGTCTGCAACAGCAGTTGAATAGTTGATGCATCCCATTCCACCTTCGATGAAATCAAAGCTCACAAAACCTGAATCTTCGAAATCCGTAGAATCTTTGTGTGTAAAATCCGCAAATTTCCCCTGGATATTGTCGATATCGCCGAACAACCAGTACATAATATCAATGAAATGCGAAAACTGTGTAAACAAGGTTCCTCCATCCAGGTCTTTGGTACCTTTCCAGCCATCTTTTTTATAATATCGCTCATCGCGGTTCCAGTAGCAGTTTAGCTGAACCATGAAAATATCCCCCAGCACTTTTTTATCGATCAGGTCCTTGATCCACTCACTTGGAGGGGAATAACGGTTCTGCATCACGCAAAATACCTGTCGGGATTGCTGCAAAGACTTAAAAATCACTTTTTCACACTGGTCTTTGGTCAAACCCATCGGTTTTTCAACTACCACGTGTTTTTTATTCTGTAATCCGGACAAAGCCTGGTCTGCATGCAATCCGTTCGGAGTACATACATTCACGACATCAAATTCGATCCCCGAAGCCAAAAGCTCATCAAAAGTCTTGAAAAAAGGCACCTTGAAATCTTCAGCTGCACACTCTTCCATTGAGCGGATATCGATCATGGCAACCAACTCTGCTTCCGGGTCCCTGCGAACCATTTCAGCATGTCTTTTCCCAATATGTCCTGCTCCGAAGATGGCAAACTTTATTTTTTGATTTTCTGGTATCATATTCCTGTCTTTGATAAAACCAACAACTTTTAGTCGATTATTGAGCGCAAAAGTAATAAAATTTGCTCCTCAAACATGCTTTCATGCAACCGGTGTTCAGACCGGATTTACTTTGCTGTTTATCAGTTGATAACGCTCATTACTCTCCGGGCAAACCGCAAATCCGTTCTCATCGAAAGTCAAACGGTGTCCGAAAGCGCTCATCCAGCCGATCTGGCGTGCCGGATTCCCCACAACCAAGGCATAAGCCGGAACTTCTTTCGTGACAACAGATCCTGCGCCGATAAAAGCGTATTCACCGATATCATTTCCGCAGACAATCGTTGCATTTGCTCCGATAGAAGCACCTTTCCGTACCACTGTTTTCGAGTACTGGTCTCTCCTGTTGACCGCAGAACGCGGATTCATTACGTTCGTAAAAACCATGGAAGGTCCTAAAAACACATCGTCTTCACAAATTACTCCTGTATAAAGCGATACGTTATTCTGGATCTTGACATTATTTCCCAGGATCACATCCGGAGAAACAACTACATTCTGCCCGATATTGCATTTTTCACCTATCGTACAATTAGGCATAATGTGCGAGAAATGCCAAATCTTGGTTCCTTCACCGATGGTACAACCGGCATCAACAACTGCTGTTTCGTGTGCAAAATATCCTGCCATCTTTTTAAATTGAGAAGTGAAAATTGAAAATTGAAAAGTTATTGAAAAGGTAACTGAGTCGAAATCCTATTCCCTTTTACATTTTCAATTGTCAATTAATATTTATCGGACAATGTACTTTTCAAAATCAATGTGATCCGATTGGTACAATTCTTCCTGGGTTAAACTTTTAAAATATGCGTATGTTCTTTTCAGACCTTCTGCCCGATCAATTTCAGGCTCCCACCCCAACAGCTGTCGTGCCTTCGTAATGTCCGGCTGACGCTGTTTCGGGTCGTCTACAGGCAGATCTTTGTAAATTACCTTTTGGGTTGTTCCCGTTAATTTGATGATCTCTTCTGCAAACTGGCTGATCGTGATCTCATCCGGGTTCCCGATGTTTACCGGATCGGAGCAATCACTGTGCATCAAACGCACAATTCCTTCCACCAAATCATCTACATAACAGAATGATCGCGTTTGTGAACCGTCGCCGAAAACCGTCAGGTCTTCTCCACGCAGTGCCTGACCGATAAATGCAGGTAGAACACGCCCGTCATTCAGGCGCATGCGTGGTCCGTATGTATTGAATATGCGTACAATCCGGGTTTCAACTCCGTGAAATGTATGATAGGCCATCGTAATGGCTTCCTGGAAACGTTTTGCTTCGTCGTAAACACCTCTCGGCCCCACCGGGTTCACATTTCCCCAATATTCTTCCGTTTGCGGATGAACTGTCGGGTCACCGTAAATCTCGGATGTACTTGCGATCAGGACTCTTGCATTCTTTACACGCGCCAATCCCAAACAATTGTGAATTCCCAAAGATCCTACTTTCAAGGTTTGGATCGGGATTTTCAGGTAGTCGATCGGGCTGGCTGGCGATGCAAAGTGCAGGATGTAATCCAGTTTTCCTCCTACATGAATGAATTTACTCACATCGTGGTTGTAAAATTCAAAATTCTCCAGCGGAAATAAATGCTCGATATTTTTCAGACGGCCTGTGATCAGGTTATCCATTGCAATGACATGGTAATCGTCTTTGATAAACCGATCACACAAATGCGAGCCTAAAAATCCTGCTGCACCGGTAATTAATATGTGTTTTCTCTCTTTACTCATGTTTATTTGGATACGATGGATCTTCCGATCGAGCTATAGTAAAATCCTTTGGTGTTCATCTCAGAAATCTCAAACAGGTTTCTTCCGTCGAAGATCACCGGATCTTTCATCAATGACTTCATTTTATCGAAATCGGGATTTCTGAAAACTCCCCATTCCGTGCAAATCAGCAATGCATCTGCATCCTGCAGCGCATCGTATTCATTTGCCGCAAATGCAATGCTATCGCCAACTATTGCTTTCACATTGTCCATTGCTTCCGGGTCGTATGCAGTAATCTCTGCCCCGGCCGCTGTCAATTCTTTGATCATATACAATGCGGATGCTTCACGGATATCATCTGTATCAGGTTTGAAAGCCAAGCCCCAAACGGTGATCTTTTTACCACTCAGGTCTCCCCGGAAGAAATTCTTCATTTTAGGGAAAAGAACGGTTTTCTGCGATTCATTCACTGCCATTACGGCCTTAAGGATCTCGAATGTGTATTGATTCTCGGCACCTGAATTAAACAAGGCCTGTACATCTTTCGGGAAACAAGAACCTCCGTAACCGATTCCCGGGAACAGGAAACGCTTCCCGATCCGCTCATCCGATCCGATCCCGATGCGCACTTTATCCACATCAGCCCCAACCAATTCACAGAAATTCGCCACCTCGTTCATGAAGGTGATTTTGGTAGCCAAAAATGCATTCGCTGCATATTTCGTCAACTCAGCAGACTTTTCATCCATAAAGATGATCGGGTTGCCCTGGCGTACAAAAGGCTTGTATAACTGCTCCATGATGCGTTCTGCGCGTTCCGAAGAAGTTCCCAAAACCACTCTGTCAGGTTTCATGAAATCGTCTACGGCAAAACCTTCTCTTAAAAATTCAGGATTGGAAACCACATCAAAGTCCACTGTTGCATTTTTCGCAATGGCAGCATGTACTTTTTCTGCTGTTCCAACCGGAACGGTACTTTTATCTACAATAACTTTATACTCTTTGATCAGTTTTCCCAGATCATCTGCTACTCCGAGAATGTATCTCAAATCGGCAGATCCGTCTTCACCCGGAGGTGTGGGAAGTGCCAGGAAAATGATTTCCGCATCGCGGATCCCTTCTTCGAGGTTGGTAGTAAAAGATAAACGGCTGGCTTTAATATTCCGTTCGAAAAGCACATCCAAATGCGGTTCGTAAATAGGAACTTCCCCATTGCGCATCTTATCGACTTTTTTGCTGTCGATATCCACACAAATGACCTGGTTTCCGGTTTCTGCAAAACAGGTCCCGGTTACCAAACCTACATAACCTGTTCCAACAACTGCGATTTTTTTCATGCTTTGTCTCCGTTTACAAAATGCAGGATCTCAGAACAGATGAAGTTTTGCTGTTCTTCTGTCATTTCAGTATGAATCGGGAATGAGATCACATTTTTTGTCAATTCGTCCGTCACCGGCAAGTCCAGTCCTGTTACATTGAACGATTCGAACATTCCCTGCTTGTGTGCCGGAATCGGGTAATAGATCATCGAAGGAATCTCTTTGGAAGCCAAATACTCCTGCAATGCATCCCGGTCAACTCCATTCAACTGAACGGTGTATTGATGGAATACATGCTTTGACTTTCCGTCTCTGAACGGCGTTGTTATCTTATCCGACACGCCCAAAACGCGGTCGTAAAAATCTGCTACTTTAATCCGTGCATCGATGTATGAATTCAATCTTGGAAGCTTCACATTCAGTACAGCAGCCTGAACAGCATCCAGGCGGGAGTTACACCCCACCACATCGTGAACATATTTCACTTTCTGACCGTGATTTGCCACCATGCGCAGCTGGTCGGCAAGTTCGTCGTTATTCGTCATGATCGCTCCGCCATCTCCGTAACAACCCAGGTTCTTGGAAGGGAAAAAGCTTGTACAACCGATATCTCCTATCGTTCCCAGTTTTTTCACTTCTCCGTTTTCCGAATGGAAATCAGAACCGATCGCCTGTGCATTATCTTCGATCACAAACAAGTTGTGTTCTTTCGCAATTTTCATGATCGCATCCATATCACACCCTTGTCCGTATAAATGCACCGGTACAATTGCTTTTGTTTTCGATGTGATAGCCGCTTCAATTTTCGCAGGGTCAATACAGAAAGTCTGTGGGTCTACGTCAACAAAAACAGGTGTTAGTCCCAGCAAAGCAATGACTTCCGTTGTTGCGATATAGGTAAACGAAGGCGTGATCACCTCATCACCCGGTTTCAATCCCAAAGCCATCATCGCGATCTGCAAAGCATCTGTTCCGTTTGCACAGGGAATCACATGCTTTACATCCAAATACGACTCAAGCGATTTTTGAAAACGTTGAACAATCGGCCCACCGATATACATCGATGAATCCAGAACTTCCTGAATAGCTGAATTGATTTCAGATTTTATTTCCTGGTATTGAGTAGCCAGGTCGACCATTTGAATTTTTTTCACGTGCTGAATCTATGTAGATTATAAATATAATTCTATTCCTGCAAAATTAATAAAAGCCCTGAATTGAGGAAAGGTTGGATTCAAGTTCTTATTCCTCCGAAAAGTCATTATATTCGAATACCAAAATTCCGCTATGAAGAAAACAACTATCATTCAAATTGTCCTGTTTACCATCCTTTCAGCTTCCTGTTCAGTTGCCCAGGAAGGAGCTTTAAAATTCAATAATCCGCTGGAACGAGCACAGAAGACAACGTCATTTGGAGCTATGTATTGCCTTCCGGTAGGAGATTTCGGATCTACGAACCTGGAAAAAGGAGGTTTTGCCCGCGCAGGCTGGGGTTTGTACTTCGACTCCAAAAGCACATTTAAAAACGGACTAACATTTATCTCGCATTCCACCTATGCCTGGGTTCCGCTGGATCAGAACGCAGTAGCCGAAGCATTTACAGCCAATTTAGGGCGTAAAACTGAAGTGACGGGCGGCAAGCACAAACCGTTTTTAAGCACGATCGGGATCGGGTACGATTTCAAACCGGCACCTTTTCTGACCATCGGGGTTTCTGCACAGGGAGGAATTCTCTACAACTCTTTCAAAGGTTTTGATATGACTGTTTATGATTCCACCGGAACAAGCATTCTTTTCTCCGACAATTTCAAGTACGATGCCGAATTTTCCCTGGCCTATGTTTTCGGGGCGAAATTCAATTTCAGTTTGATCAAAGACGTGCTGTCCTTCCAGGTTACAGTAGATTATTCCGGGTCAAAATACCAGTCTTACCTGAGATCGTATCACCTGGAACCGATCAAAACCTCACAAAATATCCAGATTTTGAATATCGGCGGAGGATTCGCATTTCATACCAATTAGATCGGAATTTTCGGGTGAACCACATAGAATAATAAATCAACCACATAGGAACATAGGTCACATAGTTTGCACAAATTGCCTGCAAGCAGACAACTCTTTTTTATTTACCTCGCAGGTATATCTCGTTTGATAATTTTTAATTTGTACCCGAATCCGGATCTTTTATGAAAAAAGGTCTAAAATTCTAGATGTGACCTATGTACCTATTTGAAACAAAATATGAATTCAAATTCATTTCGGATAGAAGGTAAAGGCACCGTTCTATCTACATTCTATTCCTAAAGCACTCAAGTCAAAACCACCTTGTTCGAATACTGTTTAATCGGTTTAAAAATTGTTAAATAAAAAACAGTTCATTGCTCAACAATTACTCAAAACTTTTCCAATTCACACAAGTAAGTTGCTACATTTCTGGCAATTAGAAACGACTCTTCTTTATCACTGTCTTCCCCTGAATTCAGAGCCAAAAAACAAACTATTAATTCAGTGAAAAAATCCGGGATTTCTGTGAGCTTTATGGTTAATTTTATAGTCCTGATTGAAAAAAAAATATAGAAATAAGTAGTTAAACTAATCTATCTATCCTTAGATGATTATCGATTTAGAGTTATGAAGAAATTAGTTGTTATTCTTTGGATTTCCTTAATCTTTATCGGAATTGGCTGGGTATTTTGGGATCAGGAAATGAAATACCACCTTCCAACTCCAACACCTAAGCATTACAAATCCGTTAAAATAGGTTCTAAACTTGATTTATCCGAAACATTGCCGAATCAGGAAGGAAAACCAACTTTCATTCATTTCTTCAATCCTTCTTGTCCGTGTTCGCGTTTTAATGTACCGCATGTACGGTCATTAATCAAAGCATACGGTAACAAAATCTCATTTGCAATTGTGGTAATATCCAATGATAAAGAATACACTACGCAAGATATTCAAGAAAAATTTGATACCGATATTCCCATTTTTTTTGATTCGGATCTTGCCAAAAAATGTGGGGTTTACTCCACTCCTCAGGCAGTTATCATTAATCAGAACCAACAACTTTATTATCGTGGCAATTACAATAAAAGTCGCTATTGCACAAACAAGCGCACGAATTATGCCCAACTGGCAATCGAATCCATGTTAAAGAACGATGCCAATCCACTATTTTCTACTTATGCACTTAAAAGTTACGGCTGTGAACTCCCAATTATTTGCGGCAAAAGTTAGGACACCATGAACACCATTTTCAACAACCAGGAAGAACTTTTTGAATGCGTACTCGCGACGAACAAACTCAAATCCGACAAATCAGTAAATTTTATTCTTGCCGGATTCTTCGTTACAGGATTTATATTGGCAGGATACTATGATACCTGGTCCATTGCTTTATTTATGGGATCATTATCTCTTCTTGCTTATTATTCAGCGAAGTTACTTTTGCCCGATTCCGACCTCTACCAATACATTCTAAGTATCGTTTTGTGTGTGTTTATGGCACAATACATTTACCAAATGCACGGAATGTTTGAAATGCATTTTACGGCTTTTATTGGTAGTGCGATTCTAATTACCTACCAAAACTGGAAACTGCAAATTCCATTAGCCATTGGTGTGCTCTTGCATCACGCTATTTTAGGTTATTTGCAATTTATAGGGTATGATGATATTTATTTTACACAGGAGGACTACATGGATTTACAGACTTTTCTAATTCATGGCTGTTTAGCAAGTGTTATTTTCTTAATTTCCGGTGTATGGGCTTATGATTTAAAAAAAGCCAATCTCAGGCTGATTAGTCAAAGTCAGGAAGTGAGTGTTAAAAGCAAAAACATCATTGATAGCATCCACTATTCACGTCGGATTCAAACAGCCATGCTATCTCCTACAAGTAAACTCGAAGAAATATTCCCAAATTCCTTTATTTTCTCTAAACCCAAAGACATCGTAAGTGGAGATTTCTTCTGGTGTTACCAAACAGAAAAAATAAAAATAATTGCGGTTGCAGATTGCACCGGACACGGAGTTCCAGGGGCATTAATGTCTATCGTATGTAACAATTTAATGAATGAAATCATCGTTAACAAAGGAGTTGAAGAACCCGCCGAAATTTTATATCAACTGGATAGTCAATTACACCGCGTACTTGAAAACTCAGGTCATGATGTGAACGATGGTATGGATATTAGCATTCTGGTCATTCATACAGAAACGAATGAACTCTTCTACGCCGGTGCTTACAGACCACTGTTTTATATTGACGAAAAAGAAAAAATCGTTGAATTAAAGGGAAATCCCTATCCTATTGGCGGAACCGATTACGAACACAAACAATTCACAAGTACCAAAATACCCTCTTTAGAAGGTCGAACATATTACCTTAGCTCAGACGGATATTATTCGCAATTTGGCGGACCACGAAACAAAAAGTTTATGAAAAAACAATTCCGTGAGATGATCGGATCCATTAAGAATATTAACGTGAAGAATCAAAGTTCGGTTCTTTCAGAGGTGTTTCATTCCTGGCAAGGCGATATTGAACAAACGGATGATGTGTTGGTTATTGGAATTCAGATATAGTTAACCGCTGAATCCTTTATCGTGATCGGACCACAGGTATTCTAAAGGATTTTGGTGATTATTCCTATGTGGTTAACACGCTTGCTTATTTTACAACCACAACTATGTGACTTATGTACCTATGTGGTTCGTTTTATAAGGAACGAATGATTTTCATTGCGGCACCCTGGTTTCTTGCGAAGATCTCGGCCAATTTTTCGTTGATCTGTGCTCTTTTCCCCAGTGCTTCTTCTATTGCTTTCTCAAAACTGAAGCTGTCTTCAATACTGAAAGCAACACCGTAATCCAGGAATAATTGTGCTTCCGGGAAACGGGTGAATTTCGGTCCGAAAAAGATTGGGATGCCAAAAGCGCCGGGCTCCAGGATGTTGTGCAATTTCCCTGTAAATCCACCTCCAATGTAAGCCAAATCAGCGTATTGATACGCATTGGTCAGCTGACCTATTGTATCTAAAATCAGGATATCTTTCCCTAAATTCCGGAACTGGGTATAGCGTTCCAAATCGTGATCGAATTCTGCGGAAATCTGTTCGATATGCTTCTCGGAAATATCGTGCGGGGCAATGATGATCTTAAATTTCCGGCGCAGTTCGGATAGTGCCGGAACCAATATTTCCTCATCGATTGTCCAGGAACTTCCCAGGATCAAAACGGGTTTACTTTCCACAAAACTCCGGATGATCTCGTTTTCCTGGCTTCGTTCTTTCACAGCAAGCATCCGGTCATAGCGCGTATCGCCCGTAACCGTTACCTGGTCAATCCCGATGCTGTTGAGCAAATCTTTCGACCGTTGGTCCTGTGCGTAAAAATGATCGAATAAGCGAAGTGCTTTCCGGAAAAATTCTCCGTACCACTTGAAAAAACGGTGGCTTGGTCTGAAAAGACTGCTCACTCCGTAAATCTTCGCCCCGTTTCTTCTTGCGGATTTCAGGTGGTTGTACCAAAACTCGTACTTCACAAAGAAGACTTTTTTCGGTTTGAAATGCGCCACGAATTTTTTTGCTTTTGTTTTTGTATCAAGCGGTAAATACAGGGCCAGATCCACCTGGTGATCGCGCTTGTTGTAGAATTCCATCCCGGAAGGGCTGAAAAAAGTAACGATCAGGTACGCATCCGGAAATGCTTTCTTGTAGGCGTTCATGACGGGAAGCCCCTGATCAAACTCGCCCAATGAAGCACAATGGAACCACACTACCTCTTTATCTCTTGGAATGCGGTATGAATTGAGAGGTATTTTCCTTCCGGCAATCCATTTTTTGGCTTTCGGATGGAACCACGAAGCGAGCCACATCACCAGGTAAAAAGCGCGAATCCCAAATCCGTAGAAAAGCCTCATTTAGTCAAAATAATAATCCTTTGGTTTGCGTTTGTAAACAGGCACAAACCATCCAACCTTAAATCCGTACTGTAAATCTAGTCTTTGTGCTTTAGAAACCGGCACATCGGGTTCATCAAAAAAGATCTCTCTCCGATTATAGGTCAAACCTTCCTGGATGTAAAAACCAGCATAGAAATTGATGAATCCCTGGTTTGCCATGAAAGCATATCCTGCAAACTGGTGAAAATTCAACCCGGTGGTATAACGGTCATAGCCTTTTCGGTAATCTAATTCCAACGTGGTAACTACCTGATCCTGGGTCTCGATACGTGCCTTGTACTGCACATAACCTACTCCTGCATGTACGTAAATTCCGGAGTTTTTATTCGGACTAAGTACCGGGAATACTTTCCCCACCATGGTGTTTACGTTAAACCCTCTCATATTCACTACTACAATTGCCTGATCTCCGTTTACATCCATAATGTTTCCGTAAGAATCGGCAAGTGACGAAAGCATGTTGGGAATTCTCACTTTATTTCCGAAGATGAAGTTTCCATCCAGGCCATAAACCCAATTTTTGGCTGTTTTGTATCCTGCCATGGCACCCAAGTGGTGTACCGGACCGAAACGGTCGCTCATATCACCTCCCGTAGCATTCAAGCCATAATGAATGGCGATCCAGGGTGTAGCAATCGCACTGTCGCGCACATTTCTTTGACCGAATCCGCAGAAAGAGAAGCAAATCAAAAAAGTAAGTAGAATCGAATTTCTCATTTTTTTATAGTCAATCAAAAATAACCAATATCCCTGCTCAAACCACTAAATTATCGGGAAATGGGCAAATTATCGATTAAACGGGTTATTTGAAGCGAATCGATTTGGCCGGGTTGATCCTGCTGATGAGCAGTGACGGAACAAAAAGCGCCAGCAAACAAACTCCCAAAGTAATGGCATTCAGCAGCGCGATTTTCCAAATACTGAATTCGATCGGTACCGTATTCAGGTAATACACTTTCGGGTCCAGCGGGATAATGTGAAATTGATACTGCAACCAGCAAAGGCCAATTCCGATGACATTTCCCCAAATCATCCCCTTCAGGATCAGCTGTCCGGTGTGAACCAGGAATACTTTTCTCACAAAGAAATTATTCGCTCCCATGGCTTTCAGGATCCCAATAAAATTCGTCCGTACCAATATCAGTACCAGCAATGCCGATCCCATATTCACAATCCCGATCACCAGCATCAGGATCAGGACGATCGCTAAGTTCACGTCCAGGAAACTCAGCCACACGAATAGGTCCCGCTGGTTGTCCTTGATACTGTTTACTTTTACCTGCTGACTAAAATCCGGGTTAAACATCACCGCTTTCCGGATCTTTTGTTTCTGATTTTCAATATCGGAGAAATCGGCAACGCTCAATTCGTAGGAACCGATGTACTGATCATACGATCCGTGTCCCGGGAATGATTCCAGTTCGACGGTTTTTGCACCTGCTTTCAAAGCGTAATGATATCCTTCGTTGTCCAGGAACTTCCGTTTCAAATTTCCTTCTCCATCGGTTTGAAAAACACAAGCTCCCAGTTTATTTCCACGCACTTTGATCTGCAGGTAAGCTGTATCGGGAATAGCTGTTTCATCTTTTACACTTCCCGGAGGTTCATCCATGTAAGTCCAGTAATCCGCAGCAATGAGCTTGATGATCGTGTCTTTATCCGGGCACATTGTAAATCCGGCGTACTGTTCGTATCCTTTTCCCCAATCGTAGCGGTAATTCCCGTTACCTCCGGTTACTTGTGCACGAATGATCAGTTCTCCGTGTGATAAAGTATCATCGACCGTAATCTCGGCTGCAATTCCCCAGTCATTCAATTGCTGAACCTGAGGCAGATAACAAAATACCAGTTCTTTGTCAAAATCTTCCAGGCCGGTTTCGTAGATTCCCGCAATCCGGAATTGCCTCTGAATGGGCTTTTGCTTCACGAAATACGCATTGACCGTATCTCCCAATTGATAGTGCAGGTCGTTTGCAATCCGTTTTGAGATCAGTACTTCCGTGGAAGCCGGATCTTTAAACGACGGCAATTTTCCTTCTTTCAGGTAAGTTTTAAAAAAAGACCAGTCGTAATGTTTATCAACACCTTTTAACACCACTCCGAGAATTTCTTTTTTTTCTGCATTTCCTCTCGACTGAAGTAAAGCAGGCTTGTATGCTACCGACTGAACATGCGTTACACCCTCTATTTTTCCTAGGATTTTCTCGAATTCCGAGCTCTTAACCAGGGGTGCAGATTCCATTAAAGAAATTTCTCCCTGCTTCTGAATGGAGATATGTGAACCAAAACCTATAACTTTACGGCTCACTTCTTGTTGGAATCCTTCAACCACTGCAATTGTGACGATGTTTACAATCATTGCAAGCGAAATACTAAGTACAGCAATTCTCGTAATGGGTTTTGCAGCTTTTTTATTTCCCTGCAACGAGTCATCCGCAACAGTTTGTTTACGTTGAAGTTTTTTAGCTATGAAAAATATATAATTCCAATTATTGCCCATGCGGATACGAAAGTACATAAAGCTTTTGGCGTTGAAAAGTATTATTTTGCTTTTCCTGGCTTCGTGTGCCACAAATCAGGAGACCCCGAATCTCCCGGAAACCGATCCCAACCAGGATCACGCGAAGGAATACCCCGTTATTCAACCCATTGATGACGAGATCAAATACGATGCTTACGGCACCGAAAGAATGCCCCGTTTGCAGCTTGGAAATGCCCGGATGGACCTCTATTTGGATTCATTGAGAGGGAAAAGAGTGGCAGTCGTTGCAAACCAGACTTCCACTTTGGGGACAATCCATTTGGTAGATACTTTATTGTCACTTGGTATTCACATTCAGAAAGTATTTGCCCCGGAACACGGATTCAGGGGAACAGCGGATGCCGGAGAAAAAGTTTGGAGTCACCAGGATCCGGTAACCGGGTTGCCTATCGTTTCGCTTTACGGAAGTAACAAAAAACCGCGTGCCGATCAGTTGTGGGATGTAGACATCGTGCTGTTTGATATCCAGGATGTGGGAGTTCGCTTCTATACCTACATTTCGACCCTGCACTACGTAATGGAAGCTTGTGCCGAAAACAACAAACCGCTGATCGTTTTGGACCGCCCGAACCCGAATGCACATTATGTGGATGGTCCGATGCTGGAAAAAGAACACACTTCTTTTATCGGGATGCACCCTGTTCCGGTTGTTTACGGAATGACGATCGGGGAATATGCTTTGATGATCAACGGCGAATTCTGGCTGCACAATGACGTGACGTGCCAGATGTACATTGTGCCTTGCCGCAATTATACACATAAAACGAAGTTCGAAATTTCTACTCCTCCTTCACCGAACCTTCGCACGGACCTCGCGATCAACGTGTATCCGAGCCTTTGTTTCTTCGAAGCAACAACGGTCAGCATTGGCCGGGGAACAGAACGTCCTTTCGAAATGTATGGCCACCCGAGTTTCCGGAATACCGGGTTTACTTTCGTTCCGATGCCGACCACCGGTGCGAAAGATCCTTTGTGGCAAAACCGCACCTGTAATGGGTATGACATGAGAGCCGGACAGAACAAACGCATGTATGAGATCAACCTCAACTGGCTGATCAATGCACGCGATCAGTTGGGCGACAGTCTTGATTTTATCAATCAGCGGAATTTCTTCGACCGCCTGGCGGGAACCTCTGCTCTGAGAACGCAGTTAAAAGCAGGATTGGGGGCAAAGGAGATCAAGGAAACCTGGAAGCCAGGAATTGAAGGATTTATGAAAACACGCCAAAAATACTTGATCTACAGATAATTACGAATTACACCCCGATAACTATCGGGATACGAGTTACTTATTAAAAAACAATTGGGAATTCGTAATTACTTACTCGTTTGCTCCACTTTTTTAGCGCCCTCAAGCACGGTTTCTTTCATGGATTCCATGTATGCGCTCAATTTCTTTTGCAATTCGGGATTAGTAGCTCCCAGGATTTTTGCAGCCAGGATCCCGGCATTTTTTGCCCCATTGATCGCTACGGTTGCAACCGGAATTCCGTTCGGCATCTGAACAATTGAAAGCAGGCTGTCCCATCCGTCGATTGAATTACTGGATTTGATCGGAACACCCACCACCGGAAGCGGTGTCAGACTAGCTGTCATTCCCGGTAAATGCGCAGCTCCTCCTGCTCCGGCAATGATTACCTGGATTCCTCTTTCGGAAGCCGTTTTTGCATATTCGAACATGCGTTCAGGTGTTCTGTGCGCAGAAACAATGGTTAACTCATAAGCTACTCCAAAATCCTTCAAAATATCCGCAGCATCCTGCATAATTGGCAGGTCTGAAGTGCTGCCCATGATAATTCCAACCATTTCTGATAAATTTGTTTGCAAATCTAACGAATAATACCAATCGTTGAAAACTATTCCGTCTTTGTGGAGTATTTGCACCTGTTTTTAATGATTTTTCCCTTAGTTTTGAACCTCGTCTACATACATTATGATCAGATCAATACTATTTATGGTGTTCGCCATTTTTACCCAATGGAGTTCACAACTACTTGCTCAAACTACTTTTATAACCGACAATTTTGAAGGAGCGTTTTCGTGGAGCACCGTAGCTACTTCCGGCCCGAATCACTGGGTTCGGGGGAACTGTACCAATAACGGCGGAACATCAGCTTTGTACATCACTTCCGGGGGAACTACCAATGACTGTACACCGACCGGAATCCTGCATTACGGATATGCAAACGCCACTGCCGGAATAGATACGGCAATTGTTTACCGCGAGGTAGATGCCAGCTGTTACGGGGGAATTACGATCCTGGCTGACATCCAAATAGAAGGTGAAATCGGGTCGGATTACCTGGAATTGGTTATCAGTCCGGATATGGGAGCGAATTGGTTTGGAGCTTCTTCACACCTGGATGCCAACGCGAACTATACTCCGTTCAGTCAATTGCTTCCGGGAAGTTTTGACAATACCATTTTCTGGATCGGGTTCCGTTTTACTTACAACAATTCCACTATCGGGAATAAAGCTCCTGCCATTGACAATTTCCGGGTCCGGGGAACATCTACGGATGTCACACCTCCTATGATCACCTGCCCTTCGCCCGGTTCCGTTTACTCTGACCAGTATTGCTCTTTCACACTTCCCGATTATGCTGCTTTGGCTACCACGAGTGACGCATGCGGAAGCGTTTTAACCGTTCAGTCTCCGGCTATCGGAACTACGGTAAGTGCGAATACGACGATCACTATCCAGGCAACTGATCCTTCTGGAAACAGTGCAAGCTGTAATTTCCAGCTGACTGTCCTGGACACTGTTTCACCTAAAGCAACCTGTGCTTTTCTCGACTCCGTTTATGCTTCGGCTTCCTGCAACGCAATTGTTCCGGATCTCACATCAACAGTTTCTGTAATCGAATTCTGTACTCCTGCTTCCTCTTTGGTGTTTAGCCAGAATCCTGTAGCCGGAACGGTGATGAACGCCACTCAAAATATTTACGTAACCGTTACGGACCTGGCTGGAAATGTCGGAGGTTGTTTTACCCACATGATCCTTTTCGACACCATTTCACCACAAATCAGCTGTCCGGCAAATCAAACGGTTTCCACCAACAATGGATGCACCTACGATATTGCCAATTTTACTGCGCTGGCAACGGCAACAGATAATTGCTCCACTACCTTTAGTTTCAATCAAAGTCCGGCAGTTGGAAATACACTTCCGGTTGGAATACATGCCATCACCATCGAAGTACAGGACGAAGAAGGAAACAACAATACCTGCCAGTTCAACCTAACCGTTCAGGACAGCACTTTACCGGTTATCAACTGTCCGGCGGGAGTTTCTGTTCCGGTCAACAATCAATGCCTGGCACTAGTCGGAAACCTGGTTCCTTTGGTATCTGCAACGGACAATTGTACTGCAGGTAACCTACTTATTTTTGCGCAAAACAAACCTGCAACGCTTTTATTTTCGGACACCATTACCGTTTTGATGACGGCAACGGATTTGAGCGGGAATATCGGAAGTTGTTCGGTGCTTGTTACTGCCATTGACACCCTTGCTCCGGTCGTTACCTGTTTAAGCGATACCAGTTTAGCAATAACCGGAACCTGTTCCATGACTGTTCCGAACCTTGCAGGAACTCACAGTGCAGTTGAAAATTGTGCCCCTTCCAACCTGCTTGTTGTTTCACAGAATCCGCTTCCTGGCACTGTCATCACCAATCCTGTGGGAATTGTGATTTCTTATACGGACACTTCCGGAAATGTGGGTACTTGTATTACACAGGCGGTTCCGATTGAATCCATTAATCCGACCATTACTTGTCCGGCGGCACAATCAGTAAACAACGGGGCAAACTGTTACGCACTGATCCCGAATTTAACCGGACTTGCTGCAGTTACCGACAACTGTACGGGTTACAGTTTGACCCAAACACCGGCAGCCGGAACCAACCTGATCTCAGGAACCCATGTTGTTACGATTACAGTGACGGACCTTGCGGGCAACAGCGCTTCGTGCAACACCAGTTTTACTATCATCGAAAACCAGGCACCGACAATCACTTGTCCGGCAAACATTTCTACCTGTAATCCTTTGGTAACTTATCCTTCACCGATCGGAAGCGACAATTGCTATTTCACGATTACACAAACAGATCCTTCCGGTTTATCTACCGGGGACATTTTCCCGATCGGGACCACAACACAAACTTACCAGATCGAAGATTCTTCCGGAAACACGAATCTTTGTTTCTTTACCATTGAAGTTTTGGAATACCCGGACACGGCATTTATCCCCAACAGCTCTATTTATCTTTGTGATACTTACAGTACAACTATTGAAGCCCAGGCCATTCAATCCGGAACAGGTTCCTGGAACATGCTGAGCGGAGGAGGAACTATTACGACCCCGAACGCAACTCAGACAACAGTCCAGAATCTTTCGTTGGGAACAAACCGTTTCGAATGGGTGGTTACTTCTCCAACCTGTGGAACGCGCAGAGACACGGTAACGATTGTTGTGAACATGCCTCCGGTACAGGCCAACCTCCCGGATTCCATGTATGCTTGTGCAACTACCAGTTTTATCGTTCAGGGAAATAGTCCGGGAAGCGCTCAGGGAACCTGGTCAAGTAATTCCGGAATCACTTTTAACAATATCCATGCACCGGTTGCAACCATTCTTTCGATTCCGGACGGATTTCATACTTTGTACTGGACCATTTCTGCGATGGGATGTCCGAGCACAGTAGACAGCGCTATTATTTACGCTCCGAACCGTGCATTGGTTCTCAACAACGATACTACGATTTGCATGCAACAGCTTCCGTTGAGCATTGAGGGAAGTATTGCGGGACCGGGTCAGGCCAGCTACTGGATCGACCTGGAAGGAACAGCAACATTGACTAACCGGTATTATTCCAGTACACAATTACTCGGTTCAGCACCGGGAGATCTCGTACTTCTTTACCGCTTAACTCACCATTTTTGTGGTCATACGCAGGATACGATCCGCATTCATTTAGACAACTGCGGGGAAAGCTCTTTCGATATTCCGACTGTGTTTACACCAAACTTCGACGGGGACAACGACAAATTCCTCATTCCGAACCTGCATGAAACTTACCCGGACTGCAAGGTACTCATCATTAACCGCTGGGGAGCTAAAGTATTCGAATCAACAGGATATGCAGAACCATGGGACGGGATGTACAAAGGAGACGAAATACCACTGGGAACTTATTTCTACGAAATTGTTTCTCCGAAGGATGATTTCAAACCTATCAAAGGATCAATCAGTATTATTCGTTAATCCCTGTCAACTATGAAAAAATTAATCGTTATCTCATTCGTTTCAGTTGTAGGATTTACGTTCGGACAACAAGATATTCAATTCACACAAACGGCTTCTTCTCCTTTCCTGATCAATCCCGCTGCAGGCGGATTGATGAATGTAGCTGAAGTCGTAGTCGGGAACCGCCTGCAATACGCAGGAATTGACGGAAGACCAATGACTACCTTTGCAGGAATCCAAAGCATGGTGCGTTTTAAGAAACGTAAATCCAAAGCACTACTCGACGAACTTTCTTCGATCGGGAAAACATTTTACAGCACTCCGCAAAGAACCATTGCTTACAAGCAGGTGGCAGGATTGACCTTTATCAATGATGTCATCGGGCCATTTACCCGAACGAGTGTCAAGGGAAATATCGGGGTTCATATTCCTTTATCCCAAAAACTCAGCGCCGGAATCGGATTGGGTGTTGGATGGTCAAACTTCGGTATCGACAATTCAAAAGTAACCCTGGGGACTGCAAACGATAAGGCTTATATCAATTATATCGGGCTTGCTTCTGCTCAAAATTACCTCGATGCACAAGCAGGTTTAGTCGTTTACAATGACAGACTATTGATCAGTTTAAGCGGAAGCCAGTTGTTTAACAACAAAATACGTTTGAGTGACGTGACTACTTCCAGCACTTTTCAGCCGCACTTGTTCTTTTTAGGAAGTTACCGCTTCGACCTGGGACAGAATTATGGTTTGGAACCGATCGTTCAATTCCGTTCCGTAAAAAATGCCCCGGCAAGTTACGATGTTGCTATGCGTCTTCATTACATGCGGATGGGCTGGGTGAGTCTTTCTTACAGAAGACAATCTTCAGTGGGAGTTGGCTTCGGGATCAATGTGCTCTCTCATTTCAATGTTTCTTATTCCTTTGAATTCGGGACCGGGGTCACTGAAAAATTCGGAAATACTTCCCATGAAATCCGTCTTGGTTTCATCTTCGGTCACAAACGTAACCTGAACAAGGAATTTAAGCAGGACGAAAAGGTAAATCCTACACCGGCTGAAGAAACAATGCCGCAAGAATAAACGCTAATTTTCAAGTATTGCTAATTTTGTAAAAAGATCACTTGCTATGCGTCCGTTTTACTTGTTGCTGAAAATCTCTTTAAACATTTCATTCAGACTTTTTTACAAACGCTTTCTTGTTTTAAACAAGCACAAAGAACTATTCGGGAGTACGATTTATGTAAGTAATCACCCGAATTCGTTCATGGACCCGATCCTGATCGGCTCATTGAACAGACCGATCGTTCATTTTATGACGCGTTCAGACGTATTCGTTTGGTGGCTGAAACCTGTTTTATGGTCTTCTCATATGCTCCCAATCTACCGTCAGCAGGATGGAATGGATACCAAAGGAAAAAACACGGATGTCTTCAATAAAGTCAACTCATCTCTTAAAAAAGGCCGGAATATCCTCATTTTCGGAGAAGGTTTTACAGACGATACGCCGATCAGGGGATTGAAACCAGTAAAAAAAGGACCTGTCCGTATGGGATTCGGTGCTTTGGAAGCTATCGGTTGGAGCAAAAAAATCTATGTTTCCGGGATCGGTGTGAGTTATACGGACAGAAACGCAATCCGGTCGGAATTTGTCATGGACAGCGGGCCAAAAATCTGCCTGAATGATTATAAAGAAGCTTACCTGGAAAACCCAAGCAGAGTAATCATTGAGGTAACCAGGCTGGTCGAGAAAGACATGCAGCACTGCATCATATACGTTGCCAATCCAAAGCGTTATTCGCTCCTGGAAGGAATCATGCAGATTACCCGAAAAGGATACAATCATTCCAATCACGATGAGCATATTCCACTGATCAACAGATGGGAATATTCCAAGAAACTCGCAACCTGGATCAATGAAAACGTTACCGATGAAAGCACGGAGATCATAGCGCTTCAGAAAGACCTGGATAGCTATTTCAACCTGGAAAAACGTATGAAAGTCGAGGATCGTTTTGTGGTTTCAAAACAAAATCCGGAATTGGTAAGCACACTCAATAACTGGCTTTACCTGATCCTGACGTGGCCTTTTGCCATTCTTGGATTTATTCACGGGTACATTCCTTACATCATTTCAAAAAAGGTCACTGAGAAGATCATGCGTCGCAAAGTATTCTGGGGTTCCGTGAAAATGATGATGGCTAAGATCCTTGGTTCGATATACAATATCCCAATCATTATCGTGGTAACCAAATGGTATCTTCCGCATTGGTCCCTGGGAATTTTGTACTATTTCATCATTCCTGTTTTGTGGCGTTTGAGCTATGAATTTGCTCATCAGTTCAAAGAAATTCGAATCAAACGCAAAATGAAATCCGTGGACTTGTCGAAGTTTATTGAGAAGCGTGCCGATCTGGAAAAGCGCATTAAGAAACTGGTTCCTGTTGCTTAATCGATGTGGAGAAATTGGTGAAAAAAATCCGGAAACCAGTCTAAAACTTAAATAATCCCTCTAAAATTCAATTCGGTAGCACTATTGGGAATTCCGATAAGTATCAATAAGCTTGTTTGATAATTCATGAACAGATTCAATCCTAACCATCTGAATTGAAGTGAGTTGCAACAAATTAATCGATTAATTTTCACGACCACAATGGGGTCATTCCCTCTAAAGTCACTGAAATCAAAATTTGTTACTGAACAAACTTTCAGAATTCGCGAATTTTAGAATTCGCTTGTTCGCTAATTAGCGAACAGATTTAATAGTAAGTAATTGAAGTTAAAATACTTAACAAATATCAGGCAACTAATTTTCTCCCCAAATAAACCATTCCGATGCAGAATATCACTGAAATCAGGACATTTATAATCGCGATAAGCCATTGACCACGTTCCATCAACTCCAGGTTCTCTTTTGCAAAAGTGGAAAAGGTACTGAATCCGCCGCAGACCCCAATGATCCAGAATGCATGGAAAGATTCCGAATTGGATGGTTTCATTTGCATCATAATCATCAAAAGGATACCTACTAATAAAGATGCAATGAAATTTGAGCTTAGTGTTGCCACCGGAAAAATGGAATTTGGAAATTTATGAACCAGGTGAGACACGCCAAAACGCGCCAAAGATCCTATTCCTCCGCCTAAAAAAACATAAAACACATTCATTTCAGTTCTGTCTTAATTTGTGAATAATCGCTGATACAGCTTCCAAAATACGAAAGCCCAGAGAATTCCCCAAATTATGCCACAGATTATATCAGACAAATAATGCATTGACAGGTATATCCTGCTCAAACCGATTAGTGCAACTACTCCGATCAGGACCCATTTTAAGCGTGGATAGAACCTGCGTAAAAAGAACCAGCTCAATAATGCCAAAGCAGCATTATTTGAAGCATGTGAAGAGAAAAAACCATACTTGCCGCCAACATACAAATCTCCGTTGCGCTTCACATAATAATGCAGCTGATCTTTCAGCAGGAAATTGTGCGAAGGGCGGTAACGCTTCACCGTATCTTTAAAGAAAAAGGTAGTCGAACTGTCTACCACAGCGATCATCAGTGCCCCCATTCCAAGGAATACAAAGGTGGTCTTCCAACCATAGTTTTTCCAGATCAGGTAAAGCAGAAGACAATAAAACGGAATCCATGGCCATGTTTTTGTAACAATCCAAAAAAAATGGTCCAAAAACGGTGTATTCCAACCGTTAACGGCTAGTACAATACTTCGATCAATGGATTCCAGGTATTCAAACATGACTCAAATGCTTCCAAATCATGTCTTTCAACTCCGTTAGTCCCTGCTGGGCAACAGAAGAGATGAAGACATATGGGATTTTCGGCAAATCTTTGCTCATTGCTTCTTTCAACTCATCGTCCAACATATCGGATTTCGTAATTGCCAAAAGCCGTTCCTTATGTAATAATTCCGGGTTATAAAGCTTCAATTCATTTAGCAGCAGTTTGTATTCTTCGTGAATATCCTCTGCATCTGCCGGAACCATAAAAAGCAGGCACGAATTTCGTTCAATGTGGCGCAGGAAGCGAAGTCCCAATCCTTTTCCTTCGTGAGCACCTTCGATAATTCCCGGGATATCTGCCATTACAAACGAACGGTAATCGCGGTATTTAACAATTCCGAGGTTTGGTCTCAGCGTGGTAAACGGATAATCCGCAATTTCGGGTTTTGCAGAAGACAATACGGAAAGCAGTGTACTTTTTCCCGCATTCGGTTTTCCAACTAAACCAACATCGGCCAGGATCTTCATTTCCAAAACCATCCAGCTTTCTCTTCCCGGTTCGCCCGGTTGTGCGAAACGTGGTGTCTGGTAAGTAGATGATTTGAAATGATCATTTCCCAAACCACCGCGACCACCCGGAACCAAGATCTTTTCTTCCCCGTCATCCGTGATCTCGAAAAGCACTTCACCTGTTTCTGCATCTTTGGCAATGGTACCAAGCGGAACTTCGATGTACTTGTCTTCTCCCTGTGCTCCTTTTTGAAGTTGTCCAGAACCATGTTCTCCGTGGCCGGCTTTCATGTGCTTTTGGTACTTCAGGTGGAGCAAAGTCCAGAGTTGCTTGTTTCCGCGAAGATAAATATGGCCTCCACGTCCTCCATCACCACCATCCGGTCCTCCCTGCGGGATATACTTTTCACGTCTGAAATGCGCAGAACCACCGCCCCCGTTTCCGGAAGTACAGTGAATTTTTACATAGTCGACGAAATTATCTGATGCCATACTTTAATTATTAGTGAACAGGCATCAGGCAATAGCGCCATACCTGTTCGGTGTTCATTTTAATGAGTTCAAAGATTCAAAAGTTTCATCGTTTAGACCTTCTTGAATAAAGGAAACTCCAACTTGGGGCAATTACCTTTGAATTTTTTGAACCCTTAAAATTTTAAACGTTTAAACGTTTTGGACAAAACCCCCAGAGACTTGAAAACCGCACTCTGTTAGAATGCGGTTAACGTCAGGGTTGTTTCAATATTATTTATTATCAATAGCAGCGTACAGACGCTCAGAAATATCATTGATAGTTCCAACACCATTGATTTCGCTTAGTTTATTCTGTGCACGGTAAAATTCAGCCACCGGAGCCGTTGAATTGTGGTACGTGTTGATCCGGTTTTGAATAATTTCCGGATCAGCATCATCTGGTCTGTTCGAAACTTTAGCACGCTCAATTAAACGAGTCTTCAATTCATCTTCCGGAACAACCAGTGAAAGCATGACAGAAACACTTGTTCCTTTTTTTGCAAGGAAATTATCCAATGCTTCAGCCTGAGCGGTTGTTCTTGGAAAACCATCATAAATCACCCCTTTTGCATCCGGATGTTTCAGAACTTCAGCTTCCAAAATTTCAATTGTAATGTCATCCGGAACCAAATTTCCTTTATCCGAGTAACTCTTGGCCAATTTTGCCAAATCAGATTCCGGGTCCAAAGCTCGGAATACATCACCGGTAGAAATGTGTACCAAACCGTATTTGCTTTTCAATCTTTCCGATTGCGTTCCTTTCCCTGCTCCAGGAGGGCCAAATAGTACGATGTTCAACATACTTTTTCTTTTAATGGGTTATCCACCCTTTAGTTGATAAATGTGCTCGGTATTCCGTCCCTTTTCGTCGTAATCCAGGCCATAGCCTACTACGAATTTATTCGGGATTGAAAAACCGATATATGTTGGGGTATGTGTTCCTTTAAATGCATCCGGCTTGAATAATAAAGTTGCGATCTCCAAACTTGCAGGTTTTTCAACCGACAGGAGCGTAAACAACTTTTCCATCGTGATCCCGGTATCTACAATGTCTTCCAGGATAATCACGTGCTTACCTTTAACCGATGTGTTCAGTCCAAGTACTTCGTCTACGCGACCGGAAGAATGCATTCCCTTGTAACTGCTCATTTTTACAAACGTAATTTCGCAGGGAGCGCGGAAGCTTTTCATCAAATCAGCAGCGAACATAAATGCTCCGTTCAACACCGCAATAAATACGATTTCTTTGCCCGCATAATCCTGCTCTAACCGGGAAGCTAAAGCGGCAATCTCTGCCTGAATTGTTTCTTTTTGGATAAAAATCTCAAATGTTTTGTCGTTCAGTTGAAGCACTTTGTATCTGATTTTATGTGCAAAAGTAGGATTTTTAAGCCAATTACGGCCTTAAATCACAAAGAAATAGCAAGAACCGGATTATTTTCACCGGATTTATTGAAGAAAAGTGCATTTCAAATGTATTCAAAACCGACTATCTTTGTGCCATGAAAAAACAATGGAACGGAAACACTTATAAGGTAGGAATGCTTGGTGGCGGCCAGTTGGGGCGCATGTTTATCCAGGAAGCACTGAATTATGATGTATACGTTCATTGTTTGGACCCGGATGCGGATGCACCCTGCAAACACCTGGCAACTTCTTTCCGCCACGGTTCCCTGCTGGATTTCGATACGGTTGTTTCCTTCGGGAGCGACAAAGATGTGGTGACCGTTGAAATCGAACACGTCAATGTGGAAGCTCTTTCAGAACTGGAAAACAGAGGAGTTAAGGTATTCCCGCAATCCGAAGTTTTAGCGATTGTCCAGGATAAAGGCCTTCAAAAAGAATTCTACCTTGAAAACAATCTTCCCACTGCAGATTTTACATTGGTAAGCGGGAAAGAAGAACTGATCGCGAAAAACATTCCTTTTCCTTATGTATTGAAATGGCGCAAAGGCGGTTACGACGGAAAAGGCGTGCAAATTATGAAATCTGCCGCTGACCTGGAGAACCTGATCGACACACCGTATGTGATCGAGCAATTGGTTCCTTTCACCAAAGAATTAGCAGTCATTGTGGCAAGAAATGAGCAAGGTGAAAGTGTGGTTTACCCCACAGTGGAATGTGAGTTCAGCCCGGTGGCAAACCTGGTGGAATTCTTATTCTCACCGGCTGAAATTTCAGCAGAAACAGAGCAAAAAGCGCAAGAAATTGCACTAAAAGTAATTGATTCGTTAAAAATGGTAGGGATTTTAGCCGTGGAGCTTTTTTTGACTGCCGACAATCAGCTCCTGATCAATGAAATTGCTCCACGTCCGCACAACAGCGGTCATCATACCATCGAATGCTGTTATACTTCACAATTTGAACAGCACCTCCGAAGTATCGTAAATGCTCCGCTGGGTTCCACCAAGCTGATTATCCCGGGTGTGATGATCAATTTGCTCGGAGAACCCGGTTATGAAGGAATTGCCAAATACGAAAACCTGGAAAAAGTGATTTCCCAGGAAGGTGTAAGTGTGCACCTTTACGGAAAACAATACACGAAACCCTTCCGAAAAATGGGACATGTAACTATTTACGGACCGCATTTAAATGAATTGAAAACAACAGGCAGAATGGTAGCTAAAGAATTAAAAATCAAAGCGTAAATCATTTGTTTCCATAGAATTGCTACCTTTAAGCAACCATTTTTGAACTTTGAAACTACACATACTCACTTCTGTACTCTTTCTTTTTGTATTAAGCCAACGACTTAACGCGCAACTATATACCTTCCAGGAATTCAATCACCAGGACGGTTTAAAAATCACCTCCACTCTTTCAACAACCCAGGATGAACTCGGATATTTACTGATCGGGACGGATGGAAACGGAATCATACGTTTCAACGGCACCTCTTTTGAGTCCATGCACAACATCAAAGGCCTCGATCGTCCATACCACGTAACCGGCATCTCAATTGTAAACGGTGAAATCTATTTTTCTACTTTGTATGCCGGGATCCTGAATTATTACAATAACAGCATTCATTCATTCTATAAAGTGGACCCGATCAAAGACGGTTCTGCACTCCGGATCAGTAAATGCCAGAACAACCTGTCCATTATCACCAATAATTCGATCATTGTAGTTGATAAGAGCGGAAAACAAATTTTAAAGAAAGCATACGAATCAAAGCACATCCGTAACTGTGTCCAATTATTAGAAACCCCGTACGGAAATATCCTGATCACGGACAAAGAAGCCTATTTTATCAGCTCTACTGAGATCACTCCCCTGAATAAGTGGCTGAATGTTTCCGAAGTGAATTTCAGGATTGCTTCTTATTACCAGAAAAAACTGATTCTCTACGACGAAAAAGGAGCAAACAGGTACACTTATTATTTCTCGAACAACGGAAGTATTTTCAGACACACGAAGGAGCCTACCGGTTTTCAATTTTCAGAAAACCCGATCGAGAATACCGCTTCGAAAAACAATCACATCCTGTTTAGTGATTCCGAAAAAAAGCTTTTTACGATCCACGAAAACAACCTGAAGCGGATCGCTCCGAATTACAGTAACGAACCCGGAGTCATCAATCATCTTTTCATCGATAATTCAGGCGATTATTGGGCGAATACCTCCCTGGGAATTACCAAAATAAGTATTGAACCTTTCACCAAGGTACAGCTCCATCCTATTTTTGAAGACAACCTGATCCTGCAGATTTACCGGACAAAAAACAATGAATTCCTATTGGGAAACGGGAAAAATGAGTTGTATTACGGACCGCTTTATTCATCCGATTTCAAAAAAGAAAGTCATTTTCGTGCAAATCACATCCTGGAATGTCCCCTGGGAACACTCATTTGCTCTGAAACCGGGATTTTTGAGTTGAAAAACGGAAAACTGGCACAAACTGCTATTCCCAATCAAAAAGGAGAGAAAATAAAATTTGCCATCTGGGACGGCGAAGAACTCTGGTTTGCACCCGCCGGAAAAGGACTTTACCATTACAACCCGATTTCCAAAACGTCGAAAAAATTAAAGATCCAATCTTCCTCGGATTACTATTACTGCGGTCAGCTATCTGAAGATGGAAAATACATCTACTTCGGCACAAACGAGGGGGTTAAAAAATTAAACCTGCTCACCAGGCAACTCAGGAATATCAGCCAATTCAATCAGATCGGGGCTTATGCCGGTAACTCGACCAAAGACATGTTCGGGAATCTGTGGTTTACTTTAGACCGCGGAATCGCAGGAATTGACCGGAACCATCGTTTAATTACCATCAGCGATCAGAAAATCCTTCCCTCTTACCTTTTTTACACCCTTTCTTCCGACCGGCTTGGAAACCTGATCATCGGAACCAACCTCGGGATCCATTTACTGCAGATGGACAAAAACGGGAACGTACTCTACCACAAAAATTACAACGATAAAAACGGCTTCCTGGGATATGAAACCAATATGCGGGCGGTTTTCCAGGACGAGAACAAATCGTTTGTCGGCACCACCGAAGGGTTATTCCTGATCAACACGGAAACCCTGAAGAATTACCCGGTTCCGCCGAAACCCATTATTCTGAAGGGACGTCTATTTCCGAACGGCATCATCCGGGATGTGGACCAGGGAAAATACCTTACTTTCAAAACCATTTTATCCAAGAACAGCGGGCTCGAATACTATTACAAGATCAACGGACACCACAAGTTCTGGATCAAACTCAACAATTCCGGAGAGATGAAAATGCCGGAACTGGAGGATGGTTCTTACCTGCTTGAAGTAAAATCAACCTTTGACGGGATCAACTTTTCGGAAGTTGCAACCTACCCGATCATTATCAACAACCCGGTCTGGCAGTCCAAATGGTTTATCGTGATCATTATTCTTTTCCTGGGCTTGCTGAATATCGGTTACCTGGAATGGACACGAACCAGCATGCGGATCAACCTGTATGAGATCAGCTACAATTCCCTCGATCCGCGTTTTATTCCCAAACTGCTTTTATTCGGAGCAATTACCAACGCACTGGTCGGTGTCATCATTTACTATTTCGTAGACAAAGCCCTTGCATACGTTACCGTAAACCTGGTTGCAAGTTCCGTATTGGTACTGGGCTATATCATTCATAAAATTTCGGGAAGAAGAAATCGCCTGGACAGCCTCAACAACTTCAGCCTGTATTTATCGCTGATCGTGCTCTTCGTTCAGTTTTTTTACATCCTGTTCGTAAGCAACATCCATTCCTACCCCCTCGTAGCAATTGTTTTGATTTCCAGTGCACTTCCGTATATGCTGAACAATATCCGCGGAATCATCATTATTTGCCTACTCGAGATCTTTGTTTCGGTATTCATGCTCATCTGGATCGAAAATCCAATATACAACGGCGTTCTTTTCATCCTGACAATCGGTGTTTCTTCCGCACTGACCATCATGGTAACCTATTTGAGAAATGATTCCCTAGAAAAACTGTTTTTCGTAAGTAACATCCTGAACAAGGGAAATATGATGGCCATTTCTTTCGATCAAAAAGGCATCATCACGTATTGCAGTAAGAATTTATCTTCTTTGCTGCACATCGACTCCAATATGATCGTTGGAAAATCCCTTTCAACACTGAACCCGATCGTGGTTTCTGCAGAAATGCGTGAATTCTCATTGGGCGATGAGTTCTCAGACGGAAAAATCTTCCTCGTTCCGATGTACAACAAAAAGGGCGAAGTGATTTGGATCGAATGGTCGTGCAAATATTTCTCCGACACCGTGCGGGTGGTGATGGGCCAGGATGTGACCGAAAAGCTCACCTTGACCACCAATTACCAGTCTTTGGTTGAAAATGCCCACGATATGATCTTCAATACGGACATCGACGGGAATTTCACCTACCTGAATGAAATGAGCAGCCGGACTTTCGGCTACAAACACGAAAACCTGGTTGGTAAAGATTCCGTGAGTGTTGTACATCCGGAATACCGGGAAATTGTGAAGGAGTTTTTCCGCAACCAGATCATCAACCGCATTCAAAATACGTACCTGGAGTTCCCGATCCGTACAAAAGAAGGCCGCATCATTTGGCTTGGACAAAACGCATCGGTGGTGTTTGAACCTGGCTCCCGGAAAAGGATCATCGGGTTTACGGCACTGGCTCGTGACATTACGGAGAAACGGGCAAATGAACTGCTGATCGAACAGCAAAACAAAGACATTACGTCCAGTATCAACTCCGCAAAACGCATTCAATACAGCCTTTTACCCAAAACAAGTGAGATCGGAAGCCATTTCGAAGATTTTTTCCTGATCTTCAAGCCAAAGGATATTGTGAGTGGCGACTTTTACTGGACACACCGCATCGGGAATAAACTGATTTTAGTTTTGGCAGATTGCACGGGCCATGGTGTACCGGGAGCATTTATGACCATTCTCGGGATCAATCTCCTGAACCAATTGGTCATTGAACGGCAAATTGATGATCCGGCACAAATTCTCAACGGATTGAATAATGAATTAGACAAATTACTGAATCACGGGAATAATTCGCTTACCACCGACGGGATGGATGCCCTGGTGGCAGTTTTTGAAGGCGATTCCATTGAATTTGCCACAAGCGGTGTTGCCCTGATCCACATTCACGAAGAAGAGTTCGGTCTTTACCGCTCCACCAAAAAAGGCCCAGACACCGAGCTGCTGGATTACGAAAACAAACAAATCGTTTTGCAGGAAGAAGATCAGCTTTACCTGATCACAGACGGATTCCAGAAGCAATTCGGTTCTATCCGGAACAAAAAATTCTCTTTCAAGCGCGTCCGCGAATTACTGGAAAAGATCAAGGTAGAATCCATGCCATTGCAAAAGAAATACTTTGAGAATGCCTGGTCGAATTGGTCGGAAGGACACGAACAAACGGATGATATCACGATTATCGGGTTGAGGAAATACAGTCCGAAGGATTAGGTTAATAGGAGGAATTTGAAGTGCTGGATAAAACGGAACCACATAGAGACATAGACCACATAGTCTGTTTTGGAGGGTAAATGAAAAAGAATAATTCGTAATTCGTAATTCGTAATTCGTAATTCGTAATTCGTAATTAATTAATCGTCTTTCGAACCAGGTAGCGCACCGGGAAATAAGCTGATAATGCGCTTAAAACCGTTACCGCAAAGAAGATAAACACCACATCTTTGGTGCGAAGAATAACCGGAAATGCTTCTCCACCGGAATTCGGCATGGTTAAAAGTCCGTACTGGTTTTGAAGCAAACAGATACCCACTCCGAAAATCAACCCGATCACAATTCCGATGAATGCAATCAGGATTCCTTCAAAAAAGAAGATCTTAAACACAAATTGCTTCGTGACACCGAATCGCTCCATTGTTTCAATGTTTTCTTTCTTTTCAATGAAGAGCATATTGAGTGAAGCCACGAGGTTAAAGGCCGCCAGCACGAAAATAAACAGCAGGATCAGGATCACGATCTTCTTTTCGCTTTCACTTGTCTTGAAAATTAACTCATTTTTTTCGGCAGCCGTTTTGATCTGGAATTTCTTCCCGAATTTTGATTCCAGTTCTCTTTTCACGGAAGGGATGTTTTCCTTGTCGGTGTGAAGATAAAGAGCGGTGATATCAGTATCGTAATTCAACTGGATCTCCGCATAGGAAATCGGCACCAGCAGATCCGACATATTCACATCCTTGTTGTAGTTCATTCTCCCGATGACTTTTACCGGGGAAACTTTAAAAGGGCTTTTTAACCGGGCGATTGAAGCATCTCGTAAAGGCGTGTACAAAGTCAATTCTTCGTAACCGTCCACTTCCGAAATATACCCATCTATCTTATCCAGCAAACCTGCACCGATGACTGCAGTCGGTTCACCGTTCTCTTCCAGGTACGGATACCCGTCAACCATGTGTTCATCCAGGTTACAGGCATCCACAAAATCATAATCCACTCCAACCATGCGGGCATTCACCCATTTTTTTCCATGCTTGATGATCACCGTTTCCTCAATTGCTTTGGAAACCGAGATTACATGAGGGATTTTGCGCAAATCGGCAATGTTTACTGTTGTAGAATCGAAGGTTTTCCCCTCCAGTGACCGCATCGTAATTGCCGGGTCATAATCCGAATAGAGGTTGGAAACCATTTGTTCGATCCCGTTGAATGCAGACAGCAAAATGACCAGAGCAGCTGTAATAACTGCAATTCCGGCAACCGAAATCCACGTAATCCAATTGACCAGGTTACGCTGCTTGCGGGTATACCGGAGGTATCTTTTTGCTATGAAAAACGGAACGTTAATCTTTCAGCAATTTATTGATCGTTTCAGCATAATCCAGCGAGTCATCAATAAAGAATTTCAGTTCGGGAATTTTATGCATGTTTTTCAGGCGTTTTCCTACCTCTCCACGAATCTTACGGGAATTTTCCTGGATATTATTCAATACTTCGTTTTTATCCGGTCCGGCAAAAACAGAAAGGTAGATACGTGCCAGAGACAAGTCGGAAGTTACCCTCACAATTGTCACACTTACCATTGCACCCAAGCAAATCTCCCGTGCATTCCGCTGAAAATAAGTAGATAATTCTTCCTGAATTACACCCTCAATGCGGTTTTGTCTAATTGAACTCATGCTGCAAAGTTAAGAATTGTAAACTCGTTCATACACAAAGGACAACAAAAACATATCTTTGTAGTGCATGAAATCGATATTAGCATTCCATAAATATACATTTTCGTATAAAGCTCCGGCCATACTTACGATTGTTTACAACCTGCTGTTCGTGATCTTCAATCTCCTGTCTATGGTGTTGTTTATCCCGTTTTTACAGCTCATATTCAAATCAGAGCAAACTGTGGATCTGCCGGAACCGGTCTATAACGGAGGTTTTGGAGACTTCTTTATTTATTGTAAGGATCTCTTCAATTATACCATGCAGGAAATGGTGAAAGAAGATCCGAAAGACGCGCTGCTGTTCGTTTGTATTTCCGTATTGTCTGCCTTTTTCCTGAAGAATTTAACCCGTTACGGTGCCATTTGGTATCAATCCCAGTTACGTATGGCAGTTGTTCGGGACATCAAAAACCAAATCTTCGCCAAAGCCATGAAATTACCGCTTTCTTTCTATACGGAAGAACGAAAAGGAGATTTGATGTCGCGCATGAACAGCGATGTAGGCGAAATTGAAATTGCGGTGGTTGCTATTTTGGAATTGATCTACCGCGAACCTTTCGCCATTTTGACTGCGGTGGGTACTTTATTGTATATCAGTCCGAAACTGACCCTGATCTCTTTCATTTTGCTTCCGATATCCGCTTTCGTTATCTCTCGCATTGGGAAAAGCCTGAAACGCACGGCTAAACAGGGACAGGAGCAAAACGGGATTGTTTTTTCCACGATCGAAGAAGCATTGGGTGGCATTAAAGTAATCAAAGCCTTCAATGCCATTCCGTTTATGATGCAACGTTTTCGCAAGATCAACTTACGGCATCAGCAGCTGATCACACGTACGTTCCGGAAGAAAGACCTTTCACCGCCACTGAATGAATTCTTAGGTGCAGCAGTCATGATCTGCCTGGTTTGGTTTGGCGGGGTCATGATCCTGGATAAAGATGTGAACAGCCTTACAGGAGCGGAATTCATCACGTTCATTATCGTCTTTTCCCAATTACTGCGCCCAATCCAGGGAATCGCAACAGCAGTAGGAAACCTCAATAAGGCAGAAGCTTCCCGCGACCGGATCAATGCAATCCTCGATACCGATGAAAACATTTACGAAGCGGAAAGTCCGAAGAAACTCGAAGGCCTGCAGAAGGATATCCGCCTGGAAAGTGTGAGTTTTAAGTACAAAGACGAATGGGTTTTGAAAAACATCAATTTTGATCTGAAACGCGGAAAAACCATTGCACTGGTAGGTGAATCCGGAAGCGGAAAGTCGACCATCGCAGACTTGCTTCCGCGCTTCTATGATGTCAACGAAGGAGCCATTTACATCGACGATATCAACATCAAGGAATACGGACTCGAAGACTTGCATAAAAACATCGGGATCGTTTCCCAGGAATCAATTCTGTTCAACGACACCGTTAGGAACAACATTGCTTTCGGCCGCGACGATGCTTCCATGGACATCATTATCCAGGCAGCAAAAATTGCACATGCACACAGCTTCATCGAACAATTGGAAAATGGTTACGACACGGTAATCGGAGAACGCGGGAACAAACTTTCCGGTGGACAGAAACAACGTTTGAGTATTGCAAGAGCCGTTCTGAAAGATCCGTCGATACTGATCCTGGACGAAGCAACTTCCGCGCTGGACACTGAAAGCGAACGCATTGTACAGGGAGCATTGGATGAATTGATGAAAGACCGCACTTCCCTGATCATTGCACACCGGATGAGTACGATCATTAATGCCGACGAAATCCTGGTTCTGTCTAAAGGACAGATCATCGAGCGCGGTAAACACCAGGATTTGATTGCGTTGGGAGGAACTTACGCAAATCTTTGTGGACTACAGGGAATTTTCTCCTGATTTTTAAGATTTTTTCACGGATAAATCGTTGATTCATACCGTTTAATCAGTATATTTCCATTTTGGATCGTTTTTTGTACTCCACCAAACAACCATTCCATTTAAGGAACGTTACTTAGTATATGAAGTTACTCTGGATAATAGCACTTCTTTTTCCTTTTTCCCTGATGAGTCAGCTAGTCACATCACCTCAAAGTGCTGCGTCATTGGTTCAGAATACACTTTTGGGACCGGGAGTTACCGTTTCAAATATCAATTTCACGGGATCTTCCGCTGCAATCGGACGATTTACAGCTAACGGAACGAACCTTGGGATCAATTCAGGAATTGTCATAACGACAGGAACGATTGCCAATAACGGAAACGGCCCGCAAGGCCCAAACAATCAATCCAATTCCGGAGTCGATAATAACTATCCCGGATTTTCTGCTCTGACCGCTTTAGCAGGTGCTCAAACACACGATGCTTCCATCCTGGAATTCGATTTTATCCCTTATGCCGACACCGTGCGTTTCAGATACGTTTTCGGGTCGGAAGAATACCCGGAATTTGTCGGGTCGGAATACAACGATGCTTTTGCATTTTATATCAGCGGACCAGGTATTCCCGGAGTTCGAAACATGGCAATGCTACCTAACGGAGGCGGTGTTGTTACGATCAACAACGTAAATAACGGGAATCCGGGTAACGGAGGAGTTGGCGGCGGGCCTTCCCCTGCTGTGAATCCACAATACTTTGTTCCCAACGGAAACGGGAACCAAGCCCCATACAACGGCTCTTCTGCTTATATTCAATACGACGGATTCACCAAAGTACTGGAAGCAGTTTCCAAAGTTGAATGCGGAAAAACCTATCACCTGATCATCGCTATTGCCGATGCAGGAGACGGGATTTATGACTCCGGTATTTTCCTGGAAGCAAACAGTTTGACTTCGAAAGTTCCGATCGAAATAGAATATGCCATGTCTTCGGACCCTTTTAACGATGGAAAAACCATGGCTGAAGGCTGTGTGAGTACTACCGTTACATTAAAAAGAACCAAAAATTTATCTCAAACGGTAACCGTTCCGATCATTGTTTCAGGTACGGCAACCGAAGGAGTGGATTATACCAATATTCCCAATTCGGTTACTTTCAACCCCGGGCAATCGGTAATCACTTTTAATTTTGAAGCTTTTGCAGATGGTATCACTGAAGGGATTGAAACCATTGATTTAGAATTCCAGGTTTTGGATGCCTGCGGAAACCTCAACCCGTTTTTTATTAACCTCCAGATCGGTGACATCGAACCGGTTGAAGTGACGGTAAATTCCGTGGATAAACTTTGTCCGCAAGACGAAGCAGAACTTATTGCAATACCGGGCGGTGGCTCCGGCCCGTATACTTTCCTTTGGAGTACCGGGGAAACAACCCCTTCGATTGTAGTTAATCCAACTGCAACGCAGAATTACACGGTTTCCGTAACAGATAACTGTTTGAACGAAACAGCAACCGCAACGGCAACCGTAACTGTTCCGATTTACGATCCGATCGTGCTCACAAGTACTCCGGACATTACTGAAATTTGTCCGTACGTACCGAAAGAACTAACCGTTCAGGTAACCGGTGGTGCTGATAACTACACGTATTCCTGGTCTCTTGCAAACGGAACGATACTGGGCACAAATGATACCCTGAATGTCATTCCGAGTACCAGCACCATGTATTATGTCAAAGTAACGGATCAGTGTGGTGTTTTCGCGCTGGACAGCGTATTGTATACGATTACAAGTCCACCATTGGTGCTTGTCATGTCCCCGAACCAAATTATTTGTCCGCTGGATACCGTTCCGATCAGTGTCAGCTCATCAGGTGGATACGGACAGCATTTTTACCTTTGGTTCCATAGTGGAGAAACGACGCCCCAAGTATTCGTAAACCCGGCTGTTACTACATCTTATACTGTTTCCGTATCGGATGAATGCCAGACTTTCACCGTAGAAGGCACAACGAAAGTAACCGTGATTGAGCCGGTAGCGAATTTTGTGATTTCCAGCAAGACCTTATTTGAAGATTTGCCGATTACATTCCAAAACCTGACCGCCGGGGGTGAAACTTATTACTGGGAGTTCGGTGACGGACAGAATTCCACCCTGGTGCATCCGAATAACACGTACGATGTTCCCGGAACGTATTATGTGACTTTAATCGCAACGAATTACCTCGGATGTAAGGATACAATCGTAAAACCGATTACGATCCAGGAAGAATACTGGATCTATGTTCCGAATACATTCACACCTGACGGGAACCAGTTCAACAATACGTTCAAAGCTTCGATGATCAATATCCGCGATATCGAGGTGAGTATTTATGACCGCTGGGGAGTCCTGGTATTCTATTCAACCAGTGTTCGCTGGGAATGGGACGGAACTTACAAAGATCTTCCGGTACCGGACGGAACGTATACTTATAAGATCAAGTATACGTCCAGGTCCAATTTCTCCGACGAGATTGTCGGTCACGTCAATGTATTAAAGTGATTTTGTTCTTCCTCCGTCAACCGGGATATTGATCCCGTTGATATAACTGGCAGCTGGAGATGCCAAAAATGCAACAGCCGCAGCAATTTCCTCCGGTTTTGCAATTCGTTTCATCGGCGATTCATCAGCCATTTCTTCAAAAATAGCATCTACGGAATCTCCTGTTTTAGTTGATTTGTTCGAAGCAATTTCCTGTAGCCTGGTTGTATTTGTTGCACCCGGAAGCACATTGTTTACAGTGATATTGAACTGCCCCAATTCATTGGCAAGTGTTTTACTCCAATTTCCTACGGCTCCGCGAATGGTATTTGAAACTCCCAACCCCGGAAGCGGCTGCTTAACACTCGTAGAAATAATGTTGACAATTCGTCCTTCACCTGCTTCTTTCATTCCCGGAACAAGAGCCTGAACAAGGATGTGGTTGCAGATCAAATGCTGGTTGAAAGCTGCCAAAAATTCGCTGATATCCGCATCGATAGCAAGCCCCGCTTTTGGTCCGCCGGTATTGTTGATCAGGATATCGATCGTTTTTCCGGTTGAAACGTACTTCCCGATTTTTTCTTTTAAGTCTGATGGATTTGAAAAATCAACTGCGAGGTAATCGTGGCTTTGGCTACCATCCTGCGGTAATTCTTCTTTTACGGTTTTCAATTTTTCTTCATTGCGTGCCAATAACAAGATGCTCGCTCCCATTTCCGCCAATTTCAAAGCTACTGCTTTACCGATACCCTGGGTACTTCCTGCTACCAGGGCAACTTTTCCGTTTAAATCTTTCATCCAGGTAAAATTAATCATTCCGGTATGCATTTATTGCATTTTGTAAATTCTATTTTTTGAATTGCCGGAACATGCATTGTAAATGTTATGATTTGACAAATCAAACCTTTTTGTGTTAAGAATAAAACGTATTGACAGAAAAATAATCATTTGTTAATATGAAATATATTAAGTGAAATTCCGTAAATATTCGTTCAGAAACGGAAAATGCAAACAAATTCCTTCATTTTAACATTTAACTGACTCATAGTCTTCCAGTTGAAACACTTCAATCTGCTTTTTTAATAGGACCCGTTTTCCATAAATTTGTTCAAACTGAAGATTATGAAGAAAAAATTACTCTGGCTGGGTCTGTTCTGGCTGTTTAGCTATATTGCATATGGCCAAACAACCATTACGACCAATCATCCTAACAATAACGGAAGCAGCTCTGTTATTTTCAACGTTCAAAACACCAATGCATTTGACATCATCATTACAGATGTCCAATGCCATTTGGGTACTACCGCAACGAACAACATTCAATTACTTTACCGGACTACACCGTTTGTAGACAATGCTGCTCCCTGGGATCACGGAACCATCGGAGCAGGGCAAAACGGCTGGATTTCCGCCGGAACAGGAGTTGTTTCAAACTCCAATACAGCAAACGGCATCGTTCCTGTACTTAGCTCACTATCACTGACGATTCCTTCCGGCGCTACTTACCAGCTGGCACTTTCATCAAACACCATGCAGTACTCCTCCTTATCTGCCGGAACCAATACTTTTCCCGGTGGCGGTGTTAATTTGATTACCGGCGACGGGATTTCCTGGGGCGGAGGGATTTATCCTTCGACTCCGGCTAATTACCCGCGCGGGCTGATCGGAGGAATTACGTTCATTCCGGCAGTTCCCTGTACTTCTCCCCCTATTGCAGGTACTGTTTCAGCAGTCAATAACCCGATTTGTCCTTCTGTGAATAACGCGCTTACCTTAACGGGCGGATCCGGCGGTACGGGACAAACCTACCAGTGGCAGAGTTCGCTTACCGGAGCACCGGGATCTTACACCAATATCGCGGGAGCAACCAATAACACTTACATTGCTACTCAGACAGCGAACACGTATTACCGGGCCTACATGACCTGCTCGGGACTATCTGACACCACTGCCGGATTGCTTGTAAGCACCAGTAACTTTATCAATTGTTATTGTACCAGCAATGCTACCAGTGCAGGCGATGAAGAAATCCTGAATGTAACGATCGGAACCCTGAACAACAGTTCCACCTGTTCGTCAACAGGAGGACCGGGATCAATGCAAAACCAGTATTCCGATTACACCGCACTTCCTGCACCAAACCTGGCAAGGGGAGTCAATTATCCATTCAGTATCGGAGTGGGTACATGCGGCGGAAATTACAACAACATGACCAAAATCTTTATTGATTACAATCACAACGGATTGTTCACCGATCCGGGGGAACAGGTGTATGCATCTGCTTCTGCCACAGTTGGTCCTCACAATGAAACAGGCACGATCATCATCCCGATGACTGCAACGATCGGGAACACACGCATGCGTGTCATTACGGTTGAAACATCCACAATCGGGAATATCACTCCCTGCGGAACTTATACCTGGGGCGAAACAGAAGATTATTTCGTAAATATTGCTCCTGAACCAACTTGTCCGCAGCCAACGGCATTTTCAAATCTGGGAGCAACGGATACGGAAGTTAATCTGAGCTGGACGGCCGGAGGTTCCGAAACTTCCTGGCAAATTCAGTATGGTCCTCCGGGATTCATTTTGGGTACAGGCGATTCTGTGGTGACATCAACGGTTCCATATACCCTTCCCGGACTGACACCAAACTCATTCTACCAGGTGTATGTAATGGCAATTTGTTCAGCAACTGATTCTTCGTTCTACAGCGGTCCGATTACCTTCAACACTTACAACCAGGGATTGTACATGGACTGGTCTTCCGATTGTCCGGCAGCGGGATTCATTGATATCGAACCTACCGGAACGGATTTGGGATTAACGGATGACGGAGAAGTTGGTATGACGCTTCCTTTCCCGATTCTCTACCAGGGAACACTTGTAACGGATTGTACGATCGGAAATAACGGTGGCATGGTCTTGGGAACAACCACTGCACAAGTCGGTTATGGTGGGAACATGACCACATTGAATGGAAACTTTATTTTCCCCTGGGGAGATGATTTGGATGAAGAATCGGGAAATGTATACCAGCAAACGATCGGCACTGCACCCAACAGAACATTCATCGTTCAATGGGATAACATTTGTAATTTCTCCGGATCAGTAACTGCTCCGACGGTCACTTTCCAGGTACAGTTTGACGAAGCAACTCACCGCATCTGGTTTGTGTATGACGATGTGGTTTTCGGTCCTCCGAATGCGGCTGATGATTATGCTGCAAACGCGGATATCGGGGTTTCAGGACCCAACCAGGACCTGAATGTTTCGAATGACAGCCCAACTTACCTGCAAAACAATTCGTGTGTCGAATTCTATTATACCGATTGTCCGAAACCCAAGAATTTCGTAGCTACTTTCCTTGGTGCGGATGAAATCCAGTTCGGCTGGACCCCCGGTTTCTCAAATGAAACCGAATGGATCATCGAATACGGACCGGAAGGATTTACACCGGGTACAGGCACCATTCTGAATGAAACCAATACGTTCTCCAGCATTACGTCTCTTACTCAATTGACAGACTATACGATTTACGTTTACGCGCAATGTGCAAACGGAGATACCTCCCTGGCTTTGGCCCACAATTTCACTACATTGCCTTATTGTTCCAACCCGACATCCATTGGCGGAACAGCTTACCCGGACTCTTTGAGCGTTACCTGGCAATGGATGCAATCGAGCTTCGTTTTCCCGATCGAATCTTTCAATATTCAGTATGGAATGACCGGTTTCCCATTGGGATCGGGAGAAATTGTAGAGGCAATCGGGATCAATTTTGCCGATACGATCATCGACACGAATTTATTGGCATCCGGGGTTTACCAGGTATATGTCCAGGCGGTTTGTACAACGGGCGACACATCTGCTTTTGCAGGACCTTTCACCATTGTTATGCCTATCACAAACGATGTGGTTTGCAGCCAGCAACCGATTCAACTGGGACAAACATATACATTCAATAATGTGGGTGCGGGTATTTCACCGAATGAAACGCTCATTGCACCTCCGGCAACCGGTGCTCAAACCACCACAGGCTGGGTCAATTCAACTTTGAACGGAACGCTCTGGTATACTTTCACAGGGCCTCCGTCCGGTTCTGTGAGAATCAATTCGACTGCGCTTCCGTACAATGGGCAGGCTGCTGTTTACAGGGCTACAAACTGTGCGGACTTCAATACATTCCAATTAATTGCAGCAAATGACGATGCTATCGGCGGAACCAGCCTGGCACCGAATTTCACGGTGTGTGGTCTTACGCACGGGTCCGTTTATTACCTCATGTACGATAAATTTGATGCAACTTCAGGCAACTTCAGTCTGAACGTATCGGAGATCGTACTGGAAGGCGGGTCATCACTTCCTGTAACAAAAGTCTGTACCGGAGGTATAGTCGACCTGTTTACAACCATTGAGGATAACAATCCGGGGGGCGCTTGGTCCTCTCCTATTGCAGCTGTCAATGCAAGTATCCAGGATTCCATGTTCCATACATCGGGTCTTGCATACCAGTTATTCAACCTGGAATACCGTGTAACGGATGGTTGTGCTTATGATTCCATTGTTTCACAGGTTCATATCTACCCTTTGTCAAATGCAGGACAGGATGGGATTGTTCATGCCTGTATGAATGAACCGGTGGACTTATTGGCGGGACTAAACGGCAATGCAGACTTAAACGGTGACTGGTATGATCCGTTAAATGTATTTATGCCAAGTTCACAAATCCTAACAGGCAATTTCCCGGGCCAGTATAACTACGATTATATTTCAGGAAATGGTGTTTGTCCGGATGATACTGCTAACGTAGTACTGGATATCGAGGACTGCGATTGGCTGTCTGTAACTGAAAACGGATTGGAAGCAGTAAGACTTTATCCGAACCCTTCCAGCGGAATTGTTTTCATTGAATCCCTATTCAGCGGAAACTTTGACCTGGTTATTACGGATGTAAACGGGCGCACTGTTCAAACCGGCCTGAGCAGTGTTTCTAACGGAACAAATTCCGTAGATCTGAAGGATGTGGAGAGGGGAATTTACTTCTTCAGACTTTCAAATGAGACCGTCGAAAAAGTGTTTAGAATTGTAATCCAATAGACCAATTTTAATAGGTAACTTTAAAAAAGAGACTCTTATGTGTTGTAAGAGTCTCTTTTGTTGATTAATCAATAGTTGCAACAATAGTTGACACGAAAATTAACACAACAATTGTTAAATCAATTAAAATCAAGTATTAAAGTGTTAGTTACGAAGTCCCATATTTTAAAGGGGAAGAGGTTGATCAGGCAATCCATTAACTAAACATTACATTTAAAGAACTCATAGTGTATCCGGAGTAAAAAAGAAAATAAAAAAATGTTATTGAACCGTTAATTATTTACATTTGCCCTGAACGTAAATAAATTACATTATGAACAAAAATTACTTCTTAAGGGTACTTTTTGTGTCCTGCTCATTCATTATGCTTTTTGCAAGCAGCCTGAATGCACAGTTCGCGAATCAGTACGCTTTTTCTGCGTCGGCAGGTACGTACACTCCTCTGGTGGGTGGAACTACTTCAGGTATCGCCGCTACAGCAGACACCGAATTGTCTGCCGCTCTTCCGATCGGCTTTAATTTCGTTTACAACAGCCAGACGGTAACTACCTTCCGTGCCAGTTCAAACGGATTAGTCACTTTCCATGCAACAGGAAACACTGCTACAACTAACGATTTAGCAACAACTACTGCGAATATGCGTTTTGCAGTTGCTCCACTTTGGGATGACCTTCAGTGTACATCCGGGGTAACTTATCAACTTTCGGGAAGTGCGCCTAACCGTGTGCTGACTGTTGAATTTAAGAACATGGAATGGAACTGGAATTCAGGAACCGCTGTAATTTCTTTCCAGGTAAAACTGTATGAGACTACAAACGTAGTTGAGTTCGTCTACCAACAAGAAGCAACTGCTGTTAATAACGGTAGTGCAAGTATTGGTATCATGGGATCCGGAAACACGGATTACATTTCTTTGATGGATGTTACTGCTGCTCCGGCAATCAGTACTTCAGCTGCTACGAACAACTTGTCTGTAAAACCTGCTACAGGACAAATCTACCGATTTACTCCTCCGGCTGCTCCTTCAGATCCACCGGTACCAACTCAGGCTGCAACTGCACCTAATTGTACCCAGGGAACCGAATTGATCTTAACAGGAACACCTGCTGCTAACACTACCTGGTACTGGCAAACTTCCGCTACCGGAACAAGTACTGCAAATGCTCACGTAGCTCCGCATTACGTAGCTGGAAACGGTACGTACTATGTGCGTGCATACAACAGTGTAACCGGATCCTGGTCAAACGCAAGTTCCTATGTGGTAAGTAACTTTACTTATCCGGCTGCTCCGGCTGCTCCGGTTGCAACTCAGAACCCGGCATGTTTTACTACAGGTTCATCCATTTCTGCTGCTGCTGCACCTGCGGGTGAAGCTTACTACTGGCAGGGAACTACTGCTTTGGGTACAAGTACTGCAAACAGTGCAGGTACTCCAATGAACATTACAACTTCAGGAACTTATTATGTTCGTGCCTATAACACAACAACTCAATGCTGGTCTTTGACTGCGGGTTCAATTGCGATGGCTATCAACTCATACATTCCTCCTGCACCAACTGCCAACCCGGCTACAGTAAATATCTGTTCGGGAGCAACAAGTGCTATGGTGAGTGCTACACCTCCTCCAACAACAGAATCTGTAACAATCCAGATCGGAAGTAATGTGATCAGCTCAGGTAACTCAGCTGTAACACTTCCATTCAACGTGAATTTACCGGCTGGTGTAACAATTAATTCAGCACAGCTTCAGTTTACTAACGTGAATGCGATTAACGGGTCATGGAGAAGTGAAATCCGTGTAGGTATGTCAGGTGCATATACACTTGCTGCTACTCAGATCAGTACAACGACTTCTGCTGGACTTATCTCTCCGGATCCTACGATTAACCTTACAGGTTTCCCGGCAGCAGGTGGAGCTATGAACGTTTTATTGACCGAATCATACAACGATCCGGGAGTAGATGATGCAACATTTGGAAACATCCAATTGGTAATCAACTATACCGTTCCTACTTCAACCATTACCTGGTATGACCTATCTTCAGGTGGTACTTTGCTTGGAACAGGATCTCCTTTTAACGCTGTAGGAACTTCCGCACTAAACCAAAACGTAGCAGGAAGTTATAACCTTTACGCAGAAGCGAATGCTGGCGGATGTGGTGGATCAGCAAGAGCACTGGTTACTGTGAATGTAACGGCAGTACTTGCTGTATTAAACCCTGTAAATATCCCATGTAACGGTGGAAACACAGGTTCATTCACTCTTGGAACTGTTCAGTGTGGTAACCCACCATTCCTTTATTCAGTAAACGGTGGAGCTTTCGGGACTATCCCTACTAACTTAACGCCTGGAACTTACAGTGTGGTGATGCAGGATGCAACAATGGGTACAAGTGCTCCGATTTCAGTTGTAATTACACAACCGGCTGCGCCTACAACTTTGGTTGCTAATAACGTGACATTCTATGATGCTACTTTGGGATGGACAACAACCGGAAACGAAACTTCATGGACGATCATTTACGGCCCTACAGGATTCAACCCGGCAACGGCAGGAACAACTGTACCGGCTCCAACGAATCCGTTTACATTGAATAACGTGTTGACACCGTCAACAACTTATGATTTCTATGTTTACGCAAACTGTGGTCCGCTTGCTGATACTTCAGGACCTCAATCTTTCACAACTTTAAGTGAATTCTTTACATGGGACGGTGCTTGTGGACCTGGATTTATTGACATTTCTTCTACAGGAACAAATGCAAACTTAACGGATGACACTGAAGCGGGAGTTACACTTCCTTGGCCTTGGCTTATCAACGGTACAACAGTAAACACCATTACAATCGGTAACAACGGAGGTATCCTGTTCAATACCTTAACTGGTAACGTAGCTTACACAATTGCTTCAGGAAACGGGCTTTACCCATATGTTCAGGATTTGAACACAGCTGCTCCGGGTGGAGGTGTATACTACCAAAGTATCGGTACTGCACCAAACAGACAGTTTGTAGTTCTTTGGAAAGACATTCCTCACTACATTTCTCCGGCAGTAACTAACGGTGCTACTTTCGAAGTCATTTACGACGAAGCTTCAGGAGAAACATTCTTCCTGTACCAGGATGTTGAGATGGGTAACCCTAGCTGGAACAACGGTGCTGATGCTGAAATCGCTGTAGTTACTGCAGCTGGTACAGTGACAGTAAGTATGAACAGCCCTACTTACCTTTCAAACAACTCTTGTATCCGTTTCTACAACGCAATGTGTCCGAATGTTCAGAACATGGTGACTATCACAGGAACAGATGACGCTCAGTTAAACTGGGACCCTAGTTTGTACGGTGAATCTAACTGGACAGTTGTTTACGGTTTGGACGGATTTGATCCTACTATCCCGGCACAAGTACTTGGAACATTTGCTGTAACAAGTTCTGATGCAACATTCGGTGGTCAATTGAACGAATTGACCTGTTACGATGCATATATCTACACAGAATGTCAGGCAGACAACTTAACTTCACAAGGTTACCTGGTGAACTTCTGTACTAAGCCTTTGTGTGCTGATATTACAGGACTTGCAGGTACAACAGATCCGGATTCACTTGAATTGACATGGAACTGGGTACCTACAAACGTTGCATTCCCGGTGGATACATTCAAAATCCAATACGGAATGACAGGTTTCCCATTAGGTTCAGGACAAATCGTAACGGCAAACGGAATCAATTTTGCTGATACTGTTGTTAGTACATCACTGATCGGATCAGGAGTTTACCAGGTGTATGTACAAGCTCATTGTTCTACAGGAAATGTTTCAAACTGGGTAGGACCGATCACACTTTCCATGCCGGTAACAAATGACATCGTTTGTGCACAGGAAGTACTTCAGTTGGGAACAACTTATACACTTCACAATGTAGGTGCAACGGTATCTCCGGGCGAATCAGCAATTGCTCCTCCGGCAACCGGTGCTCAAACCACTACAGGTTGGGTGAATTCAACTTTAGACGGAACATTGTGGTATACATTCGTAGCTCCGGCATCCGGTTCTGTGAGAATCAACTCAACAGCAATCGCGTACAACGGACAGGCTGCTGTCTACAGAGCAACAAACTGTGCTGACTTCAACACATTCCAGTTGGTAGCAGCTAATGACGATGCAATCGGTGGAACAAGCTTAGCTCCGAACTTTACAGTTTGTGGTCTGACGCCAAATGCTACTTACTATTTAATGTATGACAAGTTCAATGCAACAGCTGGTACTTTCAGCCTGAACATTTCGCAAATCGCATTAGAAGCAGGAAGCACGGATTCAATTACTAAAGTATGTTATGGTGATACTGTAAACTTGTTCAGCACAATCAATACAAGCAACATGGGTGGGACCTGGTCTTCTCCGATTGCTTCGGTGAATGCAAGTATTAACGGTGCTACTTTCCACTCCGATGGTTTAGCATACACCACGTTCAATATCCGCTACCGCGTAGTTGACGGATGTGCTTCTGATTCAATTATTTCACAAGTGAGAGTATACGGTCCTTCCAATGCAGGTCTGGACGGTATCATTATAGCTTGTAGAAATGAGCCTATCGACTTGTTGGCAGGATTGAACGGAAACACGGATCTGAACGGTGACTGGTATGATCCTTCAAACGTTTACATCCCGAATTCCCAGATTTATACTGAGAACTTCCCTGGTCAGTACAATTACGATTACATTTCAGGAAACGGCGTTTGTCCGGATGATACTGCAAACGTAGTAGTAGATGTTCAGCTTTGTAACTGGTTGTCAGTAGGCGAGAATGCATTGGAAGAAGTTTCACTTTATCCAAACCCTTCAACAGGTGTCGTATTCATCGAATCTACATTTGCTACAGGAAACTTTGATTTGACTGTAATGGATATCAACGGACGTACAATTCAAACCGGTAAGAATACCATTTCTGCAGGTACGAATACAGTAAACATGAAAGACGTTGAAAGAGGTACTTACTTCTTCAAGCTTTCAACAGACAATGCTGAAAAAGTATTCCGTGTTGTAATCCAGTAAGATTATCATACTTAAACGAAGCCCTTTGTAAACTTTTACAAAGGGCTTTTGTTTTTGTAGCAGGTAGTATTGCAAATGGCTCTTTCATTTGGTACTTTTGATAAAAACACCCAGGATATGTTAATGCCATTTAATTTACACCAATGGATCGAAGAAAACAGAGAGTTGCTTAAACCTCCTGTTGGGAATAAGAACCTGTATAAAGAAGCAGGTGATTTTATTGTAATGGTCGTTGGCGGCCCGAATGCACGAAAGGATTACCACTACAATGAAAGTGAAGAGCTTTTTTACCAGATCGAAGGCGATATCACTGTTGGGATCCAACACGAAGGTCAGGCGAAAGACATCGTTATCAAAGAAGGCGAACTATTCCTGCTTCCGGCAAATGTTCCCCACAATCCGCGTCGCGGTGCAAACACGGTAGGACTGGTTATCGAACGCGTACGGAAAAACACGGATATGCAGGACGGATTGTTCTGGTTTTGTGAAAAATGCAACCACGAACTAAAACATTACCGTTTCAAACTGGATAACATTGAAAAAGATTTCCTACCACGCTTCAAAGAATTCTATAATTCGGAAGAACTGAGAACCTGCAAAGCATGCGGCCATCAAATGGAAGCTGATCCGAAATTTACCTGATTGAAAAGCAATCCATACAACCGGTTTCAGTTCCCAAAGCCAGGGCACTCTTTGCTTAATTTGGGTTAATTGTTACTTTTACCAAAAAACGAATTCATTTAGAAAACACTTATATGCACATGTTTGTCGGAATTATCTTTCCTCTCCTGATTTCCATTATCTCCGGTGGAGGTGTCTTGTTAATGGCTTACCTGTTTCTTAAAAAAACAGGAGACCGCGAGGTCAGAGCTGCACAGATCGAATTGAAAAAAGAGCGCCAGAAGCACTTTTTACCGATGCGGGTTGAAGCATACCAACGTGCTGCACTTTTAATGGAACGGATTCATCCGGGAAGCCTGGTGATGCGTTTGCACAACCCGGGACTTCCTGCCAGAAAATTGCAAACAGACCTTCTAAGTGCAATCCGCGAGGAATACGATCACAATGTATCACAGCAGATGTTCGTTTCGCCACAGTCCTGGGAAATGGTCCGGAATTCCAAAGAAGAAACGATCAAGATCATCAACCTGGCCGGAAATCAAATGGATGCTACGGCACTTTCAACCGATTTGGCTGCTAAAATATTCGAGATTGTTGCTGAAGTAGGAAAACTTCCAACGGAGATCACAGTAGAATACCTTCGAAAAGAATTGCAAGAGTTGTTCTAACGAAACAAGTTAGAACAGTTCAAAAAAGTTCCAATGGCTTAAAAGGTTCTATTTGAACATTTGAACATTTGAACATTTGAACATTTGAACATTTGAACCGAATTTACTTCAAAACGATCCGGATCTCATCACCTACTTCAATGATATCTCCGGAAACCAGTTTAGCACGCTTCCGGGTTTCCAGTTCCCCGTTCCGGAATACTTCCTCGTCTTCCACGATCATTTTTGCATGACCGCCAGTCTGAGCAATTCCCGTTGCCTTTAAAAGGCCCAACAGTTCAATATACTCTCCGTTAATGGTGAATTCAATCTTTTCCATGCTGCAAATGTAGGTCTTTTAACAGTGTAAAAACTGCAATCCGGCCTAAACTCCGCTGAAAAATACACTTCTACCTCAAAAATTATTTTCCAATAAAATACCGGATTACATTTGATGAGGTTAAGAACGTAAATAACTTATAGAAATTCATGTTTCTCTTTAGAACTTACGATTTCTGCGATAGTTGAAGGGGCGGATTCGGAACCATTCCAATTCTCCGGCTCCAAACCTTCAACTTCGTTTAAGTTCTCATTATTCCATCCATCAATCGCATGATACAGGAATTTTACCGGATTTATAAAAGTGAACTGAGAGGACTCATTGAAGGAAACCAGCGTAAAAGTTTCATCACTTTCAACGAAGGAAATTACCAGGATGAATCCCGTGAACCTATTGGAATACTCTCGCAATTTACAGAACATTATCTGTCCGGGAACCGTCAACTGGAACTTACTCAACATTCCGATTCCTTTATTCTCATTCCTATCGAAGGTGAGTTGCAGGTGAGTTCAAACGGCAGTTCCCGGAATATTGCTCCACAGGAGATCTTCACACTTTCTTCCGAAGGCGTAATCCGGGTCGGAAATTTTTCCCCTTCCGAAATCAGCCGGTTTTACGGTATCCATTTAGACATTCCGAATAGTGAACAGCTTGTTCATTCGTTCGACTTCTCATTCCGGAATGAATTGATCACACTCGTTGAATCAGCAGAAATTTCACTGAAGATGGGCGTTTTTGATGGCAGAAAGGAAAGTAAACTCATTCTTCCGGCGAATGTGCAGGGTTTTGTATCCGTCATTCACGGTGCATTTGAAGTTCAGAACAGGCTTTTGGAAACAAATGACTGTTTGTTCATGCGGAACAACCAGGTAATTGAATTCGAATCTTTATCCGAAAATGCAATTATCCTCATCTTTTCGTTTTAAATACCGCCAAAAAATGCGTGTATACCGCAACAATTAGTTTCTGAAAATACGCCTCCATATATTTGGTTTAACCCATTAAGGAAATGAAAATGGATCGCAAAAAATTTTTAATCAACGGAGTGAGTTTACTGGGATTAGTAACTGTAGCGCCACATGTTTTAGGCAGTAAGCCTGCTCCGGAAAATGATGAAAAATCCAATTGCGTAGTTTCTCCTTCCGAAACGGCAGGCCCTTTCCCAACGATCAGTCCGGGATCATTGGTACAAACGAATATTGTGGGCGACAGAACCGGAGTTGCTTTTACCATTAACATTAAAATACGCAACAACAACGATGATTGCGGTCCGCTGGCGGGTGCCCTTGTAGACATCTGGCATTGCGACAAAGACGGAAATTACTCCGAATACGGGGGAACGGCCATGCAACAAACCAATTACACAAATGTCCACTTCCTGAGAGGAAGACAAACAACCGATTCCAACGGGGACGTGAGTTTTGTTTCCATTTTCCCGGGATGGTACACGAGCCGTGCAACTCATATTCATGTGCATATCTACAATGCTGCGGGCACTTCCCTGTTGGTCACACAGATCTCATTTCCGGAAGGAAGCGGAAGCGCTGTGGAACTTGTAAATTCTGCCACAGCATACGGATACACGAAAGGAATGAACGGGTATACTTATAATGCAAACGACAATGTATTCAGTGATGATGCAACAGACGCAGAAATGGGTTCGATAAGCGGATCTGTTTCAAACGGATACATCCTGACACATGAAATCCGGGTAAATGGCCCCGTGCTGGGTGTGAATGATCTGATCGAACCGGATTTCGACCTGTCACCGGTTTACCCCGACCCAATAGATACTAAAGGATATTTTGTGGTAGCGCTTCGTTCAGCATCCAGGGTTTCTCTCCAGATCCTGGACCTGAATGGGCGTTTTGTCACCAAACCGGTTTCAAGCCGGTTAGCTCCCGGAAACCATACGCTGACCTTCGATAGGGAAGGACTTCCGGCAGGAATTTATCTTTATAAAATAACTGTGGAGAATGAAAACGGGACTTTTGAAAAGTCCAACAGGCTAATGATGAAGTAAGTCATCGTGTTTTATTGATTGGTGTTTTTATAGAGCCTATAAATTTCTTCGGCAGCTTCAAAGGCGGAATCAGTTCCATTCTCCACTTCCAGTTCTTTGGCTCCGATATAGGCTCTTACTTTTTCATTGTTCCACAATCCCTGGAGAAGTAAATCCTTCAGTGTTTCGTGCATCCAGTTCAGGTCCTGGTGTTTTCTTTTGGATTCAAAGCTGCTGTTCAGTTTCGTGTGCCGTTCAAACCGTTCGATCATTTCCCAAACGGTATCAATATCCGTGTTTTCCATCGAACTGCAGGTCTTTACCTCCGGAATCCATCCACTGGAAGTTGGCGGGAACAAATGAATGGCATTTTTCAACTCGCGGGAAGCCAGTTTAGCCTTTTGAACATTATCACCATCCGATTTGGTAACTGCCAAACCATCGGCCATTTCCATAATTCCTCTTTTGATTCCCTGCAATTCATCTCCTGCTCCGGCCAATAACAGCAGCAGGAAAAAATCGACCATGGAATGCACCATGATCTCCGATTGCCCCACCCCTACTGTTTCTATCAGCAAGACATCAAATCCGGCGGCTTCACACAGGATGATCGTTTCACGTGTTTTCCGGGCCACACCTCCCAGGGTATTTCCAGCGGCAGACGGACGAATAAATACACGCTCATTCTGGGACAAAGTTTCCATCCGGGTTTTATCCCCGAGGATACTTCCGCCCGTACGTTCGCTGCTCGGATCAATGGCCAGCACAGCTACTTTTTTCCGGCTTTCCAAAACCGTTTGACCGAATTTTTCAATAAACGAACTTTTTCCCACGCCAGGAACACCCGTAATCCCGATCCGCAAAGAATTCCCGGAAAAAGGCAAACACATGCGGATCAGTTCACGCCCAGTTTCCTGGTCTGCTTCCTTCGTACTTTCCAAGAGGGTGATTGCACCGCTCAATGCAGTTCGGTCTCCCAAACGGATAGCTTCAAACAACGCATCTGCCGTACGGGTTTCGCGCATCTTTTTGCGCGACTTAAACCATTCCTCCAAGCGCTTTTCGTTCATACTATTTTACCCCGAATGGAAATATTAAAATATCTTTTATGCTATTGAAAATCCAGGTTTTACCGTCCTGAGCAATTAAAATAATCCGGATGGGTTCCTCCTGGCGGCGTTCCGATTCAGCAATGACCTGTCTGCATGAACCACACGGAGACACGCATTCATCTTCGGCGATCAGTTCTCCTTTTGCCATTACCACAATGGTTTTCACAGAAGTTCCCGGGTAATTTGCACCCGCATAGAATAAGGCCACACGCTCGGCACACAATCCGCTCGGATAGGCAATATTTTCCTGGTTATTTCCTTTTACGATCGTTCCGTCGGCCAATAACACAGCCGCTCCCACGTGGAAATGACTGTAAGGCGCATAGGCATCCGCCACAGCTTCAAGGGCCTTTTCCACTAAAATATGTTCGGAGCCAGGAAGTTCCTTCCAATGGTTCAACCATTCGTAATCGATCTGCAATTGCTTTTTCATGTCTAACAAATATAACTAATAAGTTGCAAGGGGATTTTTGTGTCGACTTGAAATTCCCTATCTTTGCACCCTCAATTCTGCAAAACAATGCAACAGTACAAAAAAGTCGCTTTTTATACCCTGGGATGTAAACTGAATTTTTCAGAAACATCTACTATTTCCCGACTTTTTGAAAACGCCGGATTTGCAAAGGTTGACTTTGAAGAAACTCCGGATATCCTGGTGATCAACACGTGTTCGGTAACGGAAAATGCCGACAAAAAGTGCAAGCAGCTGGTCAGACGTGCACACAAGATCAATCCGGATGTATACGTGGCGATCATTGGCTGTTATGCTCAGCTAAAACCTACCGAAATTGCTCAAATTCCGGGTGTGTCGCTTGTATTGGGTGCCAATGAGAAATTCAACATTGTAGAACACCTCGAAGAAATTGAGAAGCAAAAAGAGAATGAAGAATCACAAGCTGTTGTAAAATTTGAGAACATCAAGCAAACAACCAGTTTCATTCCGTCACACTCCATGGGAGACCGTACAAGGTCTTTCCTGAAAGTACAGGATGGCTGCGATTACTTTTGTACATTCTGTACGATCCCGCTGGCAAGAGGGAAAAGCCGCAATGCCAGTATTGCCGACACTGTTTCCGAAGCACAAAAAATTGCGGAAACAAACATCAAGGAAGTGGTGCTCACAGGTGTGAATATCGGTGATTTCGGGCAGGGAAAAGAGGAGAATTTCTTCGAACTGGTAAAAGCACTGGACGAAGTAAACGGAATTGACCGCTACCGGATTTCATCCATCGAACCCAATTTATTGAGTGACGAGATCATTCAGTTTACCTTAGAAAATTCAAAACGTTTCGTTCCGCATTTTCATATTCCGCTTCAATCGGGAAGTAACCGTTTGTTGCAGGCGATGCGCAGGAAATACTTACGCGAATTATACGTAGAACGCGTTCAGCATATTAAAAAACTACGTCCCGACTGCGCGATCGGCGTGGATGTGATCGTTGGTTTCCCGGGTGAAACAGATGAGGAATTCCTGGAAACAGTGGATTTCCTGAAAGACCTGGACGTTTCTTACCTGCATGTTTTCACCTATTCCGAACGCGCCAACACAACGGCAGTTAAATTGGGTGATCCGGTTCCAAACCAGGTGCGGGCACAACGAAGCAAGCAATTGCACATTTTGTCGGATAAAAAGAAACGCGCATTCTACGAATCGCAGGTTGGTTCTAAAAGAACGGTTTTGTTTGAAGCGGAAGAAGACGAAGGGATCATGTATGGGTTTACGGAGAACTATGTGAAGGTCAAAACGCCTTACAACGCGGAGTTGGTGAATCAGTTCCAATCTGTGCAGCTCACAGAAATAGACCGCGACGGAATTCTGAAATGTGAATTCGTCTAAATGAACCGCAGCACTCAAATTAGCTACTACCTCGGTTTTCTTTTTGCATTCAGCTACGTCATTATCCGTGGCTTTACCGTTGGGATGACACACGATGAAGCATTAACTTATAAGATCATATCCGGGGACGAAGTTTTAAGAGGAACAGCAAACCATCACTGGCTGAATACCCAGTTAAGTTCCTTCACTTCGCACTTATTCGGCGCAAAAGAATTTGCACTGCGCCTGCCGAATATCCTGTCTTTCGCCGTTTTTTGGTTCTTTTTGTTTCGCATTTCAAAGGAAGTTTTAAAATCCCCGTTCACACAAATTGCCTTGCTTTTGTTGCTTTGCGGAAACCCGTTTATCCTGGATTTCTTCTCGTTATGCCGGGGATACGGCCTTTCAATTGCCTGTATTACAGCTTCGTTGTTCTATCTTTTCCGGATTGTGAATCTCCAAACCGAAACCAAGGCATCCGCTTATTTTTTAGCAGCTGTTTTCGCTGTTCTGGCATTAAGTGCCAACCTGAATACGCTCAACTTTTTCCTGGTTTCCCAGGCACTTGTTTTCCTGCTCCTGGTTGTTTTCAAACCGGAAAAATGGGTATTGATTCTTTGTACAATCCTTATTTTTAGCGGAATAACGCTGTATTTCTCACTGGATCAGTTGTTCTATCTCAAAGATCACAACGAACTCTATTTCGGAACGGGAACGCTGAATACTGCTACGGACAACCTCATCCATTCTTCTTTCTACCTCATCAATGGGTTTTCGGAAGTGATCGTGTTGCGTTATCTGCTTTACGCGGGTCTTCTTTTTGCCATTTTTCAGTGCATTCGCAGAAAACAGCTGTTCAGTCCGGGAGTTATTTCCCTGGTCATTTTTGTCGGTATCCTACTTGCATTGATTGCTGAACATTACCTCTTTGATGCGCTTTACCCGATCAACCGGTCACTACTTTACTTGTACCCGGTTGTTGTTTTGGCATTGCTGCTGTCTGTAGATGGCCTGAAATCAAAAATAGGTGCTATCGGATTTGCAATTTGTTCCGGCTTATTTATTTTCTTTAACCTGCCTTCCTACAACCTGCAAAACACCATGACCTGGCTGGAAAATAAGCACATTAAGGATGCAATGCTTTTCATAAAAAGAGAGGTTCCAGATCACTCAGTTCGTACGGTTGAATGCAAATGGATCTACGAACCGATCATTAATTATTACCGGCTAGAATACCAGGTTCCTATTCAGGAAGTGTTCCGGGAAGACCTGAAATACCAGGCCGATTATTTATTTACGAATCCGTTTGACGGTGAGAACAATTCGGGGCAAATAGATGGATATCTATCCGTCTTTATGCACCGAGGAGAATGCGGATTGTTTTTCTACAAGCGCAAGCCTATCGAAGCAAATTAACGTGACCAACCAATTGATGGCGCTCTCCGGTCAGGATTTCCCCGTATTCGATCTTCCAGGTATAAACACCGTCCGGTGAAGGTTTCCCCTCATAAGTTCCATTCCACATTTGCGACAACGCATCTCCTCTGTAAACCGATTCACCCCAACGATTAAAAATCTCCAGCTTGAAATCACGGATATTCACACCCAAAGCAAAGAAAGTTTCGTTGGTTCCGTTATTGTCCGGTGTAAAGGTATTCGGCACATAAATGATCGCTTCGTAGTAAACATGAACCTGATCCGAAGCCGAACACCCGTTGATATCATAAACAGTCACCGTGAATGTCATCGGTCGGTCAATTTGTGTGAACGGACTCTGACAAACATTGCACGATAAGTACTCAGCCGGACTCCAAACATAACTAACCGCAGTGTGCGAAACAGCATTCAGCTGGACTTCTTCACCGAAAACGGCATAAACATCCGGGTTGGTTTGAACGAACGGCGCAGGGAAAAGACTCACCCGGACTGATGCAGTATCCTTACAACCATATTGGTCTGTGCCAACTACCAGGTAAGTCGTCGAAACAGAAGGTTTCACCAATACCAAAGATCCATCCGAATGAAGAAACCCATACGGGCTTGGTGACCAAACATACGAAACACCGCCTGAAGCGTGTACCGTTGCAATTTCTCCCGGACAAATAGTCGTATCATTTCCGGCCTGAATGTTCGGAATATTAATCTTCACGAAAATACTGTCGCGCGCTGTGCCGCAGGCATTGGTAAAATCACAGTAATAGTATTGATCGTTCGGCGTGCTGATCGTTACCACCGGCCCGGTTGCCGGGTTAATATCTGTTTGCGGCGACCAACTATAGGAAGTTGCCCCCGAAACAGTGACCGATCCCGAGCTTCCGAAACAATAAACCAGGGAATCCGGCATGACGGGGTCCGGAAGCGAAGTATCTACATGAATATGAACCGTTCCGGTTAGCGCACAGCCGTCGCTGCTGGTTCCGGAAGCCGTGTAAGTAATCGACTGAAGCGGTGTTGAAACCGGGGTCATACTGCCCGGATTATCCAGGTAAGTAGACGGACTCCAGGTAATTTGTGCCGCTCCGTTAGCAAACAGGTTGACCGTATTTCCGATACAAATGGCCGTATCATTTGAAACCGTCAAAGATCCGCTAAGGATCACTACCTGTGCAAAAACCGTATCGATCCCACAGCTGTCAGAAATAATACAATAGATCTGGGCATCCTGGGTAGAAGTCACCAAAGGATTAAAAATATTGGGATTGTTAAACAATGCCGCAGGTTCCCAGCGGTAAACCGATCCACCGAATGCTTCCATCTGGAAAGGTACATTGGAACAGGTTTCTGCAAGCGGGTTCACAATTCCACCGTTAAAATCACCGATATTCACAACGAATTGAACCGTATCCGGACTAAAACACTGATTTGTATCGCGAACGACCAGCGTAACCGTGTATTGGCCGGGACCGGAATACACATGCGATGGATTCACCAGGTTGGAAGTTTGTCCGTCCCCGAAACTCCATTCGAATTGATTGCCGTTTGCACTGTTGTTATTGAAGATAATCGGGTCAGGCAAACAAACCAGCGGATCAGGTGTAGCAACCACGGCATCAATCGTGTTCAACTCGAATTTAAATGCCGCCAGGTTACAGTTTACACTTAAATTTTCCGGGCCGATTACGCCAGGTGTGGTCGTAAACCCAAAATTGTTACCGGCGCATGCCCCGCACACCGCGTGATAGATGTTGCCATTTTTATCAAAACGGCTCGTTCCTCCATCCACGTGGTTAAACGAAGAACTGGAACCACCAATGTAAGTTGCATATTTCAACGTGCTTGCATTTTCACCAAGCACCGCAATCCAGAAATTACTTCCGTTGGTTGTGGGTTGAAATGCATCCGAACTCACCGGGAAATTATTGGAAGAACTCGTTACCGCCTGGCTGTTTTGAAAGTTTACCGTTCCGCCCCACCCCGAAAGGTAAATGTCCTTGCAATTTGAAACCAAAAATGCAGTGGGGGAAATTTCAATATCGCCCGAACCGGCACCAACTGTTGTTACCCATTGCTGGGTTGTCAGCGCAGGATTGAATTTCATGATAAACTGTCCTGAGTTCGGGTTGCCATAGCGACCATTCGTAATAGCCCAGTTTCCGGCCGTTTGCCCCAATACATAAACATCGTTATCGTCATCAACCTGTACAAAATAACTTTGATCGTAATCGGTTGTTCCGATATAAGTTCCGTTCAGCACAGCTCCGCTTGTTGCATCGAAGCGGGTTACAAACCCATCTCTCCCGGAATTATAACTTGCATCCCAGCCTCCTGTACCCAAATTCAGGTTGGAAGAATTGGTTCCGCCGGTAACGTACAAATTTCCGTTTCCTGACAGGGCAATTCCATTCCCCGTTTCATCGGATGATCCGCCGTAATAAGTAGACCAAACAAGGGTTGCCAGGTTTTTTGTCATTTTTACAACCACCGCATCCTGTGAACCGCTCAGGGTTGCCTGGCTCGGTGAAAGGGTTGGGAAATCAGCGGATTGTGTGACACTTGAAAAATAAACGAAATTTTGGTCGACAATGATTTCTCCGCGGAAATTATCCCCGTAATTGTACTGCAAAGTCCCGAAACTCATTCCATCATTACCCGATCCTCCCAAATAGGTCGAAGCAATCAGTGAAGTTCCTGTTGGATTCAGCTCCAATACATAAATATCGGAACCATTGAATTTCAGGTTGTCCGGACTCACGGTTGAGCCGCCATTGAACGAATTTTGATAACATAAAGTAGAAGTCGGGAAATTGGGAGAGGAAGTAACTCCAAACAGGAACATATTTCCCTGGGCATCCGAAACAATGGAATGCGGTGTTTCATTGGCCGATCCGCCGATGTATGTAGAGAAAATGAAGGCTGTTCCGCGGCTGTTGAATTTGGTGATTCCTACATCAAAACCATTGCTCAGAGGACTGGTAGGCGGAGCTCCGTCTGTAGGTGTTCCTCCGTTAAATGTTTGGCCCACCACTCCCGTCGTAACCGGGTATCCGCCTCCGAAAACAATTCCGCCGGCATACAGGTTTCCATCCGGGTCCGGAGCAGCAGTGAATCCCCAGTTATCTGAAAGCGAACCGGTAAACGAAGAAAAGGTGATCGATGGATCAATCACAACCGTATCCGAATCCGTATAAGATCCGTTCAGATCGAACGAAAAGGTGTTTTCATTCAATTGGTAACTGACTGTCAAAGGAACTTTTCGTCCGTTTTTCAATTTCCAGGCAATTGGTTTTCCTTCGATGAAGTGGCCCAAACCATGGTCAACGCGCAATTCCCCGGAAGGAAGCACCTCTGTTTTGATCGCTCCGTCATATTTCCATTGGATCTCCCTGAAATTCCCCCCGGGAAGCACAATCCAGGAATACTTGGCCTGTTCGCCTTCTGTTGAAAATAAAAGATCAATATTCGGGTATTTGTCCGGGTACTTTACTTCCTGTAAATCGTGTATTTTGGACTTCCAGTTGTTTTGATCCGAGCCCAAAAAGTAATTGCGGTAATAACCCTGTGGTTTGGACTCGGTGATGGAAGTCGATTTCTGTGCGCCCAGGAAAACGGACTTGACACAATATCCTTTCATTTCTTCGGCTTCCTCCTCATGAGAAGTACCGTTATGGTCGTGCCCGTCAAATTGATAGAAAAAATAGGTAAACCCGGTTTGTTCCAGGTACATATTTCCGCCCTGGAGTCCAACTAAATAATCGATATTGGCATGCCACTGCCCCCGATTCGGGCGCAGAGTAACTGCTGACTCCTGTGCCGAAACAGCACACGAAACCAGTAGCAGGAAAACCAACATCAGTCTAGACATAAATCTAATTTACAAAATAAGTATATACCTAAGTTAAAAGAAGCTAAATTATGATGAATCAGCTATCTAACTACTAAGACTAAGATATCAATAAAAAGTTGTTTTTTGGTTAAACATTTCTTACCTGAATCGATTTAGAATCCGTAACTTTGCACCTCATTTTTGATGCCCATGAGCGATGCAATTAAACATGAATGCGGGATCGCACTCATTCGATTAAAAAAGCCATTACAGTATTATGTTGACAAATACGGAACGGCTTTTTATGGTTTAAACAAGCTTCATCTTTTAATGGAAAAGCAGCACAACCGCGGACAAGACGGTGCAGGAGTTGCAAACATTAAATTAGACATGGAACCGGGTGAACGATATATTTCACGTTACCGGAGCATCGATCCGAAACCGATCCAGGATATTTTCGACCATATTAACAAACGTTTTTATGAAATCGGGGAAGAAGATCCGCAATTATTGAAAGATGTCAATTACCTGAAGAAAAATGCAGGATTCACCGGCGAGTTATTTTTAGGGCATTTACGCTACGGAACATTCGGTAGGAATTCAATCGAAAGCTGTCATCCGTTCCTAAGACAAAACAACTGGATCACCCGCAATTTGGTGGTTGCAGGAAATTTCAACCTAACGAACGTAGATGAACTGTTCGATGTGTTGCTTGAAATCGGGCAGCATCCGAAAGAGAAATCAGATACGGTAACCGTATTGGAGAAAATCGGGCACTTCTTAGATGTGGCAAACGATGCTTTGGTAAGTAAATACCAGGCTCTTGGCTACAACAGCCACCAGATTTATGACAAAATCGCTGAAAATATAGATATCCAGCAAATCCTGAAACAATCTTCGGAAGTTTGGGATGGTGGTTATGCCATGGCCGGATTATTCGGTCACGGAGATGCTTTCGTTTTGAGAGATCCGAACGGAATCCGACCTGCATTTTATTTCGAAGACGAAGAAGTGTGTGTGGTAGCATCTGAAAGACCGGTCATTCAAACGGCATTTAACCTGAAAGTCAATGATATTAAGGAATTAACCCCAGGACATGCCCTGATCATTAAGAAAAATGGTACCGTTTCCGAGGTAGAGATCAATGCTCCGAAAGCTCCTGCAAAGTGTTCTTTTGAGCGCATTTACTTCTCGCGTGGAAACGACTACGATATTTACGAAGAACGCAAGAACTTAGGTCGTTTCGTGGTTCCGAATGTATTGAAGACTATCGATTACGACCTGGATAATTCCGTTTTCTCCTTCATTCCGAATACGGCGGAAGGTAGCTTCTACGGGATGATCAAAGGACTGGAAGATTACCTGAATGAACAAAAATACGAGCAGCTGCTTGCAATTGACGGGAAACCAAGCCCGGAACAGCTGAAAGAGATCCTGAACCGCAGAGCGCGTATTGAAAAGATCGCGATCAAAGATGCAAAAGCGCGCACGTTCATTACACCGGATGATGCACGCGACGATATGGTTGCACAGGTTTACGATATTACCTACGGTTCGGTTGTTCGCGGAAAAGATAATTTAGTGGTGATTGACGACAGTATTGTCCGCGGAACCACACTGAAACAGTCTATTTTGCGTATCCTGGACCGTTTGGATCCGCAACGCATTGTAGTTGTTTCTTCCGCTCCGCAAATCCGTTACCCGGACTGTTACGGGATCGACATGGCTAAAATGGGTGATTTCATTGCCTTTGACGCTGCAATTACCTTATTGAAGGAAAGCGGCCGTCAGCACATTATAGACGCATGTTACCAAAAGTCTAAAGAACAGGAAAAACTGCCGAAAGAACAGATCGTTAACTACGTAAAGGAAATTTATGCTCCTTTTACTGCCGAAGAAATCTCCGCTCAAATTGCTAAAATGCTTACTCCTGAAAACATCAAAGCAGAAGTAAACATCGTTTATCAAACAGTGGAAGACCTTCACAAAGCTTGTCCGGGCAATACCGGAGACTGGTATTTTACAGGAAATTACCCGACACCGGGAGGAAATAAAGTCGTGAATAAGGCATTTATTAACTATATTGAAGGTAAAAACGAACGAGCTTACTAAAAAAGATGCTTAAAAAACCCACAACTGTTTTTGTATACTTGCTGGGTGCTTATGTACTGATCCAATTCCTTTGGTGGGGCTATCATCTCATTGACCTGACGAAAGCTTCACAGCACACGGACCAGGCAATTACCAAGCGGATCGTAATGATTATCGGGGAAGGATCGGTTTTCCTGATCCTGCTGCTTTTTGGTTTGTGGAAGATCAAGCGTTCCATTAAAAAAGAAATTCAGATTGCACGGCAGCAGAATAACTTCATGCTGTCTGTTACCCACGAATTGAAAACACCGCTTGCGGCTACCAAATTGTACCTGCAAACCATCCAGAAACACAAACTAAGCGAAGAAAAACAAAGTGAACTGATCCAGAAAGCACTGGATGAATCCAGCAGGCTGGAAACCCTGGTAGAGCAAATTCTCACCGCTTCCCGACTGGAACAGCAGGCAATGCCGCGATTGATGACTTCCATTTCACTCAAAGCTTTCCTGGAAAACCTGATCGCGATCCAGGAAAAAAGATTTGCCGGTCCCATTCACATCAATGATTTTGAAGACATTCAGCTGGAAACCGATCCGCTCATCTTCACTCATATCCTGAACAACCTCATCGAGAACGGTTTCAAGTACGGACATACCGAACAGGGACTTGATCTGACAATCACCAAAGAAGAGCTATCTGTCTCCATCGAAGTAAGGGATTACGGAAAAGGAATTCCACCGGAACAGCACGATTTGCTATTCAAAAAATTCAATCGTTTAGAGAACGAAGAAACACGCAGTACAAAAGGAACAGGGTTGGGCTTGTTTATCGCTAAAGAATGCGCACGGACCCTGGGAGGAAATCTCAGGCTGATCAAAACAGACGGACCCGGTGCCTGCTTCCAAATACAAATGCCTTATGATAAGTAATCAGAAAGTTGGTTTAATAATTTTAGACGGCTGGGGTCTTGGAGACCGGTCAGAAGCCGATGCGATTTTCAATGCAAAAACCCCGGTAATGGATGCATTACTGGAAAAATACCCGCACAGTACCTTAACTGCCAGCGGAGAAGCTGTTGGCTTACCGGAAGGCCAGATGGGGAACTCGGAAGTGGGCCATTTGAATATCGGTGCGGGAAGAGTTGTTTACCAGGAACTGACGCGGATCAACAAGTCCATTCGCGAAAGAGCATTCTTCCATAACCCGGTTTTGGTAGGCTGTTTCGAACAAGCGAAAAAAGCAGGCAAAAAAGTGCATTTGATCGGGCTAGTTTCCGATGGCGGTGTACACAGTTCACAGGAACACCTGCACGCGTTGTTGGACATGGCAAAAGACCATGGTCTTTCCGATGTTTGGGTACACGCTTTTACAGACGGACGGGATTGCGATCCGAAAAGCGGTTTGGGCTTCATCGCGAAACTGGAAGAACACATGAAACAATCCACCGGTAAAATTGCCACCGTTGTGGGGCGTTATTATGCCATGGACCGGGATAACCGCTGGGAGCGAATCCAGGTTGCATACGATGCGATGGTAAAAGGTCATGGAACACATTCCTCCAATTTCCTGAAAGCAATCGAAAATAGCTACGAAGAAGAACTGACCGATGAATTCATCCTGCCGGTAGTTACCAGCAGCGGCGAAGGACGGATCCAGGACGGCGATATCGTTGTTTGTTTCAATTTCCGGACCGACCGGCCAAGAGAAATCAGCCAGGTGCTCACGCAGCAATCCTTCCCGGAATACGGAATGCACCCGCTGAACGTGGATTATTACACCATGACGCGCTACGATGCAAAATTCAAGAATGTGCATGTTATTTTCGAGAAAGATAACCTGCAAAATACCTTGGGAGAAGTTTTGAGTAAAATGGACCGAACACAAGTCCGCATTGCCGAAACGGAGAAATATCCGCACGTTACTTTCTTCTTCAGCGGAGGCCGTGAAAAAGAGTTTAACGGAGAATCCCGGATCCTGGTAAAATCCCCGAAGGTCGCTACTTATGACCTTCAGCCGGAAATGAGCGCTTTGGAAGTAAAAGAACGGATCATCGAAGAAGTAAAAACACATGAACCGGATTTTTTCTGTTTGAACTTTGCAAATCCGGACATGGTAGGACACACCGGGATATATCCTGCGATCGTAAAAGCAGTTGAAACCGTGGATACCTGTTTGGGAGAAATCGTGGAGCAGTGCACCAGGCACAATTACGAACTGATCATCATTGCCGATCATGGAAATGCAGATGTAGCCTTCAATCCGGATGGCTCTCCAAATACTGCACACTCTTTAAACCCGGTGCCGGTGATCCTCGTTACCAAACACGAATACGTACGATTAAACCCGGGAATCCTGGCAGATGTTGCACCTACTATTTTAGACCGGATGCGCATCGCAGCGCCAATGGAAATGGAAGGAAAAACATTGGTAGCCCTGAATTAAATCAACAAAATTATATACAAGCAAAAAAGGCTGTCTCAAAATCAAGACAGCCTTTTCAGTATTGTGTTTTATCCGCTTATTGATTGATCAGCTGCAGGAATCCCTGTCCGTTGATTTCTTTATCCAAAAGACCTTTCGCAGTGTAACGTAAGAAGTAAACTCCGTCGGGCGCAACAGATCCGTTGATTTTCCCGTCCCAGAACGCGTTCAGTCCCGATCCTTCAAACACCACATTTCCCCATCTGTTGGTGATGGTCATTTTTAATTCAGTTGCATTTGTTGTAGTCAGTATGAATACATCGTTATTCTTGTCACCGTTCGGAGTAAAAATATTCGGAACGATTACAATCGGTTCAGGATACAAACAAGATCCGTCATTCTGAACTGCCTGTGGGTTAAAATTGGTTGCCAGCGGATCCGTACATCCGCATTCCGTAATTGCAATGGAAGTAAATGCCGTATCCCTGCATGGTCCGTTAATTGCTACCAGGAACTGGTTGGCAGAAGCTGTATAAGTTTGTGTTTGAGAACTCAGGTTATCGATAGTCGCTGTATTCCCATTTCCAAAGTTCCATTCGAAATTCGTAGCATTCTGACTGGTATTGGTAAATGTGACCGTCAACGGATTACATCCGGCGATCGAACTCGGGGTAAATTCTGCAATTGGCCCGGGCTCACTGGATAGAAAAACAGAATCCGTAACCGTACAAACGTTATCCGTAATGGTAAACACATACCATCCCGGACCGATATTTTGCAGCACCGAAGCATCTACCGTAATCGGGCCTCCTGTGTTCGGGCCTTCCCAATGATAATTCACAGGAGTTGTAATTCCTGATCCTGATCCGCTCACAGCACCGTCCGGAGTACAAGCCGAAGCAGTATAAGTAATCATCGTGTCAATTGCCAGCGTTTGGTTCATGACAACCGTAACCGTATCGGTATATATTCCTAAACACTCATCCGTAATAGAAACAACGTAATTATAAGTTCCGTTCTGATTGATCGTAACCACGTTCTGTGAAGTAGTTGAATTGCTCCCCTCCCAATCGTAATCATAAATTCCCGAACCACCTGTCCCGGGTGCATTCAAAGTGATCGGTCCCGACAAACATGCCAATGAGAGATCCGTTTCATTGATTCCAAGCGGAGTGATATCTGTCAATAAGAACGTTGCAGTACTTGTCTGTGGGTTCCCAAACTGATCGATGTAATCAATATCGATCGTGATGGTTTCCGTTCCTTCTGCTATTGCATCCGCAATCGTTACAAGGTCCAGGTACATCGTATCTGTTCCGGCAGGAAAAACCAAAGGACTCGGTTGAGTAATGGTATAATCCGCTCCGTAAGTTGCAGATCCGCCTGTTGCAAAATTTACTGTCAGGGTACTTCCCGACTGGCACGCACTGCGTGTAAGCATAAAACGTGCATCCGAACAGGCTTCGATAATCTCGTTCGTTCCGCCTATACTATTAGAATTAGATAATGAGAGGTTAATAGGAGGAGAAGTAAACGATCCTGCTTCCAGTAAAACCGCTGTAGAGTAACTCCAATCCTCGATGTCCGCTACCGAAAACTTAAAGTGATAGGTTTCACCGCACTGCACATTCAATGTCACTTGCATCGGAATGGTATATCCATTCATTTGAATTCCCTGGTTTAATGGATTGTCTACATAAAACTCTGAGTTATACCCATTCGGATCAGCATCTGCAATATAATAAGGCGGGTTCTGCAATCCCGGAGGATAAATGGTACTGATCGTAATCGGAAGATTCGTTCCGGGAACCACTGCATAATTCTGCGCGCCATCGGGAAATCCTGCCGGAGAACTGTAAGGGCCGGTAATTCCGGGACCGCTCACAAAAAATCCGAACGCATCGTTCCATTGAGACTGCACAAAAGCTAAATATTCATCCGAAGCAAATATAAAACGGAAGGTTACCAAATCAGATTGGGGAACGAAATCAAATTCCAATATTCCTGCATCATGACTTTCACTGATTCCACCGGCAGACGGGTTCGTACTAACGGATTGTGCAACCGGCACCAAATCGGGATCTCCCGGGTTAAGATAAACTTCTGTACCGAAACCACCGGGAACCAATCCATTGACTCCCCCTGTCGAAATTACCAATCCACTTGCAAAACCAAGTGTTGTCGAACTCCCGTCAAAGGAGCCAATCTGTCCCGGATCACCCGTAAATGTAATGTTAGAAACTGTAACACCCTGACCAATCAAATTATTATTGACATAATTAGCAACGGGTTGTCCTGTCGTAATCGTTAGTTGAGCCTGAGAATTTGTTGAAAACAACAAGGCCAAACTAAGCAGTGTAGTAATTCTCTTCATAAGTATAAATCTCTTGTAACCTAAGACTTAAATAATTTGTTAAAGGTTGCGTTTATATTTTATATTATATTAATTTTTGTTTAAATGTTAAATTTTAGTCACAATTATTCGTTTAAAAACGGCCTGATTTAACCAAATTTGCCCTAGAAATTAAATTTTATGCAAAACACTCAAAAATATATACAGGAATCCAAGGACAAGTTTCTACAGGAACTCATTGATTTACTGAAAATTCCAACCGTTTCAGCAGACAGCGCTTATGCAAAGGAGGTTATTCGAGGGGCAGAAAAAGTGGCTGAATTTCTAACCGAAGCAGGTGCCGAAAAGGTCGAAATCTGCCAAACGGCAGGTCATCCGATTGTTTACGGTGAAAAAATTGTTAACCCGGCATTACCAACCATTTTGGTTTACGGACATTACGATGTTCAACCGGCAGACCCGATCAATTTGTGGACTTCTCCACCTTTTGAGCCGGTAGTAAAAAAGACCGACATTCACCCGGAAGGTGCCATTTTTGCACGCGGTGCATGCGATGACAAAGGACAATTCTTCATGCATGTGAAAGCTTTTGAGGCCATGATGAAGGCAAACGAACTTCCATGCAATGTGAAGTTCATGATCGAAGGGGAAGAAGAAGTTGGTTCCGTTAACCTGGGAATTTTCATCAAGGAAAATAAAGAGCGTTTGAAAGCCGATATCATTTTGGTTTCAGATACGGGAATGTTGGGGAACGACACTCCTTCCATCACCACCGGGTTAAGAGGTCTGAGCTATGTGGAAGTAGAAGTAACCGGTCCTAACAGGGATCTGCATTCCGGGCTTTATGGCGGGTGCGTTGCAAATCCGATCAATATTTTAACTAAGATGATCGCTTCCCTGCATGACGAAGACAATCACATCACTATTCCAGGTTTCTATGCAGATGTAGTGGAATTGAGCCTGGAGGAACGGGCTGAAATGGCAAAAGCTCCTTATAACGAAGAGAACTACAAAAAAGCATTGGACATTGATGCTGTTTACGGTGAAAAAGGATACACGACTCCGGAAAGAGGTTCCATTCGTCCTACATTGGATGTAAATGGGATTTGGGGCGGATATACCGGTGAAGGAGCAAAAACGGTGATCGCTTCCAAAGCTTATGCTAAAATCTCCATGCGTTTGGTACCAAACCAGGAACCGGATAAAATCACAGAGTTATTTGCGAAACACTTTGAATCCATCGCTCCGGCGGGAGTGAAAGTAGTGGTGAACCCGCATCATGGGGGCGAACCGGTTGTTACACCTATCGATTCTATCGCTTACAAAAGCGCAGCAAAAGCATACGAAGAAACATTCGGGAAAACACCGATCCCGGTTCGAAGCGGGGGAAGTATTCCGATCATTGCATTGTTTGAACAGGAATTAGGGCTTAAAACAGTCATGATGGGCTTTGGTTTGGACTCCGATGCGATCCATTCTCCGAACGAACATTACGGTTTATTCAATTTTTACAAAGGAATTGAAACCATTCCATATTTCTTCCATTATTTCAATGAAGCAATGAGTTAATTATGAAGAAAATCCTTTTTTTATTCGCACTGGTGATCGCAGTTTCAAGCTGTGATTTTACGGAACCTGAAGTTTCTGGATATTCCAATTTCAAATTCGGGAAACTGGAAGGAAAAACACTGAACGTGAGTTTCGACGCAACGGTTGACAATGAGAACGGTTATGGATTTAAGGTTAAAAAGGGAAAATTGAATGTTTCCGTGAACGACCTGGAAATCGGGGTGATTGATTTGGATCAAAAGATCAAGATCAAACGCAAATCCAAAAATGTCTATACCATTCCGCTGCAATTGAGTTTGAGCGACGGGGCTTTGTTCCGCATTCCCAAATTGGTTACCGCAAGTAAGTTTGAGCTAAAATTAGACGGGAAAGTACGCGGAAGTGTGATGGGATTCTCAAAGAATTTTGAAGTTCACGAAACCCACAGCCTTTCAAGCGGCGATATTAAGTTTGATGGCTTGCTACAAGGAATTGTGAAAGGTGCAATCCGGGAGTAAATTCCGGATCCTTTCCTTATAAAAGGAAAATCCCCGAGTCCATATGGATCGGGGATTTTTTATTTTCTTTAAATTATTTACCTCTGGTAAGTGGTGGCTAAAGCTTACACTTATCCTCTGCCTGGTAATTTCTATTTCGTCAGTAAATTCTTCCAGCTCACCTTTTCCTGGATGATGTGAGCCAACTCGCTGATAGCAACACGTTCCTGCTGCATCGTATCACGGTCGCGGATCGTTACCGTATTGTCTTCCAATGTCTGGTGATCCACCATCACACAGTAAGGTGTCCCGATTGCATCCTGGCGGCGGTAACGTCTTCCCGGAGAATCTTTCTCATCGTACTGGCAATTGTATTCGAATCTCAATTCGTTGAAGATTTCCAATGCTTTTTCAGGCAAACCGTCTTTTTTCGTCAAAGGCATTACTGCTACTTTGTATGGTGCCAATTGTGCCGGCAGGCTTAAAACGGAGCGCTCGGAACCGTCTTCCAGTTTTTCGTTCTTGTAAGATGCACTCATCACCGCCAGGAACATGCGGTCTAAACCTACAGATGTTTCAACAACATATGGAACATAATTCTGGTTTAGTTCCGGATCGAAATACTGTAGTTTCTTACCGGAGAATTGTTCGTGCTGTTTCAAATCGAAATCTGTCCGGGAGTGAATTCCTTCCAATTCCTTGAATCCCATCGGGAAATCAAATTCAATATCGCTGGCTGCATTGGCGTAATGTGCCAATTTGATGTGATCATGCTCACGGTAATACTGGTCTCCCAATCCAAGTGCTTTATGCCACTTCAAACGCGTTTCCTTCCAGTGATTGTACCACTGCATTTCTTCACCCGGACGAACGAAGAACTGCATCTCCATTTGTTCGAATTCACGCATGCGGAAAATGAATTGGCGAGCCACGATCTCATTTCTGAATGCTTTACCGATTTGTGCAATCCCAAAAGGAATTTTCATACGGCCGCTTTTTTGCACGTTCAGGAAGTTCACGAAAATCCCTTGTGCTGTTTCCGGTCGCAGGTAAATCGTTGCAGCATCTCCGGCAACAGATCCAAGCTCGGTGGAGAACATCAGGTTGAACTGGCGTACTTCTGTCCAATTCCTGGAACCGCTGATCGGGCAAACGATCTCCAAATCCTCGATGAGCTTTTTCACTCCATCCAGGTCATTGTTTTCCAAAGTCACACGCATGCGGTCTTCGATCTCTTTGATCTTACCCTCGTTGCGCAATACATTCGGATTTGTTGCAAGGAACTGTTCTTTATCAAAAGCATCACCAAATTTCTTCGCAGCTTTATCTACTTCTTTCGTGATCTTCTGACGGATTTTCTCGATATGTTCTTCGATCAGCACATCTGCACGATAGCGCTTTTTCGAATCTTTGTTGTCAATCAACGGATCATTGAACGCATCCACGTGACCGGAAGCTTTCCAGGTTGTAGGATGCATGAAGATTGCAGCGTCAATTCCCACGATATTATCATTCATCTGTACCATGGATTTCCACCAGTACTGCTTGATATTATTCTTCAGTTCAGAGCCCAGCTGACCGTAATCGTACGTTGCAGCCAAACCATCATAAATTTCAGATGAAGGGAAAACGAATCCGTATTCCTTCGCGTGAGAAATAACTTCCTTTAATAAATCTTCTTTCTGTTCCATGGCGCAAATTTAGTAATTCCGAAGCAAAATCACGCATCTTCCTCCCCCTCATTCCCCCTCCAAAAGGGGGAGGTTCTGATTTCCCTTATAAACAGAAAGTTTCAGGTATCGGAAAAATGAATTTTCGGAGCAGTATTTAATATTTAAGTTAGATTTCAGTTCTTCCTTTTGGATGGAGAGGAAAGAAAAAAGCCTCATCAATAAATGACAAGGCTTTCAACTTCTATGCTATCATGACTGCGCTAACGCTTGTCTTTCATCTCTAGCAGTGCTAGATCTTCTTCGAGCTGCAAACGAAATCTGTTGTAGGGATTCCTGCTTTTTTGATGGCTCCGAAACCGCCTGCAATATCGATCAGATTCTTAAACCCTTTTTGTTTCAGCAATGAAATAGCAATCACGCTTCGGTAACCGCCCGCACAATGCACATAATAAGGATTGTTCGGTTTCAGGTCACCCAAATCTTCCAGCATAAAGTCCAAAGCAACATGTTCTGCATGCTCCAGGTGTTCTGCTTCGTATTCGCCCGGTTTGCGAACGTCTACGATTGGAAGGGAATCAATCTTGTCAGCAATGCTCTCTGCAGTAACGGATTCGATTGTTTCCACCGGTTCTCCGGCTGCGATCCAGAACTGCATTCCACCGTCCAGGTAACCAACACAATTATCGTAACCAACACGCGCCAGGCGAGTCACGGTTTCTTCTTCTTTTCCTTCCGGAACTACCAGGATGATCGGTTGATTGATGTTCTCAATCAGTGCTCCGACCCACATAGCAAACGTTCCGTTCAACCCGATGAACAAACTGTTCGGGATTGCTGCCTTGATATATTCATCCTGGTTGCGAACATCCAGTACCAATACACCTTCGTCCATCAGTCTCTTTACTTCAGCAACACTCAAACCGGTATTTCCCTTTGCGATCACATCTTCAATGGATGCATAGCCGTTCTTATTCATCAGGGCATTCTTAGGGAAATATTGAGGCGGAGGTAAAATTCCTTCGGTTACTTCTTTGATAAACTCTTCGCGGGTCATATCTGCACGCAAAGCGTAGTTTGTCTGCTTTTGCTCACCCAATGTCCCAACAGTTTCCGAACTCATGTTCTTTCCGCAAGAGCTTCCTGCTCCGTGTCCCGGATAAACGGTCACTGAATCCGGTAAGGTCATGAGACGATTTCTCAACGAATCAAACAGCATTCCGGCAAGGTCTTCCTGGCTCAAATCTCCTTTAATAGCTAAATCCGGTCTTCCGACATCTCCCAGGAATAACGTGTCTCCCGTAAAAATGGCTGTTTCAGTTCCATTTTCATCAATCAGCAAATACGTAACAGATTCCGGGGTATGTCCGGGTGTGTGAAGCACTTTGATCGTTACTTTTCCCACTTTGAACTCCTGGTTATCTTCCGCTATAATACTTTCAAAATTTGTTTTTGCCGTCGGGCCATAAACGATCTTCGCTCCTGTCTTTTTTGCCAGGTCAACATGTCCGGAAACAAAGTCCGCATGAAAATGTGTTTCAAAGATATAGTTGATCTTTCCGTTCCATTCTTTCGCCAGATCTAAATAAGGCTGAACTTCTCTCAGTGGATCAATCACTGCAATTTCTCCTTCGCTTTCAATGAAATATGCCGCTTCGGCCAAACATTTGGTATATAATTGTTCTACGCGCATGTGTCTGTAAATTTTGTAGAACAAATTTCGTGATTTTTTCGACGCAAAAAATGACTTTAATCATAAGAATTCAAAATGGTGAATCAATCCCGATAATTATCGGGATCAAAAGTGAGTCCACCGCTTTTCATGTTTTTCATTTTGCATTTTGAATGCGTTTTGGTTCGATTTTTGATTTTTCTGATGCAGTTCGCAAAATTGCGCTATTTTTAAACCCAAATATCTAAATATGAAAAAAGGACTACAGTACATTTCAGCGTTGGTGCTTTTATGTATGACTACCACTTCACTTTTCGCACAAAAAGTGGAACTTCCAAAAGAATCGGCACCTGGAATTTATGCTGCTTTTGTAACTACTAAAGGAAATATCATTGTCAAGTTAGAAGAAGAAAAAACACCTATGACCGTTGCCAATTTTGTTGGTTTGGCAGAAGGAAACCTGACGCTTTTCGATTCTATCAAAATTACCAAGCCTTTCTATGATGGATTGAAATTTCACCGCGTGATCAAAGATTTCATGATCCAGGGTGGAGATCCTCAGGGAACAGGAATGGGTGGTCCGGGATACAAATTCTACGATGAAGCAAGAGCTGATCTGTCTCACAGCGGACCGGGTATTTTGTCTATGGCAAACAGCGGACCGGCTACAAACGGAAGCCAGTTTTTCATTACTCACAAAGAAACTCCCTGGTTGAACGGGAAACACACTGTTTTCGGTCATGTAGTGGAAGGAATGGATGTTGTAAATAAGATCGAGCAAAACGATGTAATGACGAAAGTGATCATCATCCGCAACGGTAAAGCTGCCAAATCATGGAATGCAACTGAAACTTTCAAAGCGGCTTATGCGAAGATCAAAGCGGAAGAAGACGTGAAAAAAGCAGAACAGGCTAAATTGGATGCGATCGAAAAAGAGCGTATTGCAAAGGTTTCTAAGATGACTGAAGACGAATACCGTGTTTACTTGCTGGAAGAAATCCGCAAAAAATACCCGACTGCACAGCAAACTGCTTCCGGGTTGGTATATGTAATCCAAAAAGAAGGAAACGGTAAGAAAGCTGCTAAAGGAGACAATGTTTCAACGCATTATGTGGGAACATTCCTGAGCGGGGCAAAATTCGATTCTTCCCGTGATAGAAACCAGCCATTGGATTTCACGCACGATATCGGGCAAATGATTGCTGGATACGATGAAGCAATTTCCATGATGAGCATCGGGTCAAGAGGAATTTTTATCATTCCATACTTCAAAGCATATGGTGCTGCAGGAAGACCGGGAGCAATTCCTCCGTATTCCGACCTGGTATTTGATATTGAATTATTGAATGTAATCCCTGCTGCTGCTCCGGCGGAAGGACAGAAATAAGTTATAAAAAACACTATAGGAAAGGAGTTTTGCTGCGGCGGACTCCTTTTTTTGTGCTCATTGGGTTCAACTAATTCCTAATTCCTAATTCCTAATTCCTAATTCCTAATTCCTAATTCCTAATTC
>RCUH01000083.1_pt1 | contig 156524 bp, 134 predicted proteins | sample 2166191 | NCBI WGS metagenome assembly RCUH01 (sample SAMN09932848, study PRJNA488358) | compost metagenome | feature: garden; material: soil; isolation source: compost soil in an enriched community after 214 h of incubation | place: Germany: Experimental Botanical Garden Goettingen | collected...
GGTACTTCCTAGGTACCTCACACCTACCTCATAGGTACATCATACGTGTCTACACCTTACATGTACTTATGAGGCAGGCGTGAGGTACGGGCAATCAACTTAGTTGCCTTAAGCCCTGCCAGAGATACGAGAGTATCAGTCCCCATCCAGTCAATAGCAAGATCAGCTAGTAGGATTTGCAGGCTTTTCGGAAAAGCCATTAAACAAAAACCCTGTTACCAGAAAGGTTATCTCTAAACTCTTTAGGCGTACAACCTTTTTTCTTTTTAAAGATCCTGTTAAAATTCGAAATGTTATTGAACCCACAATTGTAAGCCACCTCAGCAACCGCCTCGGTCGTATCAATCAATTTCCTGGATGCATGTCCTAATCGAATTTCGATCAGGCTATCTATAAAGCTAATCCCTGTTCTGGCTTTAAAAAACCGACTGAAAGAAACTTCAGTCATATTCGCAATTCTTGCCACCTCTGCCAAACTAACCTGTTTATCAAAATTAAGATTAATATACTCCATCACCTTTTCGACCCTCCTGCTGTTGTAAGAAAATTCAGCATGACTAAAGGTCGAATCGGAAAGCGTACGCATATTTCTAGAGGTAGACAAATCATGCAAAATTGACATCAATTCTAAAACGGAATCGAATCCATGCTTTTTATTCAACTTCACCAACCTTGGCCCGATGAGCTGTGCTGTTTCTTTTGAAAATAAAATCCCACACTTCGACTTTTCAAACATCTCCCTAATCACACGTAACTGATTTCTGCGTAAAAACTTCTCATCAAAAAGATCCTTATGAAATTGAATAGTTACCTCGTGAATCTCCCGGCCATCCAATTTATGAGTTTCCCAAACGTGAGGAAGATTAGAACCGATCAACACTAACTCTATGTTTCCGATTTCCTCAATATGATCACCAACCACCCTTCTTGCTCCACTCGCATTAGAAATAAAGTTCAATTCCATCTCCTCATGATAATGCAAGGGGAAGTCGAAATTATACTTTTTTCGCTCAAAAATAGTGAAACAATCACCGTTGGTGAGGGGGGTAATTTCTTTTAGAATACTTTTCTGCACAACAAATGAATAAATAATATCAATGAATAGGATAAAATAATATCAATAATCAAATATAGACTCAATCAAGCTTATTCACCAATAAAAATAGTTTAAGTAAAACTAAAGACGCCTAATTTTAATACTAACGAAGATCTATGAGATAAAAATATCACAGATAGATAAAATAGTATTATTTTTAAGAACATATCGAACACTAATTTTGATATAAACCAAATAGACCGCTTATGCTTAATAAACTATCCATTAATTTATTGGCAACACTTGCATGCCTGTTATCAATTACGAACAGTTTTGCCCAAGACAAAAGAGTATCGGGCAAGATAACCGATGAAGGCAACAACCCTCTTCCCGGTGTTTCTGTTACTGTAAAAAACACAAAAATGGCTACGATTACAAATGAGAGTGGTCAATTCACATTAAGTATTCTACCTACTTCACAAGTTTTAACCTTTTCCTACCTAGGAATGGAAGAACAGCAAGTTACCATTGGAAGCAAAACAACCTTCAATATTGTTTTAAAATCCAAGACTAATACGCTTTCCGATGTAGTTGTGATCGGCTATGGTACAGCAAAAAGAACGGACCTAACCGGATCTATAAGCAGAATTGAAAGAGATGACCTGATTAAAGATGCCCCAACAAATGTCCTACAAGCTTTGCAAGGTAAAATTGCTGGTGTCAATGTAACCCAGAACGATGGCGCACCAGGCGCGGGGCTAAGCATCAGAATAAGAGGATCCAATTCATTTCTAGGCGGCACAGAGCCTCTTTATGTAATTGATGGTGTTCCCTTTAACAACAGCAGTTCAGGCGCTACCCCTTTATCAATTGGTGAAGACGAAAAACAGACCTTAAACGCAATGTCGTTCTTAAACCCTAGTGATATCGAGAGCATTGACATTCTAAAAGATGCTTCTGCAACAGCAATTTATGGCTCACGCGGCGCAAATGGTGTAGTTTTAATTACCACAAGAAAAGGAAAATCTGGAAAAGACAAGGTTGAACTTAACTTGATCATTGGACAGTCGAAAGTATCTAGAAAACTAGATGTTTTAAACCCATCTGAATACGCCACCTATCAAAATCTGGCCTACCTAAACTCAAACAAATATACTGGAACAGCCTACAATCTGCCTTATCCAGGCACCAACCTACCGGACCTCTTAAACCCAGGAAAAACCTATTATTCCAAAGGCCCACAAGACTATGTAGGAGATAATAACAATTGGCAAGACCGAATTTTCCGTACAGGATTATCCCAAAACTATACTTTAAATGTTTCTGGTGGAAATACCAATGGAAGCCACAGCCTTTCCTTTAGCTACCTGAATCAGAAAGGAATCATTTCAAACTCGGATTATAATCGGTTTGGCTTAGGCATAAATCTGAGTAGAAACATCAGCAAAACCATTAAAATTGGTACAAGTACCTCTTTCGCAAATTCCAAAACAGACGGCGTAAAGACTGGTACAGACAAATCTGATGCGGCAAGTGCCGGAGTTATTCGCTCCGCAATCACCTTTCCGGCCACGCTATCAGAAACAATTGATTACGATGGTGTTGGAGATGCATTCATCACCAACCCTTACATTTATGTGAACGATGTTTTAAACAGGGTAAAAGGGATAAACATTTTCACTTCAAATTATTTAGAGGCAACATTTTTAAAAGACTTCAAATTCAGACAAAATATTGGCTTTAGCTATGCATCCAATGCCCGAGATCAATACTATCCCAGAAGTGTTTATGAAGGTTTTGCAGTTAAGGGTTGGGGATTAAAATCTGACAATATCTGGAACAGCGGCGTTGCCGAAAGTATAGTTACCTATAATAAAAAGATAGAAAAGCATAGTTTAAATATCGTTGGCGCAGGCACTTTTGAGCGTACCAATGGCAATAGCAAAAGAGCTGAAGCTAAAACTTTTCCAAATGACGCTTTACAAAATGAGAATCTAGCAGCTGGCGGAGTTGTTCTCCCAGTTATTACTTCCCGTTATCAATCCACACTAATTTCATTTTTAGGTAGGGCAAATTACAATTATGATGACCGCTATCTATTGACACTTTCTTATCGCCAGGACGGTTCAAGTAAATTTGGTAGAGACAATAAGTGGGCAGGCTTTCCATCCGCAGCGCTTGCATGGAAATTATCAAATGAAAGCTTCATGAAAGATACTAAGCTGATTAATGACTTAAAATTACGATTGAGCTATGGACAGACTGGTAATCAAGGTATTGGCTCTTACGCCTCTCTCGCAAAATTAAGTGTATATAATTATGTTTTTGGAGGGGCAGTTCAAACCGGCCTGGCCAACGACCTCTATTCTGGTCCGCCCAACGATAAACTGAAATGGGAAACAACTACAGCTTACAACCTGGGCCTAGACCTGAGCATGCTTAACAAACGGCTAAACCTTACGATCGACCTTTATAAAAAAACAACAGACGACCTTTTGCAAAATCTGATTATCCCTTCTTCAACGGGTTTTTTAACCAAATTAGTTAACTCAGGCTCAATAGAAAACAAGGGCTTAGAAGTTACCCTTGGCGGAGTTATTTTGAAAAACAAGGACTTTGAATGGAACGCCAATTTCAACATTGCCCTTAACAGAAACAAGATTTTAAGCTTAAGTCCAGACGTTACGGAGCAATACGGCAGGAATATCTCTACCGGCGATGCGCCTTTCATCCAAACTGTTGGCAAGCCAATTGGCACTTTGTACGGCTATGTTGAAGATGGGTACTATGACAATGAGGCCGAGGTTAGAAGCGATCCTGCTTATAGCGGACAAGGAACTGCAATTATTTTAAGAACAATTGGCGAGGTCAAATACAAGAACCTCGACAATGATAGAACCAACATCTCTCAAAGCGACAGAACATTTATTGGAGATGTGAATCCAGATTACACCTTCGGTTTTACAAACAACTTTAATTATAAAAGATTTGATCTAAGTATCTTCATCAACGGCGTTCAGGGCAACGATATCATTAACATGAATACCAGGTTTAATGGAAATCTAGGCACAAACAAAAACATTACTCAGGAAATGTTTGATGGCGCCTGGGCAGAAGGAAAGGACAACACCAACGCTACCGGACCAAAAGTAACCCGACAGTTTTTTAGGAATCTATTGTTTAGCAGACGGTTTATTGAAGATGGAAGCTTTGTAAGAATAAAAAATGTAACTTTTGGGTATAGTCTCCCCCTCAAATCTAAAACCATCAGCAACCTGAAAGTTTCTTTAGGTGTCAATAACCTCTTCACATTCACAAATTATTCTGGCTACGATCCCGAGATTAATAGTTATGGAGATAACCCTGCACTATTTGGAGTTGATTTAGGCGGCTATCCTAACTCAAGGACCTACAATCTTTCTCTACGTTGCAATTTTTAACCTTTTTAAAAATATAATATGAAAGCAATTTCAACATATTTTACAGCATTTGCTACCGGACTAATTTTACTTGGCGCTAGCTCTTGCAAAAAAGCGCTGGAAGAAACACCTTATTCTTTTTACTCCCCAGAAAATTTTTACAAAAATGAAAGTGACGCAAAAGCAGCAATTAATGGTGTATATGCCGAACTTTATACTTATGACTTATATCTACAACCGTTTTGGAACATCACCATATTAGATGACGACCACGTATCTGGGGCCGATTGGTTTTTAGGTACCACTGGTGCCGGCAATCCACAGGCTTATTTTGGATGGGAAAAGCCTTGGGTGGGATGCTACGTTATTATCGCCCGAGCAAATACAGTTTTAGAGAACGTGGTCAACATTAACAATATGGATGTTGACATCAAAAACAGAATTTTAGGTGAAGCTTATTTCCTAAGAGGCTGGGCATATTTTCAGCTGGTACAATTGTATGGCGGGGTACCAATCCGTCTAAAATCTTTATCGGCCACAGATCCCCAAACCAATATTCCCCGCGCAACCGTTAAAGAAACCTATGATGTGGTGATCAGTGATTTCAAAAATGCCGAAACCAAACTGTTTCCTGTAGGCCATGCAAAAGCTGGTGAAGTTGGCAGAGTAAACCAGGGGGTTGCGAAAGCATTTTTAGCTAAAACTTATTTAACAATGGCTTCTGGTGCAGCAACAGGCAATATCACTGTTCGTGGTGGCACAGATAATGGCTACTATACTTACGCTAAAACTGTTGTTGCAGGACATGAAGGAATAGACTCAAAAGCCTATTACACCTTAGCCAGAGACAAAGCTCAGGAAGTAATCAGCAGTACTTCTTATGCCTTAACACCTAGCTGGAAAGACCTATGGAGCATTGCAGGCAGAAATAATAAAGAGCAAATGTGGGAACTCCAATCACTTGCTGGCACCGATTTTATTAATAATTTGAGTGCCTACTTTCCTGCCCGTTCTACTTTTGGACAAGGCGCAGTGTGGACCACAAACAATCATTATAACGACTACGAAATTGTAGATAAGCGGGTTTTAGATGGCATAACGCATAATTACACGACTTTAAGCGGAACTAATATATTTTATCCATTTTCACAGGCCGCTCAGTACAAAGTTGTGAATGGCATAACATATAACAATACCAATAGCACAACAGCAGAAAGAGCCTATACAATTAAATATAGTTCAGTTGCCGACCCTACTGTTGTCATTAGCGACGCCTTCTTTCCCTTGCTGCGTTACTCCGAAGTTTTACTGATGTATGCAGAGGCTGAGAATGAAGTTAATGGCGCAACAACACTTGCTTATAACGCCTTAAATACAGTTAGGTTCCGTTCTTACCCTACAACAGGATCACCAGCCGTACCTGTACCTGAGGCATATGCACCTGCCAACATGAATCCCGAGCAATTTCGCAGTTATGTCCTGGCAGAAAGAGCACGCGAATTTAACCTGGAAGGAATTAGGCGTTTTGATTTGATGCGTTGGGGGATTTACCTGCAGGTAATGAATAAAATATCAACCGGACAAAACAACATATCTAAAGTTCGGGCCAATAGAAATTTATTACTGCCCTTGCCTTTAGGCGAACTAAACTCGAATAAAGCGATCCCCGGAAATAATCCAGGTTGGTAATCCTATTTATTTAATCATAAATTTAAATAATGTAATTATGAAAAAAACGCCATCAATAAGCGCCTATCCAATGATTGCGATAATGCTTTTTCTTTTTAATGCGTGCAAAAAAGATGATGTAGTAAACACAGCTCCACCAACACTAATCGAAATTACCAACTTAGTGAACAGAAATACACCTTTAACAGCTGTAGAATATGGGGAATGGATTTCGATAAAAGGAACAAATCTGAGTACCACATATAAAGTGGACTTTAATGGAACTTTAGCGGCAGATTCTCTGATTTATGGAGAAGACAATACCCTAACCGTTAAAATTCCAGCTCAACTAACAGACCCTATCAATAATCCGATAACAGTAACTACAAAATATGGTTCTGCCACTTTAAACTTCCAAATCAAACAGCCAGCACCCACAATTTCCGGTTTTGACCCTGCGGCTGGCCTACCAGATGATATAATCACTATTAAAGGGAACTATTTTAAAGGCGTAACAGGCGTTAAATTCGAAACAATTGCCGCAAACATCGTGTCCAACACCCAAACTGAAATTAAAGTAAAAGTACCTCTAGGTTTTGTTTCGGGCTATGTTTTCGTTACCACACCAATAGCAACTGTAAAATCTCCAAATGTATTTGGCTTAAAAGCTACCATATTTGATGATGCCATGGCCAGTGGCTGGTCCAATACCTCTTACAGCAATACCTACGACATGAACCAGAGCGCCATTATCAGGCGGGGAACAAAAGCCATTGCAAATAAATTTACTGTCGGTTTCGGCGCAATCAGATTTACAAAGGCAGCACCGGCATTCAGTACCGCGGGCTACAGTGGTGTTAAAATTTCTATTTATGGAGGTGCCGGAACAGCAGGCAAAAAAGTGAGAATTTCATTCACTCCAGCGGCAGGCACTTATGATTTGATTTTAACCGAAGGTACATGGACAGATTACCAGGTTCCGTTTACAAACCTGCGAAACCCAGCTAGTATAACAGCCATTACTTTCCAGGAATTCAGTGGACTTGCCTCCCAGATCTACGTAGATGATGTCGGCTTCTATTAACCTTTAAATATGAAATTGAATAGATTTTTTTTGACCCTCATTTTATTCAGCCGATGCTTTATCGCCTCCGACGAGGCAAATGCACAATCATTAAGCGATAAAGCAGCAACCAAAGAAACTGTTGCCCTATATAAGAACCTCCACAAATTAAGCAAACAAAACATCATATTTGGTCACCAGGATGATTTGGCATACGGCGTAAACTGGAGGTATATAGAGGGAAAAAGCGACATTAAAGACGTAGTGAATGACTATCCAGGGATTTATGGCTGGGACTTAGGCCGCATTGAGCATGATTCCTTAAAAAACATTGATGGCGTTCCATTTGACAAAATCCGGAGGTACATTCAAGAGGGGTATAAAAAAGGAGCCGCCATTACTTTAAGTTGGCATTTTGACAATCCCTTAACTGGAGGATCATCCTGGGACACAACAAAAAATTCTGTCGCCGCTATTTTACCAGGCGGGGCAAAACATCAACTTTATGTATCCTGGTTGGATAAGGCAGCGAAATTTATTTCCAGCCTAAAAGGAGACCAACAGGAAGCCATCCCTATCCTTTTCCGGCCATTTCACGAAGTATCTGGAAATTGGTTTTGGTGGGGCAGAAACTGCGCCAGTCCTGCAGAAGTAAAAAAAGCCTGGCGATTTACAGTCGATTATCTAAATAACACCAAGAAATTACATAACCTCATTTTTGTTTACAACACCAATGGTTTTACAAATGAACATGAGTTTTTGAAATACTACCCAGGTGATGATATGGTCGATGTAGTCAGTTTTGACCTATATCAATTCGAAAACCAGGATAAAAAAACATTTATAAATGCGGTACGCAATGACCTGGCCATAATCAGCAAAATCGCGAAACAAAAAAACAAGTTAGCTGCATTTGCCGAAACAGGATACGAAGCTATACCGGATGCCACCTGGTGGACTGAGACCCTGTGGCCCGCCATTAAAGACTACCCACTATCTTACGTTTTAGTATGGCGCAATGCAGGATATATGCCCACGACAAAAAAAATGCACTATTACGCACCATTCAAAGGACAGATTTCTGCACCTGATTTTAAAAAGTTCTATCAGCTCAACAGCATTCTATTTGAAAAGAAAATAGGTGCTAAAAAAATATACCAGCCAAACTAACATGAAACTACAACTGATAGATATTTCAATTCTCATTTCCTATTTAGTCACCATGGTTCTCATTGGCTTTTACATGAGAAACAAGGCAAAACAGGACAAAGAGAGCTACCTAATGGGTGGTAAAAAATTACCCTGGTACATGCTTGGGCTTAGTGATGCCAGCGACATGTTCGATATCAGTGGCACCATGTGGATGGTTGCCCTTTGCTTCGTCTATGGTTTCAAAAGCATTTGGATCCCCTGGTTATGGCCTGTTTTTAATCAGGTCTTCATGATGATGTTTTTATCCAAATGGCTCAGGCGGTCTGATGCCACAACTGGAGCCGAGTGGTTAAAAACCAGGTTCGGCTTAACCGGAAAAGGTGTTAAAGGTTCGCATATTATCGTGATTGCATTTGCATTAATTAGCTGCCTGGGCTTTTTAGCCTACGGTTTTGTTGGTTTAGGTAAGTTCGTCCAGGTCTTTATCCCCTGGGATGTTGTAAAAGATTACGTTCCTTTTGTCATTGCCGACAAATACGTTCCCCATTTCTATGGCATCGTATTTACCCTCTTTGCTATGTTTTATTCCATTATTGGTGGCATGCACAGCATTGTGCTGGGAGACGCAATTAAATACCTGATTATGACCATCGCCTGTATAGCGATAGGTGTGATTGCCGTACAGCACCTTCATGGTCAGACCTTAAATGTGCCGGCGGGATGGAGCGACCCTTTCTTTAGCTGGGAGTTAAACCTTGATTGGAGTAGAATCGCTGCTGATGCCAATAAAAAAATTGCTGACGATGGTTTTAGCTTATTCGGGATTTTCTTCATGATGATGCTGATGAAAGGCATATTCGCATCCCTTGCCGGGCCGGCACCAAACTACGATATGCAAAAAGTGCTCAGCACAAGGAGCCCGAAAGAGGCTAGTAAAATGACCGGTTTTGTAAGTATCATATTATTGCCCATCCGTTACTCGATGATCACCGGCCTAACTGTCCTCGCTCTACTTTATTACAATCAACTTTACCTGAAAGGCCCGGATGGCGTAACAGATTTTGAAAGAATTTTACCAGCAACCATTAACAATTTCTTACCAGTGGGCGTTTTAGGATTGGTAGTCACAGGCTTGCTTGGTGCTTTTATGGGGACTTTTAGTGGAACCCTAAATGCAGCGCAGGCCTATATTGTGAACGATATCTATTTGAAATATGTAAATCCAAACGCTCCTACCAAAAAGATCATGTCGATGAACTACATCGTGGGTATTTTAGTTGTTGCAATAGGCATTTTCTTCGGCTTTTTAGCCCACAATGTCAACGACATCTTACAATGGATCGTTGGGGGATTGTATGGCGGCTATGTCGCTGCAAATTGTCTAAAATGGTATTGGTGGCGCTTTAATGCCAATGGCTTTTTCTGGGGGATGACAGTTGGGGTTGGCGCGGCATTGCTGATGCCCTATCTAACAACTGGTTTGCCCCTATACTGGTGGCCCTTGCTTTTTGTTTTGTCATTCATCGGATGTTTAATTGGCACCTATTCAGCGCCAGCCACAGATACCGAAGTCTTAAAGTCCTTTTATAAAAATGTTAGACCCTGGGGATTTTGGGAGCCCATTCATGCCTTGGTAAAAGCAGAAGATCCCACTTTCCAAGCTAATAGGAACTTTAAACTGGATATGTTTAATGTCGCGCTAGGCATTATCGCTCAGCTTTGCTTAACAATTTTCCCAATGTATTTGATTACGGGAATGTATGCTCCCCTATGGATTACAGTAAGCATTTTAATCGTAATCGCCCTTATTTTAAAAAGAACCTGGTGGAATAGACTAGAAGATTAAGAAAGACCTATGAAAATGAACTTCGAACAACATATTGAGCTGCTAGCTAAGAACCAAAATGAATTGATTAATACCGCCAATGAAAAAATTGAGGCTGGGAATGGACTATTCAATAGATATAAAAATCCCGTTTTAACCGCCGGTCATGTGCCCTTTACCTGGAAATACGACCTTAACCCCTTAACCAATCCCTATTTAATGGAACGGTTTGGTATCAATGCGGTATTAAATGCTGGTGCCATTAAATGGCAAAACAAATACATTTTAATGGCACGCGTGGAAGGAAATGACAGAAAATCATTCTTTGCAATTGCCGAAAGCCCCAATGGAATTGATCATTTTAAATTTTGGGAGTACCCAGTCATCATGCCCGAAACCGAAGAACCAGATACGAATGTTTACGACATCAGGTTAGTTGAGCATGAAGATGGTTGGATTTATGGATTATTCTGCACAGAAAGAAGAGACCCTTCCGCAGCAGAAGGAAATCAATCCGCAGCGATAGCACAATGTGGAATAGCACGAACAAAAAACTTAATAGATTGGGAAAGATTATCCGATTTAAAAACTAAATCTCCCCAACAGCGAAATGTAGTGCTCCATCCCGAATTTGTTAACGGAAAGTATGCCTTCTACACTCGACCACAAGACAGTTTTATAGAGGCAGGTAAAGGTGGTGGCATCGGATTCGGCTTATCTTTATCTATAGAAAATGCAATTATCGACGAAGAAATGGTAATTGATAAAAAAGTATATCATACGATCTCAGAGGCCAAAAACGGACAAGGCCCCGCCCCTATTAAAACATCCCAAGGCTGGCTACATCTTGCCCATGGCGTTAGAAATACCGCAGCTGGATTAAGGTATGTACTGTATATGTTTATGACCGACCTGAACGATTTAACAAAAGTTACGCATAAGCCAGGAGGATATTTTTTAGCCCCAGAAGCTGAAGAAAGAGTAGGTGATGTATCTAATGTGGTTTTTAGCAATGGTTGGATCGCAGATGATAATGGAACTGTTTTTATCTATTATGCCTCTTCAGACACCAGATTACATGTTGCTACAAGTACCATTCAACAGCTACTGGATTATGTAATCCACAACCCTGAGGATGGGCTAAGGTCTGCAGCTTCTGTTGAGACCATCATCAACATCATCGACCGAAATAAGAAAGTATGAATTCAGCAGCTTTAGCGACTTATAAATCTGAGGTAACCAATGAACTATCTGACATTCTGAAATGGTGGATGACATATATGGTTGATCACGAAAACGGAGGGTTTTATGGAAAGGTAAACGATGATAATTTAACCGCACCAACTGCGCCAAAAGGACTGGTATTAAACTCCAGAATTCTCTACACTTTCTCCTCGGCCTTTTTGCTGAATCGCAAAGATGAGTATCTAGCCATTGCCGATAGAGCGTTTGCTTATTTGACCACTAATTTTTTAGATGAACAGAACGGTGGATTTTATTGGTCGGTAGATTTTAATGGTCAGCAATTAGACAGCAAGAAGCAGATTTATGGACAGGCATTTGTAATCTACGCGCTTGCTGAATACATTAAGATCAGCCAAAATGAAAAAGCTTTAGCTTTAGCTAAAAACACTTTTGAACTATTGGAACAACATAGCTTTGATCCAATCCACACAGGATACATTGAAGCGCTGAGCAGAGATTGGAAGATTATGGAAGATCTCCGCTTGAGTGACAAAGATCAGAATGAAAAAAAATCGATGAATACGCATCTTCATGTGATTGAGGCCTACACCAATTTATATTCCATTTGGCAAAATGATAAACTAAAACTCGCCATCAAAGGCCTGCTATCCAATTTTAAAGACCATATAATAGATAAAAACAGTCATCACCTGCAACTGTTCTTCACAGAAACCTGGGATGTTAAGTCTGCATTGGTTTCCTTTGGTCATGACATTGAAGCAGCCTGGTTATTACAAGAATCTGCAACAATCATAGCTGATGAAAAGGAAATAAAAGCTTTTAAGCAAATTGCACTACAACTCAGTAAAGCCGCTTTAAAGGGCTTAGATGAAAGAGATGGGCTTTGGCACGAATTTGATTACAAAACAGCTCAGTGGTCAAAAGAAATGCATTGGTGGCCACAAGCAGAAGCGATGGTTGGCTTTCTGAATGCCTGGCAAATAAGTGGAGATCAAAAATTCTTATTCCAATCTTTCAAAAGCTGGTCTTTTATAAAGAAATACATTAAAAGTAAGAAGGGAGAATGGCATTGGGGTATCCATAGCGATTACACCTTAATGCAGGGAGAAGACAAAGCTGGATTTTGGAAATGCCCCTACCATAATGGCAGAGCCTGTATCGAAATTATCAAAAGATTAAAGTAGATTTCTAAAGGCATAAAAAAACCTGCAAATTCTATTTAAAGAATTACATCAAACTTGTAGTCCGGTTTCAACCCGGACATACATATTTCACCAAATGATATGAATCATTTTCATACGTGACGATGGACATTTATTTAATGATTAGTCGCTCGTACCTTTAATAGATCCGTATCTGAAGTTAAACAACACTCGTCATACCAAATACATTAGCTACAAGTAATTTCTATTTATGCAGCCTGGCAAAAGGCTGTATTTTTTGACACTTAATATTCAGATTAGTTTATGATAAATGATCCCTTAAAATATTTTATCATAAGAAGAATCAGGTGCCTATCAACGAGCGTAAAATACCTACAGCGGTCGGCGTAAGTAACAAATGTTACCGTTTAACTTTTTTGCTGAAAGTACTTTTGTTAAAAATTAATTTGATGAAGAAGATAAAGCGTTTAATCAAGCGAATGGTATTTTTTTTGATAGGAGTCCCCGGAGTCTTTTCAATAGTCCAAGCGCAGGACTTCGTCCAAAAGCTAAGCCTGAATGAGGCCATTTCGGCTGCCTTAGCCAACAACAAAACTATCCGCTTGGCCGGTTTGGATGAGCGTATTGCGGAGTCGAGTTTCAACCAAACCCAGGCGGTCTTCCTGCCACAGGTTGACCTCTCTTATACCGCGATGAGCACGAACAACCCCCTCAATGCTTTTGGTTTTAAACTACAGCAACGCAGTATTACCCAAAATGATTTCGATCCTGCGCTTTTAAACCACCCTTCCGCAACACCGGATTATATGGCACAGCTGGCGGTTAAGCAGCCCTTGCTCAATATCGACATGTTGTATATGCGTAAAGGGGCCGGGATGCAAGCCGAAGTGTACCGGTATAAAACCCAGCGTACCCGGGAGCAGATCACTTTCGAAACCACTAAAGCCTATTTGCAATTGCAGCTGGCTTACAAGGCAGAGAAGGTTTTGTTGGAAGCCGGGCAAACCGCGAAAGCAGTTTATAAATATACTGATGACCATTTTAAGCAGGGATTGATCCAAAAATCGGACGTGTTGAACGCCCAGGTGCATGTTACCACGGTCGAAAGTAATCTGGCGAAAGCAAGAAGCGGTATCCTTAACGCCTCTGATTACCTCAGCCTGCTAATGGGCCAGCCGGCCGGGACAGCATACAACCTAAACGATGAAACTCAACCTACATTGCCGGTAGTGGACACACAAAAAGTATTCGCTACCCGTTCCGATTTTATGGCTATGCAGAAAGCCATTGAAGCATCCGGCCTGATGATCAAATCCAGCCAGATGAGTTACCTGCCTAAATTGAATGCCTTCGGCAATTTCCAGTATAACGACAGCCGTTTAACCGGTTTCGGCGCTAATGCCTACCTGGTTGGAGTTCAATTATCCTGGAATGTCTTTAGCGGGAATAAAACCAAACATGTGATCGCATCCCAAAAATTGGAACGGGACAAGCTTACCGTGCAGTTAGCCCAGCAAAAAGACCAAAGCAAACTGGAACTGGATAAAGCCTACCGCGACCTTTCCGATGCCCGCTTTGAAATGGGTCGGGGCCAGTCAGCTATAGAACAAGCTACCGAAGCGCTGAGAATATTGCAGAACCGTTACCAGCAAGGACTGGTCAATACCACTGACGTATTAACAGCGGATACCCAGTTATCCCAATTAAAGTTTGCGTTTGCACAAGCACAGTTTACGGCCAATGTGACCAGCGCCTATATCCAATTATTAACCTCAACAACCACCAAATAAAACAAACAGAAAATGAGATTAGCTATTCAATATAACAGGGCTTTACAGCTATTCACCGCCATAGGGATACTGGCTATCAGCTCCTGTTCTTCCAATGAAAAAACAGGAACACAGGCCGGTGCGGATACCGCGATATTGGTTTCTGTCAGCCAGCCAGCCGCTGATTCCAAACAGGGTTTAACCGTCAGCGGACAGGTGGAAGCCAGTCAAACTGCCAACATCAGCACTAGGGTAATGGGTTACATCACCAGGATCAATGTCAAGGTTGGCGACAGGGTTAGTAAGGGACAACTACTGGCAAGTATCAGCAACGATGATATTTTGGCGAAGCGAGCACAAGTTAACGCGATGATCGCACAGGCGGAGGCTGCTTTTAAAAGTGCGCAAAAAGACTACGACCGTTTTAGTGCCTTATACAAACAGCAAAGCGCCTCGGCCAAAGAACTGGATAATATCACGCTACAATACCAATCAGCCAAAGCAGGGCTTGAAGCCGCAAAACAACAGCGCAACGAAGTAAACGCGATACTCAGCTATACTAACCTTACTGCTCCTTTTTCAGGAACGGTCACCCAGAAGCTGATGGACGCCGGCAGTATGGCCAATCCCGGAATGCCGCTGCTAATCATTGAGCAGAGCGGGAGTTACCAGGTAACTGCGTCAGTGCCGGAAAGTGAAATCAGTTTGATAGAGGAAAATGCACCAGTAACGATAAATATCGACGCTATTCATAAATCGATCAAAGGAACAATAGCTCAGATCGCCCAGTCTTCTCAAGGCAGCGGCGGCCAGTACATGATCAAAGTCCATATCCCGGATAACGAAAAACAAGGCTTGTTTGCCGGTATGTACGCCAATGTAGCTATCCCGATAAGACAGGCAATAAAAACCACGAATGCCAGTAACCAGGTGATGGTTCCGGTATCAGCAATTGAATATAAAGATCAGTTAACAGGGCTGTACACCGTCGGCAGTAACCAAACGGCTTTGCTGCGCTGGGTAAGGCTGGGCAGGACACAGGGTAACCAGGTAGAAGTATTAAGCGGGCTGGCAGCGAATGAAAAATTCATCATCAACGCAGAAGGCAGGTTATATAACGGTGTAGCCGTTAAAATTAAATAAAGACATGAAAGACGGATTTTCAGGAAATATAGCCAAGGCATTTATACAGTCGAAATTAACCATACTGTTAATGATCGCCTTTTTACTCATCGGGGGATACAGCACGTTCTTAATTCCGCGCGAGGAAGAACCACAGATAAAGGTGCCCATGGCCGACATATTTATAGGGTATCCCGGTGCTTCCCCGAAAGATGTAGAAACCAAAGTTGCCGCCCCAATTGAGAAAATGATCTCGAACATCAAGGGCGTAGAATACGTGTACTCCACTTCCATGCAGGGACAGGTGATGGTGATCGTGCAGTTTAATGTGGGCGAGGATGTGGAACGTTCATTAGTGAAACTGTACAGCGAGCTCATGAAAAATATGGACAAAATGCCGCAGGGCGTTACGCTGCCATTGATCAAAACCAGGGCCATTGACGATGTGCCGGTATTGGGCTTGACCCTTTGGAGCGATAAATATGACGATTACCAGCTGAAACAGATGGGCCAGGAACTGGCTAATGAGGTTAAAAAGATCAACGATGTATCGGATGTAAATATCATCGGAGGTCGCAACCGTGAAGTAAAAGTGCTGTTGGATAAAAATAAGATGGCCGAAAGCCATGTGGACTTTTTATCATTACGCAAACAAATACAAGGCAGCAATATGCAATTGCCTGGCGGCACATTGCTCCAAAACGATACTGCCTTTTCAGTGGAAACCGGAAATTTCCTCACTTCATCAGATGACGTAAGTAATTTGGTAGTGGGCATTAACCAGCAGCAGCCGGTTTACCTGAAACAGATCGCCAAAGTTGATGAAGGCGCTGAAACTCCAAATCAATATGTATTATTTGGCTACGGAAAAGCCGATATGGAAAATGCTGATAAATTCAGATCCAATTACCCGGCTATCACCCTTTCGATAGCCAAAAAGAAAGGCGCGGACGCGATGAAATTATCTGAGCAGATCCTAGGTAAAGTGGAGCATTTAAAAGCAAGTTTGCTACCTAGCGACGTGCACTTAACCGTTACCCGCAACTATGGCGAAAGTGCGTCAGACAAGGTAGGCGAATTACTGCTCCATCTGTTTATCGCAATTGTGGTCGTAACGGTATTTGTAATGCTGGCTATGGGCTGGCGCGGTGGTCTGGTGGTATTCCTCTCTGTGCCGGTAACCTTCGCACTTACGCTTTTTGCGTATTACTTTATGGACTACACGCTGAACCGCATCACGCTGTTCGCGTTGGTGTTTATTACAGGGATTGTGGTGGATGATTCGATCATCATCGCCGAAAATATGCACCGGCACTTTAAGATGAAAAAACTGCCGCCATTACAAGCTGCTATCTATGCCATTAATGAGGTGGGCAACCCGACAATTTTGGCGACATTTACGGTTATTGCGGCTGTATTACCAATGGCTTTTGTATCCGGCATGATGGGCCCTTATATGAGCCCGATGCCAATCGGGGCCTCTATCGCGATGATCTTATCACTGATCGTTGCGCTAACCCTAACCCCATACCTGGGTTATATCTTTCTGCGCGAAAAAGAAAAACATGGTACCGAACACGAAGAAAACAAACCGAAGTTATTGGAAGAAACACGCATTTATAAGATATACCGCTCATCTATTCTGCCATTATTGGAAACCCGCTGGAAGCGCTGGACATTCATCCTGAGCACGGTGGTGATCCTGTTCGCATCATTGTCCATGTTCTATACCAAAGCGGTCGCGGTAAAAATGCTGCCATTTGACAACAAGAATGAATTCCAGGTGGTAATCGACATGCCGGAAGGTACTACGCTCGAGAAGACACAAGCGGTTGCCAAAGACATCGGATCGTATGTTTCCGACCAGGCGCTTGTGCGAAATTATGAAACTTATATCGGCACTTCAGCTCCCATTAGCTTCAACGGGCTGGTGCGCCATTATGACCTTAGAAGAGGCGATAATGTAGCAGATATACAGGTCAACCTGGTGGATAAAGGCGAACGAAGCATTCAAAGTCACGGGATCGCTAAAGAAATGCGCGCGCCTATACAGGCTATTGCAAGGAAATATAACGCCAACGCGAAGATCGTGGAAGTTCCGCCGGGACCGCCGGTGCTGTCAACTTTAGTGGCCGAAATTTACGGGCCCAACTACCAGGAGCAGATCAAAGTGGCCAGACAAGTAAAGAGTTTGATGGAAAAAACCTCCAATGTAGTGGATATGGACTGGATGGTGGAAGATGACCAGCCCGAATACCATATTGAAGTGAATAAAGAAAAAGCCATGCGTTATGGCATCGCCACCGCTCAAATAGCCGCAACGGTTAATGCCGGGTTGTCTGGTATGCCTGCCGGCAATATTGCCCAGCCCGCCGCTTATAACCAAACCACGATCAAATTGCAATTGAGCGATGCGGATAAGAGCAGCATAGATGATGTGCTGAATCTAAAGGTGATTGGTATGCAAGGTAATGCCGTACCTGTAAAAGACCTGGTTACCGTAACCCGGCAGATCAAGCCGAAGAGCATCTACCGCAAAAACCAGAAAGAAGTAGTTTATGTGCTAGGTGATATGGCCGGTAACCTGGAAAGCCCTTCGTATGCGATCTCCGACGTATCTGATCATTTAAAAACCGTGAAAGTCCCCAAAGGATTTTCGCTGAAAGAAGAATACACCCATCAGCCTGAACTAGAAGATAATTACAGTCTGAAATGGGATGGTGAATGGCAGATAACTTTTGAGGTGTTCCGCGACCTGGGCATCGCTTTCGCTGTTGTGATCATCATGATCTATATCCTGATCGTGGGCTGGTTCCAGAATTTTACAGTGCCACTGGTGATGCTGGCCGCAATCCCGCTGTCACTCATAGGGATCGTTTTGGGGCACTGGATGCTGCATGCCTATTTTACCGCAACGTCCATGATCGGTTTCATCGCACTGGCCGGCGTGATGGTGCGTAATTCGATATTGCTCATCGACTTTATCAATATCAGACTGGATGAGGGCATCCCGCTCAAACAGGCCATCATCGAAGCCGGAGCGGTACGCACCACACCGATATTATTGACCGCAGGAGCAGTGGCCCTAGGCGCGGTGATCATTTTGTTTGACCCGATATTCCAGGGGCTGGCCATTTCGCTGATGGGCGGTACGGTTACCTCCACCTTCCTGACCCTGATCGTAGTGCCGCTGCTGTACTTTAAGATGATGCGTAAAAAAACATTAACCCCTTTAAAATCTGAGTCATGAAACTATTGGTAGTAACCTGCTTAAAAGAGTACCTGAAAGATGTATCAAAGATATTCAAACAGGCAAATATTGTTGTGTTTAGCACGAGTGAAATCATAGGGCACCGGGATGGCGCGCCTTTAAATCTTTTAGAAGACTGGTTTGCCAGCGGCGATGAGCAGTTCGATTCGCTGATGATCTTCACTTTTACTAATGAGTTAAATGCCGAACATGGCATGGAACTGATTAAAAATTATAATGCAACCCTTAAAGAGAATTTCCCGGTCCGGGCATTTGTTCTGCCCGTAGAAAAGTCCATTTAATAATTATAAAAGAAGATCATGAAAGAAAGGATAGTACGCGCCGTTGCCGGCACATTTGTTTTAACCAGCATTACTTTAGCTTATACTGTGAATATCAACTGGCTATGGCTGGGTGTATTTGTAGGCGTTAACTTACTGCAATCTGCCTTCACAAAATTTTGCCCCCTGGAACTGATCCTGAAGGGGGCTGGTGTAAAAGACTAAATCTAACCATTGTGAGAAACGCAGATCCAAAGCACCTTTGTGTTGGTGAACCCGACTCACCTCAGTAATACCTCCGGCGGGCTTAAAGACTTAAGAACATTTACTCTAAAAGGACTTTGAGGGGCTTGAAAATAGAATTCATTCAAACTTTGCAGACCACCTTAAATGAAGGGAAATATCACAAAGGGAAGCGGATATCATACAATTTATCGGAATAAAAATTTAACACTATGACTACAACACAGGCCTGCCTGCAAACATGGATAGAAGCCCGGACAAGGTTTTCTAATTTGTTGCCTTCCTTAGCGGAAGAAGAACTGACAAAAAAGTTAGTCAATACTAAGAATAGTGCGGGATTTCTTATCCGCCATATAGCCGATGTAGAATTATTATTTGCCAAAAATGTGTTCTGCTCAACAGAAACAAGAGTACAGGCTAAAACAGTAATTGCGCAGCATGATACCGGAGAATGGACAAATCTTCATGAGTTATTGGAATATCAGCAATACGCTTTTGATCACCTGAAAGCAATTATTGAAAAGCAAGCTGATGAAGATTGGCAGCAAGCCATAACGACCAGGGAATTCGGCACAAAAACTAAAGCAGAGGCACTTGGCCGGATCATCTCACACAGCGCCTATCATGCGGGGCAGCTATCGCTTGCCTTGAAATACGGTTCAGTGATTCAGATCATTTAACGAACTGTTGAAGGTCATTATTTAGTCGCTAAAACCGCCGTAATTTAGTGTTCTAAATACTAGTTACCATGACCCCAATCATTAAAATTATCGGCACATAAAGTCAAATCTCATGTCAAAACCTCATATCATCATCCTCGGCTGCAATTTTGCTGGGCTCACAACAGCCAGGTATATTCATGCTGCCGTAAAAGACAAGGCAGACATTACCATTATTGACCGTAAATCGTTGTTGACCTTTGTCCCGAATATCCCCATGCAGGTTTTGGCCAATGTAAACCCGGCGATCGATCTTCAATATAAGTTCATGTCTTACCTGGAAAACGACGGAAGCGACTTCATCCAGGCAGAAGTAACCACCATTGACGCTGATACGAACACTGTTTTTTATCAGCCGAATGAACGGCCCGGTCATCCGGTAAGAAAAATAAAATATGACTATTTGGTTATTGCTTTGGGTAACCGTTTGGCTTACGATGCTATCGAAGGGTTTAGCGAGAACGGACATAGCGTTACAGATATCTTTCTGGGTAACCGGTTGAGAAATTATCTGCATAATGAATACAAAGGTGGCCCGATCGCCATTACCTCTGACGTGTTTCATCAGGGTAAAAGTGCGAAGCTGCCTCCCGGCTTACCCACAGCCATGACGGCCTGCGAAGGTCCCCCTGTCGAGTTGGCTTTTTCATTAGCACACTGGTTAGAAAAAAATCAAAAAGGCAGCGCCGCTACGGTATATCTATCAACCCCTGCAAAAGTTATCGCAGAAGATGCAGGGGAAACCATCTTACATCAGTTATTACCGATGATGACTAACATGGGCTATCATTACCAGGCAAACACAAACGGAATTAGAAAGATTTACGACGGCGGTATTGAATTCAATGATGGCTCTTCACAGGAAGCTGAGGTATCCATTCTTTTCCCCGACTGGCAGGCCCATTCTTTTTTAAAGGAATTGCCATTTACAGATGACAAAGGTTTTGTGATAACTGATCTATATATGCGCAATCCTGATTATCAAAATATTTTTGCGGTTGGTGACGCAGCTTCCATTACTGTCCCTAAGATCGGTTCTCTGGGCCACATGGAAGCGGAGGTATTGGCAAATACTCTAGCGAAAGACTTAGGTGTAATAAGAGGAGAAATAAAACCGATGGAGTTTGAACTATTGTGCATGGGCGATATGGGGGGCATAAAAGGTTTTTACATGCGTACCAATGAATGGTGGGGCGGCAAAGAAAGCCACCTGAAGATGGGCATTACACCCTACGCGCTGAAAATGGGTTTTAAGCAAATGTATTACACCCTGGGTGGAAAAATACCACAATGGGGATTATCAATAAGTGAAATGATCGGGGATCATACGGTTGTATAAATGAAATCAAAATCACTTTTATATGTCAGCAACTGGAAATACAGCGTATTGAAAAGCAGCCTATGGCGCTTTTTTCGTATGTAACTTTTGTTACTAACCCGACAGATAATTGAACCTATCTTTGTTTCATCAAGTACATATCGTTTAATTAGAGCGTCATTAATAACAGAAACATGAAAAATCGTATTCTTAGCAATTGGACCTTAGTTCGTATTCTCCGAGTCATTATCGGGATTGTCATCATAGGTATGGCGATATCCAGGTCAGATATAGCCAGCGGTATAATTGGGGTTATTTTTACGGGCATGGGCTTTCTTAATATTGGCTGTTGTGGCTCCGGGGCCTGCTACACACCTGTTAAAAACCGCAAAAAGGATTCAAAAGAAATCAGCTATGAAGAAGTTGTTTAAAACACTAACAAAAATTAAAAATTTTAAAAAATATTAAGATGAACATATTCCAACAACTATTTGGCGGAGGGCCATCGGTCGATTTGGCCGGTATTATTAAAGAGGGTGCCTTATTAGTAGATGTCCGGACACCAGGCGAATTTGCGGGGGGCCACGTTAAAGGTTCAATCAACATTCCCCTCGATAAAGTGAGTTCGCAGCTGTCAAAATTCAAAAACCAAAAGAACATCATTGTTTTTTGCCAAAGTGGCGGAAGAAGCGGGCAGGCAAAAGCTATTCTAGAGCAAAACGGGTTTACCAATGTGGTCAATGGCGGCACTTGGACCAATGTGGCACAATACTGTTAACTTAGCTCTATGGATGAATCAGTCAATTTAGCTTTTCAATTTGAACCCGCCCTGATAAAAGAGATCGAGGAGCTTGGCGGATTGCGGTCATATAAAGATGGGGATATCATTATGGATTATGGTAAATATATCCGAATGATGCCATTGATCGTTAAAGGGACTTTAAAAGTCCTGAAAAAAGACGACAACGACAATGAGATTTTACTTTATTATTTATCCAGCAGGGAGAGCTGTTCTATGGCTTACAGTTGTTGCCTGGAAGAGAAGAAAAGTGAAGTAAAAGCCATTGCCGAAGGTGATCTTCAAATCATCGCCATCCCACATGACAAGCTGGATGAGTGGTTATGCAAATATCCGAGCTGGAAAAACTATATCATGCGAAGTTTTAACGAACGCCTTTCTGAGATGTTAAAGTCCATAGAGAGCATAGCCTTTCATAAACTGGACGACCGGCTGATCGCCTATTTGAAGGAAAAGAAAAGGCTATCTGGCTCAAATGTCATCAAAGCTTCGCATTACCAGATCGCTGATGAGCTTGCAACATCCAGGGTCGTTATCTCACGCCTGCTTAAGATACTGGAAAATAACGGCAAGATCCTTTTGTATCGCAACGAGATTAAACTGCTGAAAGATTTTGATTCCTAATTGCCTGCAACAAAACCAGGATCACTATTCTATGTGACAGTTATTACCAACTGCCTTTTATTCCGTAGAATCCGAATATTCCGGAGGGAGCCTAAAATGAAAAAAGCCTGCAATCATTTGACTTACAGGCTTTTTAATGTGTTTGACGTCTTATCTTGCGGACCGGACGGGACTCGAACCCGCGACCTCCGCCGTGACAGGGCGGCATTCTAACCAGCTGAACTACCGGTCCGTTTTCCTTTTCAGGAGGGCTTAGAATATAGCTTCTAAAGGCTTCAATAAAAAATACTCTGTTGAGCATTTTGCGGACCGGACGGGACTCGAACCCGCGACCTCCGCCGTGACAGGGCGGCATTCTAACCAGCTGAACTACCGGTCCGTTTTCCCTTTGCTTTCTTTCGTCCGTTTCGGGATTGCAAATATAGAGCGTTTATTTATATTTACAAACTATTTTTCAAATAACTGTAACTACCTATATCACAGAACCTTCTTTTAGCTTTTCTGCGTTTTCTGCAAACTGCAGTGCATCAATCAGCTCTTGAACACCACCATCCATGATGTTATTTAGGTTATAAAGTGTCAATCCGATACGGTGATCTGTTACCCTACCTTGCGGATAATTGTAAGTTCTGATCTTTGCAGAACGGTCACCAGTCGAAACCATAGTCTTACGTCTTGCAGCAATATCACCGTTTTTCTTCTGCAATTCGATGTCGTATAATTTACTGCGCAACATCTCCATTGCAATCACCCTGTTACCCAATTGCGAGCGCTCCTGCTGACAAACAACCACAAGTCCCGAAGGTCTGTGTGTCAATTGTACTTTAGTCTCCACCTTGTTTACATTCTGTCCACCAGCACCACCTGAACGGGAAGTCTGTAAATCAATATCTGCAGGATTGATGTAAAGGTCGATCTCTTCAGCTTCAGGCAAAACCGCCACCGATGCTGCTGAAGTGTGAACGCGGCCCTGAGTTTCTGTATCTGGTACACGTTGAACACGATGTACACCTGATTCATATTTCAACTGTCCGTAGACATCTTCCCCGCTAACCTTTAAAATCACCTCTTTGTACCCGCCAGCAGTTCCTTCTGTTACATCAACAGTTTCAACTTTCCAGCCTTTTTGCTCAAAGAAACGGCTATACATTCTGTATAAGTCACCTGCAAATAATGCAGCCTCATCACCACCCGTACCACCTCTAATCTCAAATACGGCATTCTTAGCATCTTCCGGATCTACTGGAATCAACATCAAGCGAACTTTCTCTTCCAATTCTTCTTGCTGAACCAATAAAAGATCAAGTTCCTCTTTTGCCATTTCACGCATTTCTGCATCTTTCTCGGTACTTAAAATCTCTTTATTCGCCTCAATATTGCTCATTACATTCTTGTAGATTTTATATTCATCTACAATCTTGCCTAAGTCCTTATATTCTTTATTTAAAGCCGCAAAACGCTTCATATCCTGCATCGTGTCAGGATTACTTAACTGCTCCTCAACATCTTCCCAACGCAGTTTAATTGCTTCTAATTTTTCTAACATATCTTTTTTCAGAAAATTATAATGTTATTGCTCGATAGAGGTCTAATCAACAGACCAGATTTCCCCAAGCAACAGTTTTTTATTCGGGCAGCAAAAATACGGCTTTTTTACTTAACCGTACTAAAAATTTGCACATGTCCAATTGTGACAGCGAACAGCACTATGCTTTTTCGAAGTACTTAAGGCTTAAATCATTGCCATCAAATACCGCATAGGAATTGAAATTAATCCATTCCCCAAGATTCACATACTTACATTTATCATTTAGGTTAATGTCTAGCGGAAGATGTCGGTGCCCAAAAACAAAGTAATCAAAATGCTCCTTTAGCAACATTTCCTTAGCATATACCGCCAGCCATTCATGTTCAATCCCACTAAAAACCTCTTCAGCTGTATTGGCAAGCCTGCTTTTTCCCGACCACCAATTTGCAATTCCCAAGCCAATTCGAGGTGGGATCAAGGCAAACAACCACTGGCAAACCGGGTTTCTAAACACCTTTCTTAAGAATTTATATTTCTTGTCGCCTGGCCCCAAACCGTCACCATGATGTAAAAAGAAGCGTTTCCCATCTCTTTCAATGATCAATTCATCGCTTACAATCTCTATCCCCATTTCCTCGCCGAAATAGGTATTAACCCACATATCATGGTTACCTTTAAAAAAATACACCTTGATACCAGCATCAGTCATTTCTGCCAATTTGCCCTGTAACCGCACAAATCCTTTAGGTACAACAGTACGATATTCGAACCAAAAATCGAATATATCGCCCATTAAAAATAACTCGCTACATGTTGGCGTTATGGAACTTAGCCATCTTAAAACGCGATCTTCCCGCTTCCTGCTCTCTGCATGATTGGGAGCGCCAAGGTGGAAGTCAGAAGCAAAATATATGTTCTTTTTCATTAATGTAAACAAAGATAAATAAAATATCCGCTCAGTCGCCTTTCACATATCCTACCGATTATATAGATTATTTACAAATAACATCGTTATTAAAACAAAAGTTCGTAAATTCGCACAAAATTTAAACTATGATTTCTACTGATATAGCCATCATTGGCGCCGGACCTGTAGGTTTATTCGCGATTTTTGAAGCAGGTTTACTAAAAATGCGTTGTCATTTAATAGACTATCTGCCGCAAGTTGGCGGGCAGCTTTCCGAAATATATCCTAAAAAACCGATATATGATATTCCCGGCTACCCTACTGTATTGGCTCAGGAATTAGTTGATAACCTGATGGAACAAGCTAAACCTTTCCACCCAGGCTTTACCCTTGGTGAGCGTATCGAAGGTTTAGAAAAACGTGGTGAAGGCGATTTTGTACTGACTACTAATATGGGTACCATCATAGAATCTAAAGTTGTCGTTATTGCTGGCGGATTAGGCTGTTTCGAGCCACGCAAACCAGCTGTAGCAGGATTAGAGCAATTCGAAAATGGTAGAGGTGTAAATTACATGATCCTTGATCCTGAAAAATACCGTGGACAAAAAATGGTGATCGCAGGAGGAGGTGACTCAGCCCTAGATTGGACTATCTTTTTAGCGGATATTGTTGATGAGTTAACATTGGTTCATCGTAGCGAAAGCTTCCGTGGTGCTCCAGACTCAGTAAACAAAGTAATGGAACTAGCCGAAAGCGGAAAAATCAATCTTGTATTAAACAGCAACCTAAATTCAGTAAGCGGAAACGGAAAACTGGAAACTGTTGAATTGATACACAATAAGAGCTTAGAAACAACAACCATCAATGCAGATCACTTGATCCCATTATTTGGTTTAAGTCCTAAATTAGGCCCAATAGAGCAGTGGAACCTAAACATTAGCAAAAGTGCTATTGAAGTAAACACAGACGACTATTCGACCAATATCCCGGGAATCTATGCAATTGGCGATATCAACACCTACACCAACAAGCTTAAACTTATTCTATGTGGTTTCCACGAAGCTGCTTTAATGAGTCATAGCGCATACCAATACATGAATCCTGGAATCAAATATACCATGAAATACACCACTGTAAACGGCGTATCAGAATTTTAAACATGGAAGAGAATAACATTACCTTACGCGTACAAAACCCAGATGGTAGCAGAACTACCCTGGAAGCCCCTGTAGACATGGGCCTAAGTTTAATGGAATACCTAAAAGCTTGCGAATACGACATCTTGGCTACCTGTGGTGGTATGGCACTTTGTGCTACTTGCTGTGTAGATGTTTTGGAAGGCGAAGATAAGCTGAACGAAATGACTGATGACGAGTATGCAATGCTCGACACTTTACCAGATGTATTACCAAATTCAAGATTGGCCTGCCAACTGCAATTAAACCCTGCAATGGATGGCTTGGTGGTTAAATTACACCACGCAGAATAAAAAATATTTAATGATTATTATCTTCTACAGCGGCAGCGATTGTTTTTACAGGGCTGCCGATTGTTTTATACTCGCCTTCGCCTTTTAATATCGCTAGCATCTTACCGCTATCATTTAAAAGGCTTTTTGCTGCATTAAGCTCTTTATCGTACTGAAACGCCTGGGTTACCTTTCCTTTATCATAATAATAACGGCTAACGATTTGCGTTTCCAACACTCTTTTTATTTCAGCCTTATAGGTGGTAAGATCCGTTTTTTTGGCGCCTAGCATTTTGTTCTTCAAATCATCAAGATCAGTCTTTACCGCGCTTAGCTTGTTCTCTTTCTCCGCCTCAGTCCTCAAATCCCCCAATAGCCTTTCCGTACGTGAAACATAGGAATAATCCTTACCGGCCAGCGAACTTACAAATTGCGCGTAGTCATTATCCGTCAGCTGAAAAGAAGCCGCAGGAGCAATTACCTTATTGTTCTTTTTATAATTATTGGCGTAGTCGAAAAACAAATATTTATTGATGAGCGAAATTGTTATCGGATTAAATTTAGGTGCATTAACCACCACATCTGGGTAAATACCATTTCCATCATATACATTTCGCCCAGCTTTGGTATTGAACTTACTCATCAAAGAGTCCGCAAACTTCATCGTTTTTCCATTGGCATCTTTATGCGCATAATCAAGCGCTTGTATACACCTACCCGAAGGCGTGAAATACTTAGCCACAGTCACCTTTACAAGGCTGTTATAAGGCAAATTAAAGGTTTGTTGTACCAAACCCTTGCCGTAGCTCCGCTGACCAACAATAATCGCCCTATCGAGATCCTGTAGCGCTCCTGCTACAATCTCTGAGGCTGATGCTGATGATCCGCCAACCAATACGACTAATGGGATTTCAGGGAATAAGGGTTGATTAAGTGTTTTATAGCTAATCGTCTTCTGAGGATTCCTACCTTTTTGGGTAACGATCAAAATATCTTTATCTACAAAAATATTTACAATTTTAACGGCTTCCTGCAATATTCCACCACCATTGTAACGCAAATCGAGAATCATTCCTTTAGGCTGTTGTTTCCCCAAAGTAGTTGCAGCGTCTTTTACCTCCTGCGCAGAATTTTCGAGAAATTTATCTAATCGGATATAAGCAATGTTATCAGATGTCATACCCGAATAAGACACATTTGGCTGTCTAATTTCATCACGAACCAAGGTTTTCGTCAACAGTGCTCCCTCTCTGATGATCAGTAATTCTACAGAAGATCCCTTAGGACCACGCAACAACTGGCTTACTTGCGCACGTTCTTTCCCTTTCACCTCATTGCCATTAATTTTCACAAGCTGATCTCCTGGTTTTATCCCTTGCTTATCCGCGGGGTAACCCTCGTTCACTTCATTTACAAAGAGCTTGCCTTCGATAAAAATTGTGCTTGCTCCAATGCCCCCATATTGTGTACTTACATATTTCAGCTTATAGTCTTCAACTTCCGACTCAGGTACATATTCTGTGTAAGGATCCAGATTATCCAACATAGCATCAATGCTGGTTCGCATTAACCTAGAAGGATTGGTCTCCTCAACATAGTTGATATTGATCTCTTTATAAAGCGATGCAAAAATATCCAGGTTCTTAGACACCTGAAATAGGTCCTCTTTGAAAGACCAGGTTAAGGAAGCAAAAGAAATAAGAATAGCGGCCGCAGCAATTTTATATATTTTCATCATATAAAGAATGGATTCTTCAATCCGTTGATGGTAAATTTACAAAAAAGCCTTGTATTTCAATAGCTCCTAATGGAATTAAAGTCTATTGCCTTCTGGGTCGGCTAGCGCTTTTTGAATGGTAAATTCAACGTATGCCCTGTCTCTTTTTACCAGCTCCATCAATTGTGCTACCAGTTGATCTTCCTGTCCGGGAACAAAAGAAATATCTACTTGAGCAAGATCACGGTATTTTCTTAGAAATTTAATTTTAACCTTTTTCCAGGTCTCAGGAGTCAATGTAAAATTTGCCATACTGCAAAAATATAAATAATTGTAATACAACAACCCTTATTTATGATCGGGAGCACCTTTTATATTTAAATCTTTGATCCGTTCTCTGATCCTTCTCATAAAGTCAACTCCGGGATCCGTTTTTTGGGTATTGTATGTAGGATCAGATTCCTTCCAAAGATCCGTCCCTTTAAATCGCGTGTACTCATAATGGCCGATCACATATTGGATTGGATATTTCCGTTTCAGATACCTGATCAACTCTTCATTGGCAACAAGCTGTGCCGGAGTCAATGGATTTTTTTCGCTGCCTATATTTTCCACACCGATAGCGCAATAATTAAGTCCAATTACATGCCTTGCAAAAACAGTATCCGGCAACAACCTAAAGACTGTTCCATCCCTATCAATCACAAATTGCGAAGACACATTGAGTGAACTTGCTGTGGCAATCTCTTTACGCGCTCCAGGCAGTTTTGATTTATTAAACGCATCAAATGTTTGCTCTACAGTGGGAATAGCTGTCCAATGTAATACGATCATAATTGGCTTAATGGTCGGCTGATCTTGTTTCAAGCCATGGCGCTTTTCCAGGTACTCCAATGAAAGTCGTTTTCTTTCTACATCAAATATAATTGGCTTGTCAAAGATTCTAAAAGTAGACTGCGCCCTTAAATTAAGGGCGGCAGTGCTACAAAGTAAAATCAAAAACATCAGCTTTACAGCATGTTTCTTTATCATAATCTATTTCAAATAATTAATTCGTATCCCACCAAAGTGGTGTTAATAAGCGATATTTTTCAGAATTATCCCCCACATTATCCGGATTTCGGGTCTGTTCATTAGATTCATAGACCATTGCCCTAATCCATTGATTAGGATTACCTACATCAAATATAGTGGCATTAAGGTTCAAAGGCCTTACCAACGATGGCCCATATATAGCCTGGCTAAAGTCAGACCTACGCATATCCACCCATGTTTCTGGATTTAAACATAGTGAAATATACTTTTGTCTCATAATGTGGCTTAAGCCCTGTGTTAAATTCGCAAAATGCGCGTTTAAACCATCAGCCAATTGTGCTGCCCAATAAGTATTGATATCATTTGTTGTTACCCCCAATTTACGCATATTGGCCTTAACCCCCTCCTCGTAAGCAGCAAGTGCCAAAGGGATACTTCCAGATCTCAAACGCGCTTCTGCTTCAATTAACTTTACTTCAGAATAAGTAATGAAAGGAAAAGGTGAAGTTTGTTTGGTATAAAAACCACTATTGCTAAAACGTCCGTAATCATTCGCACTTATCTTAGTCGCATCGCCATTCTGACCATTAGCCAAAATACCTTGCCCAGCGACTAAACCACCTCCTGATCGCATCCCACGGTATTGCCCATCTGACGCCGCAGGCTGCATGATCTTGCTGATCCGAGGATCCTGCAAAGGTGTATTGGTTACCGGCAGTGAGGTTAGCATGTTTACAAAAAACTGACTCCAGGATAAATACCTCGGGTTATATGCATCAGTGGTTACATCTGGAGTAGGCACAGGGAATGTAAACCCACCCCAGCTGTACCAGGGATTCTCATCCGTTTGCAATCCACCTGCCAAATAAGGGAACTCCGCATCCATCCCATCCTGATTAAAAGCATTTGCGCAGGCCTCGAGGATCTTCGTCGGATTGTACAATGCTCCCTTTTTAGAAAGATGATTTAAATACCTTGCTTTCAGCGCCCATGCAAAACGTTTCCATTTATCCAAATTCCCCTGATATATAATATCTCCGGCAGTTGAATTTAATGTCGTCTTGTTAACCGGGTTGTCAAAAGCAACGATAGCATCGCTCAGCAGCTGATCTATACGTTGATAAGCTGTTTGTTGGTCTTGCATTTTAGGCGTCAAAGCAATCTGAGTCTTTCCATTATAATACTCGTCGATCACAATAGCACCGTACTGGTCTGCCAGCATCCCAAAGTTCATCGCCAACAATGTTTTTCCAGCACCTACAAAACACGGACTTCCTTCTTCTTCACCCAAATTGATAAGGTCAATGCAATTGGGCATGGTAAACACATAAGTATTCTGCCAGGCAAAATAAGCAGATGTAAAACGCCATGTTTCTGCATTTCGATTTGTTCCAGTTAATAACCGTGTCACCCCATATTGGGTTAAACCTGTAATTTCCCTCGATCCGCGCCACAAAGCCGCTCCATTTGAGGTTGTAATGGCTCCCACCAGCCTGTTCGCTGCACTTACCTTTGTTGGATTAGTTGGATCAACATTTACATCCAGAAACTTCTTACAAGAACTGTTCAAAAGTAAGACTCCCAAAACAAGGAAAGCCAAACCCTTTTTATATATCGTATTCATAATCAATTCTCCTCTTTATAATGTTAATTTTAAACCGATATCAAAACCTCTGGTTGCCGGAACACCGAGATTATCGAAACCAAAAGATCCCGTTCCACCAACACCAGCACCACTACCAGACACTTCAGGATCTACCCCAGAGTAGTTAGTAATCAGAATCAGGTTGCGACCAGTTGCTGTGAATGCCAAGCCTTTAATTTTTAATCCCGCCAGGTATTTCATTGGCATATTATAAGTCAATGTCGCATACCTTAATCTCGTCCAACTACCATCTTCCACAAAATCATACCCCTGGTTTGCATAAATGGTCCGGTAATAGTCACGGGTTAAAGGAACAGACAAGGTACTTTTTAGTCCTGTAGACTCGATGATACCATCGAATACCTTATTTCCTCGATCTAAAGTTTTCGTACTCAAACCCGATCTCACCAAGGAGTTCTCGGTGGCATTAAAAACCTGCCCACCCGAACGAATATCAACCATAAAAGAGAAAGTAAAAGCTCTATAATTAAATGTATTGGTAATGCCAGCTGTAAACTTCGGATTCCTATCACCAATATCAGCTAAGGCTGTCTGCACCTGAGGATAGCCTGTATTACTTAGCAAAAGCTCTCCCTGAGCATTGCGTTTCCAAACGTTACCGTTTATTCCAAATAAACTACCACCTAAAAAGGCAGCCCCCTGTGCTGCATTATCAGCCGCCCAGGCATCTGATAGCTCTATACGATCTATTTTACCCGGCAATGCAGTTACCACTGACGTATTGTGTGCAAAGTTAACATCAATTGACCATTTAAAATTTTCACCTATTACAGGCCTTCCATTTAAGATCACCTCAACCCCTCTATTACGAATTGCACCTCCGTTAAGTGTTGCTAAAAAAGATCCGGACGAAGGAGGCGTACGCAATATTAAAATCTGATTATCAGATTTACTAGAGTAATAAGTGACATCAATACCCACCCTATTTTTTATGAATCTCAAGTCTGCTCCAATTTCGAAAGCACGCGTAAACTCAGGAACCAGCAGTGGACTACCAAAAGCATTGTTTGAGTTGACAATAAAACCTCGAGGGTTAACTGTAAAATCATTGGTCAAGGTACCTAGTGAGGTCATTAGCGAATATGGAGGAGCATCCTTACCCACATTAGAAAAAGCAGCCCTAATTTTACCATAGGAGAAAACGCGATCATCGGATTTAGCCCCGAGTTCTTTTAGTAAATCAGTAAAAACCACAGCAGTACTTATTGATGGGTAAAAGAATGAATAATCCTTCACCGGCAAAGTAGAAGACCAATCGTTTCTACCTTTAAAATTCACATAAGCAATTCCTTTCCAATCCACATTAAAGTCACCAAACCAACTAAATATTCGCCGCCGCGGATAACTTTCCGAGGTTGTCCTATCTGTTGTTTTTGTATTATTAATACTTGGCAATGTGGGATCTATAAAATTAAGCGCAGTAGAATTGGTAATTTGTTGTGAGCTTACTTCAATATTATTACCAATAGATAAGCTCACATTAATGTCCGATCCCAGGTTCTTTTTACCAGTTAAAATAGCCGTCGAAGTCGTAATTTGATTGTTGGTTACAGATTGATTTATACCACCCTTTGCATAAACGGACTCCAATGTCCCAGGCATTTTTACGGCTTTAAATTGCTCTGAATAATAATCCGTACCAAGCCTATAAGTAAAGTTTAAAAAACTAAATGGATTATAATCCAAATTACCCTGCACAATCATCCTATTTACCTTGCTGGTAACAGGTTTCCTATTAATGGTCCAGAAAGGATTATCTGTGCCACTCGTATTGATGATCTTTTGGGTGCCATCTGGATTCAGATAATCTTTCATGTCCAGATTCCTAGGCCAATATATAGCCCCCATCACTCCGCTTGCACCTCCTTGAGGAAGATAATCTCTATCCGTTCTAATATAATTAGCACTCCCCCCGACCGTTAGCTTTTCGCCTACTTTTGTGTCCGCATTAAGGCGAAATGATTTTCTCCCAAAAGTTGAATTGTCTACAATTGAACTCTGATCAAAGAATGAGCCTGACGCATAGTAATGTGTCTGATCTGAACTACCACTTACCGAAACATCATGTGTTTGCGCAAAAGCATTTTTAAACACAGCGGCTAGATTATCGTAAACCTGCTCTCCAGGTGCAAAAGCCGGCCCAAACGAACCCAGCGCTGTAGCACTATAAACCCCATTGTCACCTTGCTTAAACTGCGACTGAAGCTCAGGAAGTTTATTGACATGATCAAAAGCGAAAGTATTCTGATACACCAATCTGGCAGCACCACCCGAGCCTTTTTTAGTCGTAATTACAATCGCTCCGGAGGCTGCACGTATACCATACAATGCCGCAGCCGCAGGTCCCTTTAAAACAGTAATGGTTTCAATATCTTCGGGATTAATATCTATTGCTCGATTTGAAGCAGGCGCTACAGAAGCAACTAAGCCGCCCTGCGAAACAGGTGTGCTGTTATCTATAGGAATACCATCCAAAATAAACAACGGTTGATTGCTACCGCTCAACGAGCTACCGCCCCTAATCATAATATTAGAAGAAGCACCTGCAGCTCCACTAGAGTTTGTAATTTGAACACCCGCAACTTTACCCTGTAGGGCATTCACAATATTAGGCTGTTGCGACTCCATAATTTCCTGTGCCTTGACATTCTGAGTAGAGAAACCCAAACCCCGCACCTCTTGTTTTACCCCAAAAGCGGTCACAGCGACCTCGTTTAAGATCCTGCTATCCTGCTCGAGCTTAACATTGATAACTTTTAGGCCATTAACCGGCATCTCCTTGGACAGCGTTCCAATAAAACTAAACACAAGAATCTCATCATTTTGTACATTAATAGAATAGCGTCCCTGGACATCAGTGGTTGTACCCCCACCTTTACCTTTAATTTTCACAGAGACTCCTGGCAATGGCAAGCCATCATCTGAGGATGTTACTTTACCAGTTACTGTTATTTGTTGCGCAATAACCTGCATGTTTAGCAAGATTACACTCAAAAATAACATGAGTAGTTTTTTTTTCATATGGTTCAATTTTAGTTAGTAATTATATTTTGTATTCAGACAAAATCATTCACAAAAACTCAAATTCAATAGAAAAATAATGAACGGACAGGGTAATCCTCCCCGCCTCACATCAATAGCAAAAATTACTTTCCAACTTCAGGAATCCCGCAAAAACAGAATATTACAAAATAAAAAAACACCTTGGTTGCCCAAGATGTTTTAGTTAATTGCATTTTTTTTAATACGGTCTTCCCAATGCATCATTCACTGCCTTAAGCAACGAATTTGGACCACTAGCATCCTGATAAAGCTCCCAAACCATCATTCCATTCGCCCTATTTTTTGCGAGCAAGGCCTTCTGCTTAATTAAATCTGTACCATTATAATAATACATGACTCCATCAACGCTAAAGGAATTTTTAACCGGATCAGCACCTTTTAATAATAAATCCCTATAAAGAAGCGCATTGTTGTTCGCCTGCTTACCGTAAGCAGGAAAACCCAGAATAGCTTTCTCTTTAGGCATTCCTTTAGTGTTTATCCAAATATCCAGACTTGCTTCAGCCATCTTATAAGTAGAATGCTGACCAATATCATCTTTATCCCAACCGGCGCCATCATAAACCATGATGTTAAAAAAGTCTGTGGCTGCCATTGTATTCGCAGTTATCCCATCCCGCACAGCGCCTGCATAGACCCCAGCCGTCACCGCAGCACTCAGAAACTTATTTTTTTTATGCAAAGAGTCTGCAAGTTCAACCATCAGCGCCTCGTAAGTAAGCGAAGAACCATTGTTTGAGCATGGATATTCCCAATCCATATCAATGCCATCCAAATTATTGTCAATAGCGAATTTGAGAACATTCTTCACAAAAACAGTCCTAGTACTAGCACTAGCCGACAATGTCAAATAAGTAGCGTCTTCCCCCGATAACGATATTGCGGTCTTAACTCCATTTTGCCTTGCTCTACTCATCACCGTTTGAAACCTTGCTGGCTGAGACAAAGCCTGCAGACTTCCGTCTGCATTTGGATAAAGGAACGCATAATTCAAATGCGTCATCATCTTATATTTTGCCAATTCAACAGATTCTGGATCACGACCATAATAAAAATAAGCTACAATTTTGAAGCTTTTATCGGAAACATAAGGAACAGTAGTAACAGGCGGCTTAACCACAGGCGGCTCTTCTACAGGTCCCGTTTTAGACTTCTTACAACTTTGAAGTGCAGAAATAGCAATTATAATGAGGTAAAAAATGCGTCTCATATGTTAGTGATTAATTCACAATTACCTTTAATATTTAAAAAAGCTGTATGAAATTATCAAACAGCTTTTTTAAATATTAAAGCGCTAATTATCTTATTAAGAAAAACCCGAGATAGGGCTTCCTTACAGCATCTGTCCTACCGGTATACCCCGTAGCAAAAACGGTATAAGATCGCCTGTTAAGAATTACGGCGGAGCTGGAATACGAAGCAATTGCAGTTGATGTAGGCAACGTACCTGTCAACCTAATGCTCCATGCTGCACCTGTCGGGGTCCCAGTTGGCAAAATAAAATAATCACTTGCTCCTAAATAAGCAATATTAGATTTCACCAAGGTTGTTCCATTATACAAATCTAATGCACCAACATTAGGCATTAAATGAACAAATCTATATTTCACAAAGCCAGAATCAGGTAAAGTAAAGTCATCATTTGTTATCAAACTTTTGACGTTCGCAGCAGTATCGGTAACATGCAAAGTATAGTTTTTACCCGCCTCAGCCCCTACTGTTGTTTTAAACAACTCTACAGAATCTATGTTAGTTCCTTTCTTCGGAATTGTGATAGACACTATAAGATTACCTGAATTTACAGCTAGATAATCCGGTCTCGAGTCACCTAAAGTATTATAACCACCGCCAGGATAGGGATAGCGGGTTTGGATAACGGTACTTACGCGTTCTCCATTCACCTTAATTTGAACGCCCGGATTTGCAGTATAAGCTATATTATAATTAACTTTCAATAAAGCCTGATTTGGAGAAAGTATAACAGAGTCTCCATAATTAATTTCATTTTTCCCGCAGCCCCAAATGCAAAGGACAACTAAAAGAGAAAGGATGGATATGGTCGAGAATATTTTCATAATTTTTCTTTTTTTATTGAGGTAAACTAAACCAGGTTTCAAACGTATGATAATCAGACGCCAATCCGCCCCATTTCATCAATTCTTCTCTGTTCCATATATATTCTGAATTGTATCTTGGTCTTAACCTATAAGCATACTTACCCTTATTGGAACCATAAAACTGCGATGGCTCTAATTGCTTAAATGTCCTGAATACAAGAGGGTCGTAGTGATGTTTACGCAAGTCACACCATTGTTCCATACCTGCCCAACCCCATTGCGCAATATATTTTTGTCCCATAATATCTGCCAAGGTTAGTTGCCCTGGTATTTGAGCCACTTCTGAACTTGCTAGGTAAGCATTAATCTCAGGAGTTGTTATTGCTGGAGCGATTACCAATCCATTAAGCCCATAAGTATTCACAAAATCCATGTGCCCTTTAATCCCATTAATATAAGCGGCATGTGCACCTGAAAGATTTCCTTTATAAAATAAAGCTTCAGATTTGGCAAATTGAAGTTGAGCATAGGTCATAATTGGGAACCTTGCTGCATTGGCGAATATATATTTCCCAGGAAAAGGAGCCGCTAAAGTTGCTGTTACCGAGCCTAAAACATGAGGTATAGTCTTTGTAGTAGCAGCATCTCCAAGCGTCGGCATAATTCCTTTATAGATGCCGGTAGTAGCAATTGGATTAACCATTCGGGTCAAGCGCGGATCAATTGACGTTTTCGGATCAACAGGAGCTGTTCCCCTAACGCCTCCGGTAAGTAAATCAATGATTGGTTGTCCTGGTCTGCCATAACCAACCCCAGTAATTAATGCATAATTGGCACTAAATGGATTTGAGTCGCTCGACGTAACGCCATTAAACATAATAGTGGCATCTTCAGATGAATTTGCAAATGACAAATCAACATACTTTATCACACTATCTGCATAAGAACCCGAAAATTCTGGCTTATTTACAAGATGGCTATATTGAAGAGCAATAAGAGCATATATAAATTTTCTCCATTTGGTCTTATCTCCTTTAAACATTGTATCTCCAGAAGGTCCCGCCAGTTTACCAGTATAGTCAGCTCCATCTACTTTATTAAAATAAGCAAGCGATTTAAAGCACCACTCTTTAACCCGTCCATAAACTATAGGTTGATCCTCATACTTAAAAGTCAGTTTATTTGGAATAAAAGCCTCATCTAAAATCACAGGCCCATGAGCATCCGTAACCATCTGATAACCCCAAGCCTTTACAGCATAACCAATAGCAGCATATGTCCATTTATCATTTGCTTCTGCCTCCTTGATCATATCCTCGAGGTTTAATCCAAAATTCACATAAGTCATCCGCCACAGTGAGCCGCCAATATCATTCGCAGGTGCATAACCGTGTTTATCCCAATCAATGCTTCCCGCAACAACATTTTGAGAAAACATATTTTGAGTGTATTTAAATATAACCCGATAATCTGTAGCCGTATTATTTGCCATTTGGAAAATAATTGGAGATATCATATACTCTGCTTTTACAATTTGAGGAGTAGCAGGATCCTCATTAATATCAAGCAACTTCTTGCAACCTCCTATGCTAAACAGTATAACTATAAGGAGAATTATTCTAATATTTTTCATATTCAAAATTTTAGCGATTTACAATTTAACGCGCAGCCCCAGATTGATACCTAGAGGACGTCCCATATTACCATAGTCAATACCATATCCTCCCATTCCTCCAACACTTGGATTATTTCCATTTACATCAGGATCCATTCCTGAATAATTTGTAAATAGAAATACATCCGTTAAGGTAACAAACACGCCCAAGCCATTAACAAACCCTGTTTTCGCCACCATTTTGGCAGGAAAATCATATGCGAAATTAATATTTCTGAGGCGCAAAGATTTAATGTCCTTCTCTACAAACATTTCAGGCGCTATACCAGCGGTAGTTGAAGAATAATAATTACTATTTGCGGCTGGAGTAACCAGAATTGTATTAATAGTTGGATTGGCCGTATTCTGAAGACCATCATTTAGAACTCCTTTAATTACCCGAGGCACCTCACGGTCTAAGGTTTTAACACTTAGTCCCCTTCTATAAAGTTCATACTGTGTTTGATTGTAAACATCCCCACCAACTCTTAAATCCCACAGCATCTCGAAAGTAAAACCTTTATAATTAAATTTATTCAAAACTCCCAGGGTAAACTTTGGCAACCTGTCACCAATAATATAGAAATCTGTCGAGTTCTTCAATACAGGCAAGCCAGTAGCAGGGTTAATCAATAAATCTCCCGCATTATTTCTAGCGTTTACCCATCCACCGAGAGCCCCGATACTGGAACCAGGATATACCGCTCCGCGAACTCCATTACCTAGCCAAGAGTCAGAATCATAATACTCAGGTAAATCCTCAGCTATGGAGTTTACAGTTGCCTTATACTGTGTATAATTTAAAATAATATCCCATCCATAATCTTTTGATCTTAATGGAGATCCTTTCATCTGCACTTCAACTCCTTTACCTACAATTTCTCCGCCATTCATCATAGTTGCGGCGGCTCCCGAACCATAACTAGCTCTTGCAAGCACAATTTGTTTATAACTAGTTTTAGTATAGTAAGTAAAATCAAGCCCTAACCGATCTTTAAATAAACCTAATTCAAAACCCGTTTCGAAATTTCTTGTTTGCTCTGGCACAAGCGTCTCATTTCCGCCATTACCCAAATCATAAGCAAGTCCACCTCCAGTTGATGAGGCCGCCTGTAATCTGGTTGCTAATGAATAAGCTCTCCAAGGTTCTTTCCCAGTCACCCCATAAGATGCCCTCAGCTTCCCAGTGCTCAACCAATCCATAGACTTCACCTCTTCCAATTCATCTACGTTGAATGCAAAGCTGACTGAAGGATAAGCAAAATAAGGCGTATTAGGCATCAAACGCGAGGCCGCATCAAGTCTTCCTGACAACGTAAGAAACAAAATAGATTGATAACCTAATATCGCTTGAGCGAATGCGCCCATGTTCCTATACCTATCAATATATAATCTAGCGGTTTGAGTAGACGAGAGCGTATTATTAATACTGTAAAAATCCGGATCAAACATATTCTGACCTCTTGCGGAATTCTGATTATTATTTACATCAGAAAATGTTCCACCAATAATATATGTATTATTAAACTTCCCGAATTTGTGTTGCGCAGAAGCAGTCACGGAACCATCAAGTCGTTTATTCAACTTTTGATAAGTATTAACAATACCACCTCTAGGTGTTGCAGCGTTACCAGATCCAGAATAAGATTGAGTATGAAAAACACTTAAGCCAGTAGTATTTGAAATGTTAGTTCCTAAGATTGCAGTTACACTTAACCATTTATTAGGCTTAATTGTCAAATTTGTGTTTGCAACTAAAGCATTTGTATTATCATCAGCGGTGTTTTTATTTACATCCCAAAAAGGATTATCAGATTCAGCGTAAATTGTACCGGTAGTAAGAACTCTATTTCCTGCAGCGTCTATCCAATTCGTAGCATCAAATCTTGAAGGGAACCCTAACAATCCCATAAGGTAACCTTGAACGCCTTTATTTGCTTTTTTGTTATAAGCATTAGTATATGAAAATCTCGTGGTTAGCTTAATGGATTGACTAATAGCAGCAGTACTTGTCAATGATGTTACAAACCGTTTATATTGAGTTGTTGGTATGGTCCCCGTATTATTTGTAAACTGATTAGACCACCTGTAAGTAAAAGCTTCTTTACCCCCCTCTGCAACTAAATTATGTGTCTGAGCATAACCAGTCCTGAAAAAGCTACCAATATTATCATAAACTTTCTGCCCCTCAGAATACTTAGGCCCAAAGAAACTATACGATCCTCCATCAAACACCCCGTTAGCTGCCCCCTGACTATAGACCTGCTGAACCTCGGGAGCATTATTTACAGTTTCTATTCTTAGCGAAGAATTATATAAAACTGATGCTTTGCCCGCTTTGGCTTTCTTTGTAGTGATTACAATAGCTCCACTAGCTCCCAAATTTCCGTATAAGGCAGTTGCCTCAGCTCCTTTTAAAATAGTATAACTTTCTATATCAGCTGGATTTATATCAGACGCCCTATTTGTGTAATCTTGATTCCTATTGTTACCTTCCATCGCCATATTGGTCTGACTTGTAACAGAATTATCAACAGGCACACCATCTACTATAATTAATGGAGAATTGTCACCGCTTAAAGAAGAGTACCCTCTCAAAACAATTTGAGAAGAAGCTCCAGGATCTCCAGATGTAGGGTTTACAGATAAACCGGGAACTCTACCCGCTAAACCATTTATAAAATTCTCTCTCCCGGTATTTGTGACCTCATCACCCGATACTTTAGGGGTGGAATAACCTAATGATTTTGCATTCCTTTCAATTCCATAAGCAGTTACGACCACTTCATTTAATGCCTTATCATCTGGTCTTAAAGCCAAATCGATAACTAAAGAATTGCCAACAATCTTTTCCTGAGGCAGCATACCAACATAACTAAACATCAATACATCACCGGCCTTAGCCTGAATAGAATATAGCCCCGCTTTATTCGTTTGAGATACGACTTGTGTCCCCTTTACTTTGATTGAAACACCAGGGATTGGCAACCCATCGTCGGACGAGGTAACTTTACCTGTAATTGTTTTTTGCTGTGCAAAGCCGTTTGCAAAAAGCAAAAAACACCCTAGGACTAGTAGGAGTAGTTTTTTTTTCATAAAATCCCAATTTTGGTTAAAAAATAATTTGTTTAGTAGGTATTGGCATTGTCGGTTTAGTTGTTTGTTTTGGAATTTACAAAACACGCATTAACCTGCAGAAATGCAATCCTTTAATAAAACTATAAAAATATTTCCACAAAATAACATGATTAATAAACTATTTTTAATTCAACACTCGCCTAACAATGCATAAACACGCAAAATTCCGCATTTTGGTTTCTTCATTTTTTATTTACATTAGCTAAAATTTTCAATATGCTTAAAAAAGAGCGGCACGACTTTATAATGCGCCAAATCAATCTCCATAATCGGGTGCTCACCTCCGATCTTGTTCAATTGCTTAGTGTTTCAGAAGACACTATCCGTCGCGATCTTCAGGAATTAGCTGAAAAGGGCCAACTATCCAAAGTACATGGAGGCGCACTCTCGAAGTCGTACCAATCTTCTTTCGATGATAGTGAAGTATATGCCAAGGATGCCAAAATCAGCATCGCTAAAAAGACCATCTCCTTAATCAAAGACGGAATGGTTGTCTTAACGGGTGGCGGAACTTCAATTATTGAGCTTGCAAAGCTGTTACCGGAAAATTTGAATGCCACTTTTTTTACGATTAGCCCCTTTGTAGCTATAGAACTTGCCAAATACGCCAAAATTGAGGTCATTCTAATTGGAGGCTTATTCTCCAAAAATTCACAAGTAACTTACGGCGGCCATGTCATCAACCAATTAACTGAAATCAATGCCGATCTTTGTCTACTTGGAACCAGTGCCATTCATCCCCAAGACGGACTAACAGACACCGATTGGGAAATCAATCAGCTAAAAAAAGCAATGTTCAGCGCTTCAAAAAAAGCAGGAATACTTTGTATATCAGAGAAACTAGACACCTCACTAAGACTAAAAGTAGCCTCTTTAGAAAATATAGATTATTTAATTACAGAACTTGATCCTCAGGCACCGGAATTAAATGCCTATAGAGTCAAAACCTTGCAGATTCTTTGATAGAGATCGGTCTGAGCAGCATAAAACTCCAACTATAGTCCAACTAAACTCCATCTTTTTACGTAAAAATATGGAGTTTCATCACTGTTTTGTTTTTTTTAACTTTAAATTTTCTAGAACGCTATCCAAACCGTATAGCGTCTGCAAAAGATTGCTTTAAAAATTAAAGTTAATATCATAAGATCCAATCCCAATAAAAAAACCGGCATCTCCTAAAAGGTGCCGGTTTTTTCAATTAAAAGTTTAAAACTAAAATGCTGGATCAGCAGGTGTATTTGTATTGTTATCACGCTCAATAAAAGGGTAAGGGAAGAAATTCCGCTTTCTCTCGGAATTTGGCCTACCAAACCTTCTCATATCCTCCAATTTCAACCCCGACAAATAAAGCTCTATACAACGATGCTTATAAATTAACGGTAGCAATTCGGCCGGAGTTAAAGGTCCGGTAATCGGAGGTAAAGCCGCACCTACACCATAAATATCAGCAGCAGGCGTTTTCGTCACCACCTTGTTCAACTCAGTCAAAGCATTCCCAGGATCTGGGGCTGCCTGACGCGCATAAACCTCAGCCTTAATCAAAATGATCTCACCAGGCAAATAAAGTGGAATCTGAGTATTAATCGCTGCACCAAACCCAGCTAAACGAACTACTGGATTAGCACCCACCGCTGTATAAAACGGAAGCCTTTTATCAGCAGGATCAGGCACATTCGTCCCAGTCAATCCTAAGTTAGCATCAGTTGGTTGAAATACGTTATTTGTTGAAGTAGCAATCTCAAATATGGGATTAAAAGTCAGCGCATCGAAGTTAAAAGTCGATCTCTTTGTTAAATCCACAGCATTAGCGGCAGCCAAAGCCACAGGATAGTTTCCTGCAAAAAGCGCATAACGTGCCTTTAAGGCATTCAAGGTATTAGGAATATCAATACCCGGCGGCAAATTACTCATAAAACCTGAACTGATCGGAGTTGCGGCCATAACTGCAATAGCATTATCAATAACCCCAATAGCCTTATTAAAACCATCAACCCTGCTTATAAAACCAACATTTTGCCCGATACCTGCAGGTATACTTTCCCAACACTGTGAGAGATTCCCCAATGCAAGCGCTTTAAAGAGACTTGCATAAACAATTAACCCTGAAGCGTATCCTTTATCACCCAGATTAGGGGCATTGTTGATGACATTATCAGCATCGTAAATAATCTTATTACTGGTCGTCCACAAATTTGCCAGAATGTTATTGGTCCCATCAACGGCACCACCTCCCGTAAACAACTGCAATTCCGGAATATTACCTGAATTCCTTAATAGAATTTCGTTGGTCGAAAATCCAGCAACGGATACGGAGTTAAAATAAACACCCAACCTTCCCGCTATGTATATTTTGTGCAAACCAACAACGACACCTGTCATACCTTTTGCAGTAGTCAATACCTCCTCGGCATTTGCACCCGAAGGATTTCTGTACTCCTTTTTACATGCTGATATCACAATCAGGATCAAAAAGATATATGCTATTTTACTTATATAAGTTTTCATCAGTCTATAATTTATTTTAAGATGATTTCATTGAAATAATTTGATTTTTAAACTAAAACTTAGCCCGCACACCTAAACTAAACGAACGCGGAATAGGCACTGAGCCGAAATCAATATTTCTTAATTGGGTCGATTGCCCACCCGAATTCAGTTCAGGATCATATCCTTTATAATTATCCCATGAAACAAGATTTCTTCCACTTAAATTTATGGTCAGGTCTTGTATAAACTTAACCTTACCAACATTATAAGCTATAGACACCTCTCTTAATTTAACATAAGAACCATCGTCTATCCGCCACTCTTCGATAGCATACACTCCGCTAACATACCCTCTTGGTAATAAGCCCATCTGTTCTTGTTCAGCAACCTTTCCGCCACCTACACCCTGGCGTGTCCGCCAATCTGCATTCCATACATCCGCTCCATGCGACGCATCTAGCTGTACATGCAAACTAATTTTTTTATAAGAAAAATCATTCACAAAGGAGGCGGTATAATCAGGATTTGGATCCCCAACTACTTTACGGAGGGTAGTTCCGCTCGCCAAAGGCAAACCATCCGGACCACGCTGAGGAGTATAACTTAATGAAGAGTTTTGAATACCTCTTTCCGTCTGAGGGATTCCAGCTGAATTAGTTAGCAAACTCCCATCCGCGTTGCGGGCGAAGAAAGTACCATAAAACACACCAGCGGGCTGACCATCAATGAAAGCCACAGGAGCACCTGCATTGGTTGAAAGCAATTGCGTTGCTCCGATACCTACTACTTTATTTCTATTACGATTAAAAATAAATGAAGTATTCCATTTAAAATCCTTCCCGGCAACAGGCGTTCCGGTCAACATCAATTCTATTCCTCTATTTTTTAACGACCCCTTATTTTCTAATAAGGTAGAGAAGCCTGTGGTTGGTGCAATCACAACCGGCACCAATAAGCCACTAACCTTTTTATCATACCAGTTAAATACCAGGCCTAATCTATTTTTCAAAAATGAAAGATCCATCCCCAGCTCTATTTCTGTTTGCTTTTCCGGGGCGATATCCACATTGGCAAGTTGGGTCTTTGAAACTAACGAGGTTTTACTGATGTAAGGAGAAGGCAAATACTCATTAAATCGGGCATAAGGCGCAATTCCGGTTAGGTTACCCGACTGTCCATATGCTGCTCTTAATTTAAAAGTATCCCACCACTCAGACATCCCCAGCCCAGTCCAATAGTCTGCTGATGAAAGCACATAACTGATATTTCCTTTTAAGTATGCCTTAGTTCTGTTTTTCTCACCAAAAACAGACGACTGGTCTACACGAACTGCACCTGTTACAAACAAATGGTCCTTATACTTAAAGTTCTGTTGCAAATAAGCGCCACTGATATCACTTTGTAATCTATCGTCATTGTTTGTCAAAATCGTACTTGCTCCACTTACGCTTTCTGTAAATGGGGCGAGCCCCCTACCATTAAACAAAATATAATGTGTCTTTTCATATTGATAAGAGCCCCCCAATTGCGTAGTAGAAAGCAATACATCACTCAGTTTAGTGTCATAAGTAAAGTTGAGTTCATGATTAAACAAGGTTGTCGTAGAACTTGCAGCACTTGCATAACCATTAAGACTTGGATCCAAAGTTGGTCCACCACCATAAAAACCTGTACTTACATTATAAGCAAAGGGAGGAATAAAAGTTGTTCCGTTTTGAATGGTATTATCAACACCTACGGTGTAGTCTACCGTCAATTTTTTAATTGGATTCAATACTAATTTTACATTTGAAATAATCCGGTTGACGGCCTGGCGCTGTTTAATATCCTCAATTACCGACACAGGATTCACCCTTCCACGCTCACCCACAGCTTTTATATTCCCCAAAGCATCCCGGGTAAAGAGATCGTGAAAATTACCTATAATGGTCACAGAATTCATAGGTGAAAAGAATGAATTCCCGTCAGGCTTTTCGTTGGCATCGCTATGGATATAATTAAAGTTTGCAGAAAACTTAGCCCAATCATTAACTTTCTGATCAAGGTTGGCCCGCATATTAATCCTTCTATAATCGGTATTCTTGATGATTCCCTGATTAGAAAAATACCCCAAAGAGGTATAAAACTTAGTATTTTCACTACCCCCCGCTACAGAAACCGTATTGTCTGTTCCAATGGCAGATTGAAAAATATAATCCTGATAATTATACCTCGTTACAGCTGTAGTATTGGTCGGTAATGCGGCTGGTGTACCCACCAACGATATCACGTCCTGCGTCAATTCATCCACAGTCCCCCCAAATTTAACAGGCGATTGATTTACTTCAATCTGTTTCCGCAGGTGGCTACTGGTGAAACTCGTAGACAAACTAACTACAGGCTTACCACTCACTCCTCTTTTTGTAAAGATCTGGATAACCCCTGCATTTGCTCTAGATCCGTAAATAGCCGCTGCCGCTGCACCATTTAGAACTTCTATCCGCTCAATATCGTTTGGATTAATATCACTCATTCTATTCGAACCAATAGCACCTACAAAGTTCCCATTTCCTCCTACACCACTACCACCACCATCGTAGTTAGCAGATGTATTGGTTACACGTACGGTCGAATTATTTACGATTACCCCATCAATGATGTAAAGTGGGTCTGATCCAGAATTTATAGAACTTACCCCCCTCAATCTCACCGACATTCCTCCAGCTGGATCACCGGAATTTTGACTAATCTGCGCACCAGGTGCTTTACCTTGCAAAGAAGAGAGCACATTTCCGCTCGGCGCCTTTACTAAGTCATCACCCTTTACGGAGCTTACATAACTACCCATTTGTTTACGTGTGGTACCTTGTGAGGTACCTGTTACAATAACCTCGTCCAGGCCAATATTATCAGCCATAAGTGCTCCGTTGACTGTAACCTGAGTAGCGGCACCCAGCTCAACAGATTTAGTTTGAGACTTATAGCCAATTGAAGAAAACACAACCTGATAAGTCCCTGGTGTCAAGTCAGCATTTAAGCTGTACCGACCATCGGCATTCGTTGCCATTGCGAAATTTGTGTTCTGCACTTTCACAACTACTCCCGGGACCCCCACTGAAGATGTCCCGTCCGTAACTCTACCTGTTAAAGTAAATCGTTTTGTCTGCGCATTTGCTACCTGAGTAAGCATCAGCAGAATGATTGGCACCCAAAAAACCAGCCGGATCTTAGGCAAGCCATTAGCGTAAAGTATTTTCATAAATTTGGTTTATTTGATGTAATACAACATTAAAAGAATATTGTTTTACAAACAACCAAATATTTCATGCAGAAAGTTATTTAAGGCAGGCAAATTTTACCCATCCGAACAGAGGGAACCCCTTCACGACTACCAAAATCAACATCTTCACCAACTAATGTCTCATTAGCAAGAATTGCAAATAAAACCGCTTCTTTCGCATCCGGATTAATTTCTAAATCATCAGTCGAGTGGAAACTCGCGTTGCTCAACTTTTCTTTAAGCTGCCTCAAAAGCAAAGGATTATGCATCCCACCTCCACTAATAAATATTGATGGCGTTTTATCTCTTTCGAAACACCTTTCAACCGCAGCAACAATTACCTGAGCAGAAAAACGGCAAAGCGTAGCCATAACATCCTCTTTAGGAAGCAACAAAGTCCCTGATCTGCTTTGAGCCGCGATTAAGTATTCGAGATTAAAAAGCTCCGGACCGGTCGTCTTAGGAAAGTCCGCCTCCAAAAATTCAGACTGTAGTAACTCTTTTAAAAGCGCAGGATTTACTGCCCCAGCACTCGCTATACTCGCATTCTCATCGTAATACAATCCTTCATAATGTTTTTGGACAAACTGATCCATCAAGGTATTCCCCGGGCCAACATCGGTTGAGAACACTTTGGTTGCATCATTACTACCTGGGAGATATGTAAAGTTGGCAATTCCGCCTATATTGAGCATAATACGGTCTTCACCTTTTTTTGAAAAAAGCAAGTAATCTCCATAGACAGCCAAGGGTGCACCTTCGCCGCCCGCTGCTATATGTTTTTGTCTGAAATCTGCTATGGTAACGATCCCCGTTTTAACTGCGATATGATCGCCGTCTCCAATCTGCAAAGTTGCATTTGGATAGTTAGACAGACCATGGAGAGAATGCGGCGCATGAAAAATAGTCTGCCCATGACTGGCAATCACATCAATATCTTCTGGCTGCTGTCCCCATTCCGCAATAGCTTCCAATATCATTTCGGCATGCAAAAGTGCGACCTTTTCATTCATCAGGCATACCATTTGCAAATCAGCATCACGTCTGGAGAAAATCGATTTTATCTCGGCCTTAAATTCATTGGTATAATCCGCCGTTTTAAACTCAATTAGCCTAACACTGGTATCCGTTCCACTGCCCGAAACTCCACAAAGGGCAATGTCCAGACCATCCATCGAGGTACCAGACATCAATCCTATAATTAAACGCTCAGGTTTTTGAATGATGTTGAATATTCTTTTCCAGGTCGAATTCATAAGCATGGTTTTAAATAAGGCGAATACTTCAAAAGTAGTAATAAACTTAACTAAGTTCTAAGGTGCCAAGCTTTAGGTTTGGTAAAAGCGCGCAAACCTTGATGAGATAGCGTTGCCCCAATACCGGAATGTCGTCTGCCACTCCAGGGAAGACCAGCGCTTACCCTATCGCAGCAATTCCAGTAACCGGTACCCGAATCTATCTGAGAAAGAATACGCTTTGCTCTATTCATGCTTTCTGAATAAACGGCAGCAGTTAAACCATACACCGTATCCTGCATCAAATAGATGGCTTCAGCATCGTCATTTACCTTCATAATGCCAATGATGGGACCAAAACTCTCTTCCTGCATTACCTTCATGTGATTGGTTACATTAACCAACACAGTAGGTTCAAAATAATTGCCTTTTTGTTCTTTTCGCTTGCCACCTGTTAAAACTAAAGCACCATGTTGCACCGCATCTTTAACCTGTTGCTCCAATACTGTAATTTGTTCCTTTCTGGTCAATGCGCCCAGGTAAACGTCCACTTCTGTTGGCGCCCCTACTTTCCAGGACTGCACTTCCTTCACAAAGGCCGCAACATAATCATCATAAACTTTTTCGTGCACAAAAATCCGTTCTACTGCACAACAACTCTGCCCATTGTTATAAAAAGCCCCATCTGCCGTTGCAGCTGCAACAGCAGCAACATCTTTTACATCATCAGCAACATATAGCGGATCTTTACCGCCTAGTTCAAGCTGGCAGACCACCATTTTTGGAGCCACCCGCTCATATATGTACTTCCCGGTTTTATAAGATCCGGTAAAAAAGTAACCGTCAAAATTCATATCCAGCAAATGTTCGCCAGTTTCTCTTGCACCTATAGCCACTTTAAACACATCATCAGGTAATCCCGCTTGCTTTAATAATTTTTCTATTTCCAGTCCGGTTAAAGTTGCATACTCCGAAGGTTTATACATTACCGCATTCCCCGCAATTAGCGCAGGCACCAAAACATTTACCCCTACCAGATAAGGATAATTCCAGGCCGATATGTTACATACAATACCCAAAGGATCATAGGAGATCTGTTCTTTCAATTCTGGCGTATCCGTTACAATTTCATCGGAAAGATACTGCAGCGCATGATCCAACATCCATCGAACCCTTCCCCTTGCACCGTTGATCTCATTACGGGATTGCGATAGCGGCTTACCCACTTCCGAAGTCAATACCCTAGCAAGGCGCTCCAATTCCAATCCTAGTAATTCGTAAAACTTTTCTATGACCAGCAAACGTTGCTCCAGGCTTCTCGATGCCCAATCCTTTTGCCCCATTTTAAGCAAATTCCGTTTATGGGCAAGTGATTTGCTATCATCTTCCTTTACTGTTGTTATGATTTCTTCTGTTGCAGGGTTAACAATGTTCATCGCTTATGACTTTTGACTTCCTTAATAAACTGTTCTTTAATTTTTTGTGACAAAGGATTGAGCTCCTTTTCTTTCATCCTTTCTGGGTGCCATTGCACACCAAGCATAAAAGCCTTTCCCGTTTTATCTTTAAATTCCAATCCTTCTATAAGCGCATCTGGTGTATCTGAATAGGCATTCGCCATCAGGTTGTCGCCCAGCTTACCAGGATTAACGGCTTGATGGTGTGCACTGTTTACCTGCCCTACCGCTTTACCAGTTACAGCATATAACAAGCTATCTGCATCAATGTTTACACCATGAACTTTATCTTCTAAACCTTTCTTGTGCAATTGGTTTACCTGCTCTCCATTATCCTCAAAAACTGCCCCACCTTCCAGGATATTGATGTATTGCATCCCCCTACAAATACCCAAAACAGGGACTTTTGCCTTTTGTGAATAGTCGTAAATTAATCGTTCAAACTCATCCCTTTCAGGCAAAAACAGATCAGGTTTATAAGGATATTCTTCTGCTCCACCATATATAGCCGGCAGCACATCAATTCCTCCAGTCAATACAAAACCATCACATTGTTCTATGTCGGCCTTATTATTTTTTTCAAAAGAAAGTTCCACAAGTTCTATTTCATCGCCAAGATCTTCGGCAGTAAACCAATTCCAATAGTTCTGAAAATTGGCTTCACTATAACTTATCCCTAGCTTCTTTTTCATCCATCTAAATTTGTTTCCAATTGCAATTTAACTAAAGCGCGCTCAAATACAAATGCTTAAAGTCAGCTCTACTCACTGGTTTCGGATTATTTGGATGGGCAAAATCGGCAAAGGCAAAATCGGCCAGGGTTTCTATATGCTCCTGCTTCACGCCAATGTCGCCCAAGTGATGTGGGATGCCAATTTTGGTATTGAGATTAAATAGGTATTCGACTACAGCCTTTCCATTTTCCTCCTTCAATTCCAATGTTCGCGCAATACGTCGAAATTTATCTTCAAAACCTTCAATATTGAATGCCATCCCATATGGAAGATTTACGGCATTAGCCAAACCATGATGTGTATCTAATAAAGAAGAAAGTGGATGCGCAAGCGAATGTACCACACCAAGCCCCTTTTGAAAAGCGATAGCTCCCATCATTGAGGCCATTAACATTTTGCTGCGGCTTTCGATATCAGGACGATTTGTCGCAGGTTCCAGTGCATCCTTAATCAGCGAGATCCCTTCAAGCGCTATCCCATCACATAGTGGATGGGGATTTTTCGCCAAAAAAGCTTCCATATTGTGCGTTAATGCATCCATACCCGTAGCCGCCGTAATAAATGATGGCAGATCCATTGTCAAAACAGGATCGGCAAATACAATTTTCGCCATAAGCTTTGGCGAAAACAAAATCTTTTTCTGATGTGTCTCATCATCGGCAATAATTGCACTCCGACCTACCTCACTACCCGTGCCTGAAGTGGTTGGTACCGTAATAAAATGCGGCACCTCATTGGTCACATAAACATCGCCTCCAATCAGATCATCGTACTTAAATAGATCCTCACGATGATTTACCCGCAGCACAATGGCCCTGGCTACATCCAGTGCTGCACCGCCACCAATTCCGATTACGCTATCTCTGGCCGTATCGTCCCAGGCCTCGGTGCCTTTATACACATCGCTTTTTACCGGATTTTTATGAATATCACTAAACACCTCTACTGCAATCCCATGAATACGCAAATCACTCATAATGATTTTAAAAAAAGGAAGCGCAGCAATGATTGGATCCGTAACGATCAATGGCCGCTTCAGTCCATTTTGCCTAAGATATCCTGGTAATTCTTTAATTGCTCCGGCTCCAAACCGGATCGTAGTTGGAAAATTGTACTGATAGATGTGATCAAATGTCATAACTAATGAAATAATTGCCGTTAAATAATTTCGAAATATCTTTTTAATTCCCAATCGGTTACCGCTTTTGCGTATTGACGCCACTCCCATTCTCTGGTCTGCGTAAAATGTGCGACAAAGCCTGCTCCGAACAGCTCTTCCGCTATAGCGGATTGTTTCATTCGCTGGGTAGCCTCATAAAGGTTTTGAGGCAAAACACCATTCGAGAGGTCCTTATAACCATTGCCATTAGTAGCTTCTTTATCCAGCTTCATCTTGTTTTTGATGCCATACAATCCCGCAGCCAGACAGGCTGACAAGGCCAAATAAGGATTGCTATCAGAACCTACGACACGGGTTTCCAGTCGGCAGGTCTTCGCATGACCAGGCAATGCCCTTAAGGCTACAGTCCTGTTGTCGACACCCCAGGTGAGCGTAGTTGGCGCCCAGGCTCCCTCTACCAATCGTTTATAACTATTAATGGTTGGTGCAATCATGGGTAAAATATGAGGTATACAATGCAACTGTCCGGCGATATAGCTTTTCATCAGCCCACTCATCCGACGCGGATCATTTTCATCATGAAACAGGTTTTGTTTAGAGTCCTTATCCCACAAACTCTGATGCACATGTCCACTGCATCCAGGGAGATGCTCACTGATCTTGGCCATAAAAGTAGCCATGATCCCATGTTTATATGCAATTTCCTTTACAGCAGTTTTAAATAATAACGCCTGGTCCGCAGCCACCAAAACCGAAGCATACTTTATAGCCGCTTCATATACGCCCGGCCCTGTTTCGGTATGCAAACCTTCTACTGGAATATCAAACCTACTCAACAGATCGAAAAGATCGCCCATGTACTCATTTTTCAATGTGCTGCGCAAAATAGAATAACCAAACATACCGGGAGTTAATGGCGTTAGGCCACTAAAGTTCTTTTGATGTGCCGTTTCAGGAGTCTCCGCAAAGTTGAACCACTCAAATTCCTGCGCAAAATAGGCCTGATAACCTGAAGCTTCAGCATCTGCTAACACTTTACGAAGCAATTGCCTTGGACAAGTATATACTGGAACAAGCTTTTCATCTACAAAATCACCCAGAAAAAAGGGGATATTGTTTTCCCATGGAATTTTCCGAAAGGTACTAAGATCCAACTTTACCAGTGCGTCAGGATAACCAGTATGCCATCCTGTAAATTTTACATTGTCGTACGCAACATCGCCCATATCCCATCCAAAGGTAACATCGCAAAAACCTAAGCGCCCCGCTACAACCGATGCAAACTTCTCTGCCGAGATATACTTACCCCGTAACACGCCATCAATATCGGATACGGCTATTTTTACTTTGCCTAAAGGATGCTCTTTTACATAGGCTAAAATCTCTTCTGTTGTCATCTGTCTACGGGTTTAAAAAGTTTATACAGTAAAAAAGTAATAATCAGGATCGAAAAATAAATGAGCCCCAGTGTAAGGTTAAAAATAAACATGGCAACGATGGATACTGAGGCGATCAGCAAAGAAACAATAGGAAATGCCGGAAAAAAGCGCACACGAAAAGGTCGGTGTAATTCCGGCTCATTTTTCCGGAGGATAATCACAGAGACCATAGCAATGATGTACAACGTAAGCGCACCAAAAACCGATATGATAATAATTTCGGATGTTTTACCAGATAATAGCGCCAAAATACCAATGACCATATTTCCGATCAATGCATTGGCGGGAGTATGAAACCGCGGGGAAATTTCACCTAAAAAAGTGGGTATGTTGTGCACCCTTCCCATCTCATAAGTAGAACGGCCAGCCGCAAGAATCAACCCATGAAAGGAAGCGACCAAACCAAACAGGCCTACGGTGATGAGTAAATGATACATCACATGGCTGCTCCCGGTTATTTTAGCCAAAGCAAGTGGAAGTGGAGAATCTGAGGTTTCTCCAGCAATACCATTTTTATAAACAATCGTCTCCCAACCTGAAATTCCTGTCGCTGTTACAAAGACCAGCACACATAAAATGACGAGTGTAAATATAGCCCAGCCAAATCCTTTACTGATGTCTCTCTGCGGATTTTTAGTTTCCTCGGCTACATTGGCAATCCCTTCTATCCCCAGAAAAAACCAGATGGCGAAAGGAATGGCGCCAAAAACACCGCTCCAACCATTGGGAAAAGCATTATGAGTAAGGTTAGAGATTTGGAATTTTGGCGCGGCCAATCCCGAGAAAAGCAACAGCTCGCCGACAGCAAAGATGGTAATGATCACTTCAAAAGAAGCTGCAGCTTTAACACCGTAAACATTTAGCGCGGTGAATACAAAATAGATGGATATGGCACTGGTAAGTATGGGCACTTGCGGAAAAAAGGCATTGAAATAAGCGCCAATTGCAAAAGCAATGGCAGGGGGAGCTAAGATAAATTCGACGATCTGGGCAATACCCGCAATAAACCCAATGTTTTTCCCCATTGCCTTATTGGCATAGTCGAACACCCCACCGGCTTTTGGAATTGCACAAGCCAGCTCAGCATAGCTAAAGGTGAAAGTGATATACATCACCATGATCACGAGGGTTGCAATAGCCATCCCCCCGGTGCCGCCTTTCTCCAGGCCCAGGTTCCAACCAAAGTACATGCCCGAGATCACGTACCCCACCCCAAGCCCCCAGAGCATGAAAGGCGTGAGCGTTTTCTTTAAACCCTTGTTTTCTGTCATTGGCTACAAACGGTTATCTTGTTATAAATATAAAACAAATACCATTACAACTTCCACTAAACCATTAAGTTAATCCTATTCCTGCAATTACAGCAGCCCAGAGAACTTTTTTGCAATACGATTTGTTATGTTACCAACCGACTAGAAGCCAGGGCTTCGCTAAAAACATTTTTTAAAAAGGACATCTTGTAATTAAAAAATTTGATAAAGTCCCAAGAGTGCCTATATTTACTGCTCCGTACAAATTTTAAGAACAAACTAAATGGCTAGATTAAATCTTCTAGAAGAAACACGCTTTGAAAAATTGCCTGTTTCTGTCTTTGAAAACCCTAAAGCAGCATCACTTAGCGTTGCTCATCGCATCGGGAAACTGATTAAGGAAAAACAAAAAAACAATGCTCAGGCAGTTTTAGGTTTAGCTACTGGAGCTACACCAATTGCCGTTTATGCCGAACTGGTAAGAATGCATAAAGAGGAGGGGTTGAGTTTTAAAAATGTGGTTACTTTTAACCTTGATGAATATTACCCTATGCAGCCAAATGCTGCGCAGAGTTATGTGACTTTCATGAATGAAAACTTATTTGATCATATCGACATCGATAAGAACAATGTGAACATTCCTGATGGTACATTGAGTTTAGAAGAAATTCCTGCATTTTGCCTGAATTATGAGAAAAAGATTGGAGACCTGGGAGGATTAGATATACAAATCCTCGGTATCGGACGTACAGGTCACATCGGTTTCAATGAGCCAGGTTCTGCACCAAACTCTGGAACACGTTTGGTTACACTAGACGACTTGACCAGAAGAGATGCGGCAAGAGACTTTGGGGGTAAATCTTTTGTTCCAACAAAAGCAATTACAATGGGTGTGGGTACTATTTTCAAAGCCAGGGAAATTATCCTAATGGCTTGGAATAAGAAAAAAGCACCGATCATTAAAAAAACTGTTGAAGGAGAAATTTCAAGTGAAGTTCCTGCAACTTACTTACAATTATCTCAGCATGTTGAGTTCATTTTAGATCAGGATGCAGCTTCAATGCTAACCCGTTTCGATACACCTTGGTTGGTTAAGGATTGTGTATGGGATGAAAAAATCACTAGAAAAGCTGTAATCTGGCTTTCCAATACACTTAAAAAACCAGTATTAAAACTTACTGAAGATGACTACAACAACCATGGCATGGCTCAGTTGGCTGTTGAAAAAGGTCCTGTTTACAATATCAACATCGATATATTTAATAAACTACAGCATACCATTACAGGTTGGCCAGGTGGTAAACCTAATGCTGATGATTCGCAAAGACCAGAGCGTGCAGAGCCGGCTAAAAAGCGTTCAATCATTTTCTCACCGCACCCTGATGACGATGTAATCTCTATGGGTGGTACATTTATCCGCCTTGCTGATCAAAAACAAGATGTTCACGTGGCCTACCAAACTTCAGGTAATACTGCAGTATGGGACGATGACGCATTACGTTTTGTTGAATTCAACATCGACTTTTCTGAAAAAATGGGCCTTGACACTGCAGAGTTAAAATCTTTGTATCAGAGCATGCGTTCTTTCATGGAGAAAAAGAAACCTAATCAAATTGACACACCTGAAATTCAAACCGTAAAAGGTCTAATCAGAAAAGGTGAAGCCATCGCTGGTGCACGTTACTGCGGATTAGCGGATGACCATATTCACTTTATGGCTTTGCCATTCTATGAAAGTGGAAAAAGCCAGAAAAACCCAGTTACCGAAGCTGATGTGGTGTTGACAATGGAATTGCTACAAAAAGTAAAACCTCATCAGGTATTTGCAGCAGGCGACTTTGAGGATCCACATGGAACGCATATCGTTTGCTTCAATATCATTTTAGATGCGTTAAAACGTTTAGCTAAAACTGAGGATTGGGTTAAAGATTGCTGGTTATGGATGTACCGTGGTGCATGGCAGGAATTTGAGACACATGAAATTGAAATGGCTGTGCCGCTTAGCCCGCAAGAAGTTGAGCGTAAAAAAATGGCTATTTTCAAACATCAGTCGCAAAAAGATACCGCTGTTTTCCCGGGAGATGATCCAAGAGAATTCTGGCAACGTGCTGAAGACAGAAACAGAGAAACAGCTCAAGCTTATGACAGTTTAGGTTTAGCTGAGTACGAAGCGATGGAAGCTTTTGTACGCTATAAGTTCTAGTTAAATTATTATATTTATAACCGCTATCCTTAAACGATAGCGGTTTTTTTGTTTAAAATCATTCATATGGCCAAATCTCAAATTTCGCAGGAAGCGCCTGCCAGGTTACTATCTTTGGATTTTTTCAGGGGTGCAACGGTTGCAGCAATGATACTGGTTAATAATCCTGGAGATTGGGGTAATATTTATGCACCACTAGAACACGCCAGCTGGAATGGATGTACACCTACAGACCTGATTTTCCCATTTTTCCTGTTTATTGTGGGCGTATCGATCGCTTATGCGATGGGCAGCAAAAAAGCGTCCCCAGCTACACATGGAAAAACTATCTTAAAGGCACTTAAAAGAGGGCTTATCTTATTTGGACTTGGCCTCTTCTTATCACTCTACCCTAAAGTTTTCAGCGAGCCTATTGAGGCCTTTCAACATGTACGAATCCCTGGGGTATTACAACGAATAGCCATTGTATTTTTTATCTCGGCCGTTATTTTTCTTAAAAACTCAGAAAAGAACATTTTCAAAATCCTGATTGCCATACTAGCTGTTTACTGGGTACTGATGACCTTCGTTCCTGTTCCGGGTGTTGGTTATGCCAACCTGGAGAAAGAAACCAATCTGGGCGCCTGGTTAGACCGTAGCATTCTTTCCGAAGCTCATTTATGGAGGGCAGCAAAAACATGGGACCCCGAAGGGATTTTAAGTACCCTTCCTGCAATTGCAAGCGGTCTTTTTGGTGTACTGGTAGGCGTATACTTAAAACGTAGAGACATCGAGCCGGCAACGAAGATTGCCTGGTTGTTTTGCGCAGGAACAGCTGCCGTTGCCCTGGGCTTACTGTGGGACTTGGAATTTCCAATTAACAAATCGCTTTGGACGAGCTCTTTTGTGCTTTATACCGGTGGTTTGGCCACAATCATTCTATCTTTCTGCTATTGGATCATCGACATTCAAAAATACAACCGCTTTACCAAACCTTTTGTGGTGTATGGTGTAAATGCAATCACTGTATTCTTCCTTTCAGGACTGATCCCAAGAACTTTGGGTATGTTTACTGTAAAGGCTGGCGATGGAACAGAAATGAATCTTCAGGCTTGGTTATATTCCGGCTTTACAGGCTGGCTATCCCCGATCAATGCCTCCCTGGCCTGGGCTATAACCTATATTTTATTCTGGCTAGTGGTACTTTGGGTGATGTACAGCAGAAAAATCATCATCAAAGTTTAATTTTGATCTACAGGAACCTGATTCCATTTGTTAAATTATGTTAAATTTTTATCATCTATACTAAGGCATTAGTAGGTTTGATGGTAAACTTATTATTCATGAGAAAAAATTTTAGCGTCCTTAGCATGGGACTTGCAGTCATTTTCGCTGTAAACATGCCCGGGTACGCCCAGAAAAAAGCTACTGTTGTTAAAAAACAGACAACTACTCTGGCTAAAAAGGTTGATGGGGATATCATTCCTAACGACCCCAATATAAAAATTGGAAAGCTTGCCAATGGCCTTACCTATTACATCAAAAAAAATACTGAGCCTAAAAAAAGGGCAGAACTGTATCTAGCTACACGTATTGGTTCCTTAATGGAAGACGATAACCAACAAGGATTAGCCCACTTTACAGAGCACATGGCATTTAATGGAACAAAAGATTTTCCAAAAAATGAGATGATCAATTATCTACAGAAAGCCGGGATACGCTTTGGGGCCGACCTTAATGCCTACACCAGCTTTGACCACACCGTTTATCAATTGCCTATCCCTACGGATAGCATAGCCGTATTTAAAAATGGCTTTAAAATATTAGCCAACTGGGCTGGTAAAATTGTAATGGAAGGTGATGAAATTGACAAAGAACGTGGTGTAATTGTAGAAGAGGATCGAGAGCGCGGAAAAAATGCACAAGATCGTATGAGCAAGCAATTACTGCCGCTATTATTGAAAGGATCGCGCTATGCTGATCGTTTGCCTATTGGTAAAATAGACATCTTAAATACCTTTACGCACGACAAAATCAGAAACTTTTATAAAGATTGGTATAGACCAAACTTACAGGCTGTAATTGCTGTTGGTGATTTTGATGTGAATGAAGTTGAGCAACTGATTAAAGCCAACTTTTCCGGCCTTACTAATCCAGCAAGCCCAAGACCTCGTCCAAGCTACGATTTGCCTGACAACAAAGCCGCACTTGTAAAAATCATTACTGATCCTGAGCAACAGTATAATGTAGCGCAGATCATGTACAAACAACGTGGGAACACCACAAAAACTACTGCTGATTACAAAAAGAGCATGATGTACAGTATGATCAACAGCATGCTTGGTGCAAGAATGCAAGAGATCATGCAAAAAGATAATGCACCATTTATCCAGGGACAAAGCGGTTTTGGTGCTTACCAGGGTGGCTTGGTACCAAACATTAATGCCTTTCAATCTGCCGCAGTATCTAAAACAGGCGCCACACTTGAAAAGGCTTTTACAGCAGTACTTGCAGAGAATGAGCGTATGACCAAATATGGTTTCCTGCAATCTGAATTGGATGTAGCTAAAAAGAATATGGCTGCCAGTAACGAAATGAGGTTAAAGGAAAAGGACAAAATACAATCTGCAACGCTTGTAAAGAGATACCTGAACAATTTCCTAACGGGATCAATCATTCCTTCGACTGAAGTATCTTATGAGTTGACTAAAAAAGCCCTTGCTAGCATCACTCTTGATCAGGTTAATGCATTAGCAAAAACGTTGATCACTAAAGAAAATCAAATCATCATTGTACAGGCTCCGGAGAAAGAAAAAGCAAACCTTCCTACGGAAGCTCAATTGCTTGCTGCATTAAAAAATGCAGGAAACAATGTAACCGCTTACGTAGACAATACGGTAGACAAACCTTTATTGGATAAAAAACCAGTAGCTGGAAAAGTAGTAGCTGAGAAAAAATTTGATAAAATCGGAGTTACTGAGCTTACGCTAAGCAATGGCATTAAGGTATTGCTTAAGCCTACTGATTTTAAAAATGATCAGATCATTTTCAGTTCATTCTCTAAAGGTGGTACTTCATTGGCTACCGACGCCAATTTCAGATCTGCAGAAATGGCTAGCCTAATCTCTCAAAGTGGTGTAGGCGAGTTCAACCCAACACAATTGAACAAATTAATGGCCGGAAATACCGGAAGCGGTGGCAGTTATATTAGCGATTTATACCAGGGATATGGTGGTAGCTCTACCCCAAAAGATCTGGAATCAGCCTTCCAAATGGTTTACGCTTATGCAACCAACCCACGTAAAGATGTAGAGATCTTCAATAAAAGCATCAGCAATTATAAAGTAAGTCTGGAAAATAAAAATAACAATCCAGAAAGCGTTTTTGCCGACACTGTACAAGCGGTATTGTCATCTTACCACAAACGTGCGATGCCTACAAACCTGTCAGATTTGGATAAAATATCATTGGATGAAGCTTACAACTTCTATAAGGATCGTTTTGCGGACAACAGCGAGCAAACTTTTGTGATTGTAGGTAACTTCAATATCGAAAATATAAAACCGCTTCTTGAAACTTACATTGCAAGTTTACCCGCTTTAAATAAAAAACAAAACTTTGTTGACAATGGCATACAATCGCCGAAAGGAAAAGTTAGCAAAACAGTATACAAGGGTCTTGAAGACAAAGCGGAAGTACAATTGTACCTGCATGGTGATTACGACTATGATGCGCAAACCAATATTCAATTAGACGCCTTAAAAGCAGCTCTAGAGAATAAAATTCTAGAGCGCTTACGTGAAAAAGAAAGCGGTGTTTATAGTCCTCGGGTAGGTTTAAGCCTGAGTAAGTATCCTACTGCTCATTATTATTTCACCATTTCATTCAGCTGCGCTACGGCAAATGTTGAAAAGCTAATTGCTGCTGCTTTGGATGAGGTTGATCAGATTAAAACCAACGGCGCTACTGTTGATGACATCAGTAAGTTTAAATCAGAAGAACAACGTCAGGTAGAGCTTAGCTTACGCGACAATAAGTTTTGGATGAGCTACCTAACCAATCGTTTAAAATATGGAGATGACTTGGATCAAATCCTGGATGTAAAACAAAGGTTAAACAGCGTTACTGTTGAAACTTCAAAAGCAACCGCTAAGAAATACTTAAATGAAGATAATTACATCCGTTTGGTATTGATGCCACAGAAATAAGAATTATCAGTGTAAAAAAACGGAGTGTTTAATCATAAACACTCCGTTTTTTTTGAACTATCGTCATCCTGAATTTATTCCGCGCTAGCCAATTCCTTTGTCTGGATACCTACTGGCCCACTTGGCTCACTTTCATTCTTTAATCTATCTAATGCCGTGACCAGGTAATTATAACGCTTCCCCTTTTCTGCAGTCGTATCTATAAACTTAGTAAAGTCTTCGAACCTAATCCTAATGATGTTCCTCGGATCCAGCACATCAACCTTTTCTCCTTCATTAAATCGATAAACCACATAACCCGAAGCCGTTTCGCCATCGAGCGCTTTTAATGGCTTTTCCCAACTCAAGTGAACACCATCTGTATGTGCTTCGGCAATAAGGTGGAGCGGCTGATTAGGAACCACATCATCCAACCATGGCATTTGCGGAGGCAGCGCTGGATATTTATAAAAGTTATTCTTTAGCGAGTCGCCAAAAGCACGGCCAACAGTAGAAAAGGACTTGGAACTAAAGAATACGCTTCCCTGTATCAGGTTACTCTTTCTAATGTGCCTGATCTGATTAGGAATCTGATTAGATAAAGCCCAGGCAGCCTCCTTTTTTGTGGTTCCATTATGAATCAAATAAGGGCCCTGTCCTATATATAAATGTCTTCCATAGGTGTTATTCGTCCACCAGTCTACAATGGTCGCAAAAGGCGCCGCTTTACGCGTAAAACTAAAATATACCTGTGGGTTAATATAGTCAACCCAACCTTCTTTAATCCACTTCCGTGAATCGGCATACAGTTCTGAATAATTAGACAAGCCATTAGTTGCAGATCCGAGGCTATCTTCAGAAAGATTCTTCCAGATCCCGAAAGGGCTTACACCGAACTTCACGTACTTTTTGTAATGGTGAATACTGTCGTCCAGCTGTTTAATCAGCAAATTAACATTGTTCCTGCGCCAGTCGCTCACATTAGTAAAACCGTTCGGAAATTTGTTGAACGTTGCCGCATCATTTATTGTTTGTCCAGCAATTTTATAAGGATAAAAATAATCGTCGAAATGGATACCATCTACATCATATCCTTTTACAACATCCAAAATCACCTGAACAATATATTCTCTTACTTCGGGTATTCCGGGATCGAATTGTTTTTTACCGCCATACACGAAAAACAAATCAGGCCGTTTTCTGGTCATGTGATCGGGGCTAACCACAGCATTGGCACTAGTGGTTGCCCGGTAAGGATTAAACCAGGCATGGAGCTCCATTCCCCTAAAATGAGCTTCTTTAATGGCAAACTCCAAGGGGTCATACCCCGGAGCAGGTGCCAGACCTTGTTTACCCATTAGCCACTGGCTCCAGGGCTCTCTCGATTTAGTATAAAAGGCATCTGCAGCAGGTCGCACCTGCAACATAATCGCATTCATACCATTTGCTTTATGCTGTTCCAACAGGCCAATTAGCTCCTGTTTTTGTTGGTCAACGCTAAGTCCAGGCTTAGATGGCCAGTCAATATTAGCAACAGTTGCAACCCACACCCCTCTAAACTCTCTTTTTGGAGCAATTTTTGATGGGATTTGCGCAATTAGGGAAATTGGGATTATAACTAATAATAGTGCATAAATTAGTATTTTAAACATCTCTTGTAATTAGTGGTGACTTAAATTGGTTTCATTTTGTTGTGTTCAGTATACAGTATTAGCTCTGAATCTAGCAATTAAACGAATTTTTTTTAGCTCTCATACAAATTGAGTGTTTTTTTACCTAATCATGCATTTTAATGCCGCCCCTATTTAACGGCTTATTTGAATTAAAAAATGTCAAACCAAAATGATACTGTCAATCAAGGCGACCGCAACAAAATTTACTTTTTGATTGTAGTTATCGCGGCTTTACTTGGCACAAACCTTTATTTATACATTAAAGATGAACAGCAAAGCGGACGTTTTGTGTCCATTAATACCGAAAAAGACCGGTTAAAACTGGAGATAGAAAAAATTGAAGTAGAGTTGGACAAAGCGAACGACCTCAATTTAGTCTTGACCGGAAAACTTCAGGAGGAACAGCAATCCGCACGACAAAAGATAGCAGAACTGAAGCTCGCCTTACAAAAAGGCACCTTAACTCAGGCCAGTTTAATTGCAGCCCAAAAAGAAGTTCGTGAGCTGAGACAATTTGTGAGTCTCCATAACGAACAGATTCTACGTTTAGAACAAGAAAACTTATCCTTAAAAACCCAACGGGATAGCTTAAGAGCTACTGTGAGCACAGAAAAATTCAAGACAGGTGAATTAGAGAAAAAGAATGCCGAACTAAATGCAAAGGTCAAAACAAGTGCTGCTTTAAAAGCAAACAATGTTCAGATTACAGCCTATAAGATTAAAAGCAGTGGTAAAAACATCGAAGTAACACGTGCAAGTACAGCTAAGAAACTAAGCGTAAAATTCACTATCGTTCCCAATCAGCTTGCCGAGAAAAACAACCATACGATCTACCTTCGCATTTTTGATCCTGTAGGTAACCTGATTGCCAACGAGCGCAATATGTTTGAAGCTGATGGACAGGAAATGCAATACACTTCATCGACTTCCATAACTTACTCCAGCGATGACACTTCTTACGTGATGGACTGGATTAACCCTAATCCTTTTATCAAAGGCGACTATTCCATCATTTTATACGCAGATGGTTTTACCATGGGTAAAGCGTCAATTAACTTAAGATAAGGGAAAGCTAATATAAAAAGTAGTCCCCATATCTGTTACAGATTTAAAACCAACTGTTCCCCCTGCATTCTCTACCGCTTGCTTAACAAAGGCCAATCCTAATCCGGTTCCGGACGATTTAGTTGTGAAATTCGGCACAAATATCTTATCCTGCAAATAGGTATCTATACCCTTTCCATTATCCTCCACTTCTATAAACACGTGCGATTCATCCTGAACAATACGAATCTTAATGACACATTTATCGCTGAGATTACCGGCCTCAATTCCATTCTTCAATAGATTATTAAACGTACGAAGCAATTGATCTTTATCGCCCAGCACAACCAGCTCTGTAGTGGCATGATTAAAGATATAAATCTCTGCATCTTCTGTATTCGTGAAAACATTTCTCGCCTGCTCAATGATCGGTAATAGCGCTAGTTTTTCAAGCTTAGTATCCGGCATTTTTGCAAAATTTGAGAACTCTGAGGCTATGGTAGACAGACTGTCTATTTGCTCAATAAATGATTTATTGAACCTTTCAAACTTCTTTTCAAAATTAGGATCTTTCTCTTTCCAGGATTTCTCGAGCAGCTGAACACCCAATTTTAATGGCGTCAGTGGATTTTTTATCTCATGGGCAACCTGTTTGGCCATCTCCCGCCAGGCGCTCTCCCGTTCAGAACGCGCCAACTTGGCAGCACTCTCTTCCAACGCAGCAATCATCTTATTATACTCCTTTATTAAAGAGCCGATCTCATCATGTCGCGACCATTGAATAGGTTGATTCTTTTGTCCCAGCTTGGTTTTTCGGATACTGTCCTGTATAAATGTAAGCGGGCTGGTAATTTGGTTGGCCAGGAAAACTGCAAGGATACCTATCGCTACAAACACCAGCGCATAAATATTAATCAGGGTATTGATAAAAAGGCCGATTTTACTTTGATAATCCGCTTCATTCCCATAATAGGGTAAGCCGATATAAGCAATCGTTTTGTTCTCCGCATTTCGTATGGGTGCATATGCCGATGCATACTTAAAATCACCAATTTGCTCTGCAGGATTAATATACTCGGATACCTGCTGCAATTTAAGATAGATGTAAGCCGTAGCCTCCATCTTTTTACCAATGATCCCAGACTCATATATTTTAGGCAGTGAGGTAAAACGAACATTACCATTGGTATCAAAGAGATTCAAGTAGGCCGCATTCACATTTGCAAACTGATTAAAATCAGCCTCAGTTTGATCGTTAACATCAGGAATAGCTCCCGAACTAAAAACCACTTTTTCGTAAGCAAGCTGAACCTTCCTTATCTTTTCCTTTATTAGGGTTTCCTGTTGTTTACGGTATTCATCACGAATATAAAAATAGGTAGTCCAACCTACGATCAATAAAGTAGCCACCACCGAAAGCACAATAGAGAACTGAATACGGGTTTTGTAAAGGATCTTATTCGCATTAATCATTAACGACCGGTTGATGTTAAACCAACCACCCCAACTTTCATCTATATTTTTGATGAGCCAGATTAAAGCATAAAGCGTAACCGAAAAAATAATAAAGACAAGGAAGAAAAATGACAGTGTAGCCAGCCTTACCACATAGGAAACGCGTTCCTTACTGATCACAATCATCTTGGAACTGGCTGGCATATACACTAAATGGGTGTAACCGAGTGTGTCGCGGATCACCTCAGCCTTCCCAACTTCTCCATTAAACCCGGCATTGGACAGTTTATAGGTAAACTTTCCCGACTGATTGATCAATTTGCCAGAGTTATAGAAGGCAAAAGAGTAATTGGTATAATCCTCCTCCCCTTTAATCTTGCCATCTACCAATATACCCGGAAGCTGGCTGTTATAGTTGTACTGCGGAGATTTAAGGTCGATCACCAATGTGCCCAACCTCTGGTTATCCACAAATATCGGTATGATCCCAAAATAATTTTGGTAACCAAAAGTATAATTCAACCTATAGAAGGATTGCAATTCAGGCACCTTAACAGAGCCGGACTTCACTAAATCTTTATAATAATTGAGTGGAATACCAACTTTAGCTGAAATCGCTGAATCCTGTCGATTATATTCGTACAAATTATATTCGTACTGGGTAAGATATCCGCCAAGTAATATCTTATTGACATGTTTCTCCAAATCAAACGTGCCATCCAAAATTGGCTTTTTAAAATACTCGGCAATAAATGCATCTGTAGAAATGGCCTTTTCCAGAATCTCAATAGAGCTGATAATCTTTGGATCATCTGCATAGCCTAATTTTTTAGCAATATTGTAGCGCTTCTCTTTATCCTTTTCATCCGTAAACCTTAAATATTTAATGGAGGTAATGAAAGCTAAACAGAAAAATAAGGCGGCAAATATTCCTATAGAGAACTTACTCTTCCTGATATAAATATTCCAGCCGATTATAAAAATAATTAGCGCATACGCGATAAAAAATATGCTAAATCCGTTTTCTATTCTGTAGATGAGGTAGGCAAAAAAAGCGGTGAGGAATAAGATCAGACGTTCCTTATTGGTGACATTGAGCTGTAGTGTTTGCTGTATGGCGATGTTTCCAATCAGATAAACATTAAACCAGACCAGACACAAAATAAAAATACTGATCCAGCTAATCCAGCCCAGGTTAATGATATTGGTAATATTGAAATTAATCTTCGAATTGATGATCAAGCCATGAAACACATGATCAAACAAAAAAGCCAGCCCTGAGAAGCCCAGCAGTAGAATCAAATGCAGGATTATTCCCCCAACTTTATTTCCTGCCAGCCAATCCGGAACCTTATATTTATCCTTATAGGTATAGACGAACAAAACCACCCAGGTAATGGCTATTACGTTCAGTAAAAAATCGCCCAGAGAGGGTAGCAAAAAACTCTCTCCATATATTGCTGGGCTAAAGATCTGTAAATTGAATTGGTGATTAAACCATCCATATTCAAGATCTGTAATTCTAACAGCCAGAAAGAAGACTACTAGCAATAACGTTCCACCTAGTAAATGTCCCCTTCTTACCAACCATGCACATAAAGAGTTTAAAAACAGGCAAAAGCTAAAAAGGCCAACTACCCATAACCAGACTTCTATAGTCCCGTAAACACTTTTAGATGCCCCTTGTTTCAATTTGACTTCAAATAATGGTTCCCCCTTGATGTTTTTTATTCCATACACATCTGGATCCGAATAAGTTGCCAGCGACAAGGAGTTAGAAGGAGAAAGGTATTTTGAGATGATATTTTCGAGGTAATTATTTTGAATATCAAAATGACTCTTTATTTCAATTAGAAAAATAAGGGTATAATCGCCCGATGTTTTCTTAATCAGCTCATAGGAGCCATTGCGGAGGCTTTCAAAAGAGGAACCTTCCTTAACCGTTTTTGGATCGGCAGGAAACACATTGAATGAGCTCCAGAACTTAAGTTCAGAATTTTTATACACCAATAAACCAACGCCCTTATCGGAATAGCTTTTGATAAAATCTGCGCTGGCACGTTCATTCTGATCAAACTGCTTAGCCCGCTCCACTTGTAGCGAGTCTGACAAGAAATCGTAAGCCGTTTGCTCTTTAGTTTTAAGATTTTCCTGAAGCTGATGGGCATCGTACTTGAGCAGATCCCTTTTGGTGATAGAGTGTTTTAAGGATAAAGCTGTAACAATACAACAAGCGCCCAGTATTAATAAAAGAAATCTAATTTTACCTCTTATACTCACGCTTGTTATATTATTTAAGGATTCTTCATAGCTCACTAAGCTGAAGCAGAACTGGTCTGCACGGCTCTATTTACTTTTTTAACTAGTCCCTGTAATACATTTCCCGGGCCAACTTCTACAAATTCATCAGCACCATCAGCAAGCATACGCTCAATCGTCTGTGTCCACTTCACTGCGCCAGTTAATTGCGTAATCAAGTTATTTTTTATTTTTTGAGGATCAACGTTTGGAACCGGATCTACATTCTGATAAATAGGACACACTGGAGGAAGTATAGTTACTTTTTCTATCGCTTCCTGAAGTTCCAGACGCGCTGGCTCCATTAATGGAGAATGGAAAGCGCCACCAACATTAAGTTTCAATGCACGTTTTGCTCCTGCTTCAGTTAATTTTTGACAGGCAATATCTACCCCTTCAATACTTCCGGAAATAACGATTTGTCCCGGGCAGTTATAATTAGCCGCTACAACTACTTCAGGAATCTCTTTACATACATTTTCAATGATCTCATCTGCCAATCCAAGAATAGCCGCCATTGTTGAAGGCTCTAATTCACAAGCTTTTTGCATCGCATTTGCACGAGTGATCACCAATCTAAGTCCATCTTCGAAAGTTAGTGCGTTAGCCGCAACAAGGGCGGAGAATTCACCTAATGAATGTCCAGCTACCATATCCGGCTTAAAAGCATCACCTAATGTTTTAGCAAGAATTACAGAATGTAGAAATATCGCAGGTTGGGTAACTTTAGTTTGCTTCAACTCTTCATCGCTGCCAGAGAACATGATATCGCTAATGCGGAAACCGATAATTTCATTGGCTTGCTCAAATAAGGCTTTTGCAACTTCGTTTTCGTAGAGTTCTTTACCCATGCCCGAAAACTGAGCGCCCTGGCCTGGAAATATATATGCTTTCATTTATTTTTTATGTTTGTTTTAATCTCTTTTAATGGAGGTTAGCAGTAATTAATCGTAAAAACTCTGCTCTGGTTTTATCTTTTGCAAATTCACCGGTAAAAGCTGAAGTGGTGGTTACAGAATTTTGTTTCTGTATTCCTCTCATTGCCATGCATAGGTGTTTACATTCAATAACAACTGCAACACCAGCAGGCATTAAAGTATCTTGTATACAGTCTCTGATTTCGTTTGTTAAACGCTCCTGTACCTGTAACCGCCTTGCAAAGGCATCAACAATACGAGGTATTTTGCTTAAGCCAACAATATGGCCATTTGGAATATAGGCAATATGGGCTTTTCCAAAAAAAGGAAGCATGTGGTGTTCGCACATGGAGAAAACCTCTATATCCTTAACAACTACCATTTGACTGTAATCTTCTTTAAACATTGCTGAGCGCAATATTTCTGCCGGGTCAAGGTCATAACCATGGGTAAGAAATTGTAAGGCCTTAGCTACACGCTCAGGTGTTTTCACCAAACCTTCACGGCTTGGGTCTTCACCCAGTTGACCTAAAATATCCTTATAGTGATCTGCAACTGCAGCTATTTTACCTTCGTTATAACGGTCGATTTTAATGTACCCGCTTTCTTCTTCCTCCTCGAAACGATTTATATTGTTCATTATATACAGTTATTGACCTAAGTATTCAACAAAGTTGTTTTCAGTCTCGTAAATTTTTATGCTATGTAACTGCGCGCCGGATTCAGCGATCAGGTCTACCAATTGTTCCCAGATGGCGATAGCCAGATTTTCTGTCGAAGCCAATTTGTCCTTCATAAAATCAACATCAAGGTTTAGGTTTTTATGATCAATTTTATCAACCACATAAGTGTTGGTGATGTCCTTAAGCCATTTCAAGTCTACCAAAAAACCTGTTTCCGGATTGATTTCACCTTTAACGGTTACATACAATTGGTAGTTATGACCATGCCAGTTTGGATTGGCACATTTGCCATAAACTTCAGTATTCTTATCTTCAGTCCAATCTGGTCTGGATAATTTATGTGCTGCGTTAAATGATGCTTTTCTGGTTATATAAATCATTATCTGTTAAGTATTATCGACAAATATACGCAGAAAGGTTAAAGTAGAAAGGTTAAATATCTAACTTAGCTATCATGAAGATTCTTTTGGTTGCCGCAACAAGGGCAGAAATAGCTTTACTAGCCACACACTTCCATTTACCGGATCAGGATTTTGTGCGAACGAAAGACTTTGACATTTTGGTTACAGGTGTTGGCATGACCGCAACTGCTTTTGCGCTGGGCAAGCACCTATCGAATCATTACAAATTAGTTGTAAACCTGGGTATTGCCGGCGCTTTTGACCGCAACATCCCATTAGGAACCGTGGTAAATGTGACCACGGATGAATTTTTCGAACTAGGCGCCGAAAACGGAGCCGATTTTTTGAGCATCGACGAATTGGGTTTTGGCAAATCCCGGTACAATGCCATAAACAATTTGCTGCATGATGGTGTAGAAAAACTACAAAAAGTACATGGCATAACCGTAAATAAGGTGCATGGAGAGGAGAGCAGCATCCTGAAGGTGATGAAGCAAAGCAACCCTACCGTAGAGAGCATGGAAGGTGCCGCAGTGATTTATGCTTGTGAAAAGGAATCTTTACCCTGCCTCCAGGTCCGCAGCATATCCAACTATGTCGAACCGCGAAATAAGGAAAAATGGCAGATTGGCCTGGCCATAAGGAACCTTAATGAATGGGCTATAGGATTTTTGACAAATACATAACCAATGGTTTTCCGTTAGTCCTTACCTTTACGAGATGAAACTTAGTCTTGGCTTTTCTCCCTGTCCTAACGATACTTTTATTTTTGATGCCCTAATCCATCATAAAATCGATACTGAGGGTTTAGAATTTGAAGTTTTTTTTGATGATGTGGAAACATTGAATCAAAAAGCGCTTAGAAGCGAGCTGGATATCACAAAACTTAGTTTTCACGCTTTCGCTTATGTTCATGAGCAATATGCACTGCTGGATTCGGGTAGCGCACTTGGTTTCGGTGTGGGGCCACTACTGATTTGCCATGATGAAAAACTGGTCGCACAGCAGGAGCAATTAAATCCCAATTATAAAGTTGGCATCCCCGGTAAATATACCACTGCGAATTTCTTATTGGGTATTGCATTCCCCCATTTAACAAACAAACAGGAAATGGTTTTCTCAGACATAGAAACTTCTTTGCTGGAAGACAAGATTGATCTGGGCCTAATTATTCACGAAAACCGATTCACCTACACCGAAAAAGGATTACATAAAATCGTCGACCTGGGCAGCTATTGGGAGCAACTCACAGGATGCGCTATCCCTTTAGGCGGAATTGTGGTGAACAGAAGTCTGGATCAGGAAACCAAAGAAAAGGTAAACAGATTGATTAAAAAATCGGTAGAGTTTGCCTTTGCCAATCCAAAATCCGGACTTGAATTCATCAAGCAACACGCGCAAGAAATGAGCGAAGAAGTGATGTATAAACACATCGAGCTCTATGTAAATCAATATAGCATTGAATTGGGTAAAGAAGGACGTAAAGCCATTGATATATTGTTTACAATGGCTCAGGACAGAGGTTTAATTGCCCCCATCAAACAAAATATCTACCTGATACCTTAATTATTACAAGGGCCGTCTGGTATCTCTTTTGTAATCTTTAGCAGTTTAGTCACCACCAAGGTCGAATCATAATCAGCAGATATATTCAGGCTGTCTGACTTAATGGCATGGCACTCCACTTCTACATAAACTGGTTCATAAGGTTTTTCAAAACCAAGATTGTTGTAAGCCAACTCAAGGGTTTTAGAACTATCGGCAACCCAGTATTCGTTCCCATCTTCACAGTTTGTGAAAGATTTTATTTCTGGACCGTAACTATACAAACCTTTCATCGTGCGTGTAACATTCTCTTGAACCTCGCCAGGCTTAGGATTACAAGCAACAATCGCAATGGCAATTGCTAATAATAAAAATAGTGGACGCTTAAATATATTCATGATTTTAAAGATCTTGATTTAAATGGTTTACCTTCTTGACACTCAAGTTAGATGACAAAGCTGATGCCATAAAAGAAAAAACAGTTACTGTTATAAATACTAGCAAAAAATCTTTCCATTTTAAAGCAACTGGGTAAGCACTGGTAATAATCAAATTGTCTTGGGACATTTTTACTAGCCCCAACTTTTGCTGCAACAGGCAGAAGATTAAGCCTACAATTAAGCCGGAGATGCAGCCAGCCATGGTAATCATCATTCCTTCAAAAAGGAAAATACGTTTGATTAGGCTCTTTCCTGCTCCCAAACTACTCAGGATGGCAATATCTTTTAATTTATCTATAACAAGCATGGTTAATGAGCCAATGATGTTAAATATAGCAATGATCAATATAAAGGTCAGGATAATGTAAACAGCCCATTTCTCGCTCCCTAAAATATTATAAAGCACTTTATTTTGTTGTATTCTATTTTTTACTTCAAAGTCTTTTCCAATTTTCTCTTCAATGTGAGCTTTGAACTCATCTGGCTTGATTCCTTGTTGCAAATTAATTTCAATAGAGGAGATTTTCACAGGCTCTTCAAGCAACCTTCTTGCAAACCTTAAGGGAACAATAGCAACATTATCGAAATCTTGCTGGACTTCAAAAACACCGGAAACGGGGATAGAAAGGATGGTAAAGTCATCAGCAGGATTAATGGAGCCGCTCTGATTGCTTTTCTTTTTGGGAGAAAACACCTGAAGTGGATTAAAGGGATCAGTGGTATTTACCATTAGGTAAGTCTGAATTGCGGAACCAATAACTGCATAATTCAAGCTTTTGTTCTCCAACTTAAACACTCCGTCAATCGTAATGCTGTCCAGGCTCTTATTCTTTAAATAATCCGGGCTCACACCTTTAACCAGGCCTACTGACTGCTTGTCATTATACCTTAACAAGGCATTTTCCGACAATACTTCAGTATAAGAATAAATCTCCTTCTTCTTTTTTAATTCATTAAAATACGCCGTATTGGGATCAAATGTTTTGCCTTGAACGGGGGAGATAACAAGCTCCGGCGTAATGGTATTGAACATTTTTAACACCACCTGCTCAAAGCCATTAAACACCGACAATATAATGATCAAAGCTGCGCTACCCACAAAAACACCCACCGCCGAAATTGCGGAGATGATGTTTATGGCATTGGTAGATTTTTTTGCAAAAAGATACCTGCGTGCTATGTAAAACGGTGTATTCAATACTTAATGGCTAATACTTATTGCAAAAATGGATTGTGTCGTTTCTCAAAACCTATAGTTGTAGATTGACCATGTCCTGGGTAAACCTCGCAATCATCTGGCAATATAAACAAGTTATTTTTGATACTATTGATTAATTGTGAATGGTTACCTCCAGGAAGGTCTGTTCGACCAATACTGGAATAAAACAGCACATCTCCACCAATTAAAAAGTTATCAGCAGCGGCATAAAAACATAAATGCGCGGGAGAATGTCCCGGTGCAAAGATGATTTCCAGCTGGCTATTGCCAAAGTTTACCTTTCCACTTTCTCCCAAAAACACTTCTGGCTCAGGCGAAAGTTCGTAATGTAGGCCCATCTGAGGCACATATCCCGGGATGGCTTGCAACACATATAGTTCGCCTCTATGAAATTGCGGCTTTAGACCCCAGTTGTCGTAAACAAACTTATTACCAAACACATGATCATAATGACAGTGTGTATTTAGTAACAGTACAGGCTTAAGTTTCTGTTCCTTAATAAAGTTCACCACTGCATTTTGCTCTTCTGCATCGTACATTCCCGGATCAATGATTGCACACTCACCGGTTTCATCAAACAGGATGTATGTGTTTTCCCTTACAGGGTTAAAGGTGAATTGTTTAATACTTATCATTATTGCTTATTTAATATTAATTTTTCCATTTAAATGTACTGATCATCCGATCAATATCTTTTTTAATAAAGTTAACCACTGGCTGAATTGAATCATACTGAGGTCTTTCATTAAAATACAACGCCCCCCTGAAATAGTGCTTTACACTATCTGTTAAAAAGAACTGCACCGAGGAAGCGGTGTTCCCTTCTATAGCATAATAAACGCCATAAACCTTCTTTTCGGGGTAATTAATCAATTTTTGCTCGATGGCATTAGCCTTCACGGTATGCTTAAAAGCAAATGTACGGGCATCTTCTACTAAATTTTCGTACTCCTTTTTTGAGGAGATATCGTAATAGGTTAAATGTAGCCGACCATTAAATTGAGGGAAGCTAAGGTTATACCAGCATGGCTGAGTATCGGTACTGCTATCCGCAAATAAATTGGCATATTTTGGGTAGTCAAATGAAAAGGGACAATCCTTATTGTAGTTTTGGTAAGCCTTAACCGGAAAATCTATCTTAAAATATCCTCTTGGCTTAGGGGTATAGCTGTTGTTATGACAAGCAGAAAACACCACTAAACAAGCGAACATAAGTATAAAACAATACTTTTTCATTTTATGGATTCCAAATCTCCCAGGAGCGTATCGCCTGTAGATGCAACATTTCAAGGCCGTTTTTTGTTTTTCCACCTCGTTCCCTTACTTGTTTTAAAAATAAGGTTTCTTCAGGATTATAAACCAGATCGTATGCAACATGTTTATCAGTTAGACAAGCATAAGGAATATCCGGATAAGTATCTGCATTTGGCGACATCCCCAGTGGTGTTGTATTCACCAGTACGGTATATTCCTGAAGCAGTTTTTCATCAACTGCATCATATAGGATGCAGCCTTCCGCAGGCTTCCTCGTCACAACCAAAAAGGAAATATTCAATTTTTTTAATACATACTTCACTGCTTTCGCCGCTCCACCATCGCCAAAGATTAATGCTTTTTGGTGATGAGGCTCCAGTAAAGGCTTTAGGGATTCTTCAAAACCATAGGCATCGGTATTATAGCCCTTAAGCCATTGCCCTTCTTCAGTTCTTTGAATTGAAATGCAGTTTACAGCTCCTATTTCGGTTGACGCCTCATCCATTTCATTTAAGAATGGCAATACCTGGACCTTATAAGGTATGGTTACATTGATGCCACAAATAGCCTGATCTCCATTGATCAGGTTAGAAAAGAGTCCGATTTCCGGTATAGGGTATAGTTCATATTCACAATCTGCGATTTGTTCTTCCCTAAATTTATCCCCAAAAAACTTCTTCGAAAAAGAGTGTGATAAAGGGTAACCTATTAAACCAAATTTTCTCATTTATTATTGTAGCGGAGTTTAGGGAACTACTTTCCCAGGTTCAAAAAATGATCAAAAGTATCACCTCTTAGTCCAAGACGTATTGTTTCCAAAGGAATAACTTCTGCAGGTGCAATATTACCAATATTTACATTGGCGCCCAGCAATTTGATAAACCAAACTTGTTGTTCTTTTTGTGGCGCTTCCCAGATAATCGTTTCTTCAGGTATTTGTGTTAAAATCTCATCTACCAAGCCTTCACGAACTTCTCCTGAGCCTCTGTAAATGCCAACGTTGCCACCTTCTCTTGCTTCAGCAATTACTTTCCATGATCCAGCTTCAATCTCCGCATTCATCAATTTGATCCATTTATATGGAGCAAATATCTTGGTTGCATCTTTAGAGCCTACTTCAGAAATCACAGTAACCTGTTGAGCTAGTTTTTGGATAAATTCGCATTTTAAATCATGTTCAATCGTAATAGAGCCGTCCGAAACCTCGGCGTACTCCATACCAAATTGATCCAGCACACGACGATAATCATCAAACTGGTCACGTATCACAAAAGCTTCAAAAAGCGTACCTCCAAAATAGGTTGGAATGCCCGCATCTTTATAAATTTGAAGTTTCTCTTTTAAATTAGGGGTAACGAAGGAGGTAGCCCATCCAAGCTTCACAATATCAGTATGTGTTCCAGCAACCTCTATAAAATCTTCTGTCTGTCTTAAGCTTAAACCTTTATCCATAACCATTGTAATTCCTTTATTACGTGGTTTAACAGGACGCTCCGGTATGTTATTCAATTGGTAATTCATATAGGTCACAAAGGTGAAAAAAAAATAGACAGTTTTCATCAATACTATCTAATAAAAGGCACAGTACTATTTAATATACCTATTGATAACCTCGATAATTGAGCTGTTATCCTGCAATTGCGGCAAGTATTCAAATAAAATATAATGCTTTTCAGGATCGGTAACCAAGGCTGTTTCGAGGTATGATAGCGCTTCATTCTTTTTCCCAAGGGCAAATAAATAGGCCACCATGCGGTAATATAGTTCGGCAGCATCAGGATTGTTTTTTATGGCATCTAAAATAGTTTCAGATGCTTCCAATAACTTCCCTTGCTCATACAATACGGTCGAAAAATCCAACCATGCCTCTACATCTACCGGATTATATTCAAGTACTTTGTAATAAGCTGCAACAGATTCATCTATCTGGCCAAGTTTATAGTGCGCATCAGCCATAGCAAACCAAAAATCCGGGTTTTCGCCATCCAGCTCAAGCGCTTTTCTATAAAAATGCAAGGACTCGAAATAACGTTCCTCAAAGTTTAGGGTAACGCCTATTCCAAACCATGCATCGGCCATCTTAGGATCCATTTTCACAGATTTCTTATAGTATGACCTGGCTTCGTCCATCTTTTCTAACTTCTCATAGCATTCCCCAATGGCACAATACGTATCCGCATTAGGCGGTTCGTATTCAAAAGTCTGTATATAAACTTCAATGGCTTCTGTATAACGGTCCAACTGAACCAGTGCATTGCCCTTGTTGTAGTAGGCAGAGGCAAAGTTGTCTTTTATTAAGATGGCGTAATCGTAAGCATCAATAGCTTTCTCAAACAAATCTAATTTATGAAAGGAATTAGCAAGATTATACCAGGCAGCATAAGAATATGGGTCGTTATCGATATATTCCTGATAAAACTTGATGCTCTCTTCCTGCTTATCCAAAATATCGTAACAAAAAGCCAGTTCATACAAACCGTCCTTGTTTTCCATATTTTGCTCTAAGCTTTGTTTAATGTATACAATGGCACTTTCATAGTCCAACATGTTTTGATACACGTAGGCAATCTGCAAAAGAATTTCATCGGTTGTTTCTGCAAAGCCCAATGCGATCTGAAAGTTCTCCAGCGCTTCCGAATATCTTTCCAGGCTGTTATAGATGTTTCCTCTTAAAATGTAGATCTCTGCTTCCGAAGCTTCCAGCATTTCTGCTTTTTGAAGGGATAAAAATGCGCGTTCCGTTTGATCCGTTATAAACAGCAATTGTGCTTGTTTAACCAGAAAAACCGCAGCATAGGGGTGTTGATTCACCGCGTATTCTATAACCTGCAACGCTTTTACAGGGTCGCTCTTCTCAATATAGTAATCAATAATATTCTCAAAAGCCTGGGCATCAAAAAAATACTGATCCTGATTGCGTATCATCTCCTCGTAACGCTCAACTGATCGTTGGGCATCATCACTAAAATCAAAGTAAAATTCCTCTTCCATGTATTGAATAATTAAAGAACAGATCCCTTTTTGTTAAATACATCATAAGTTTACAACTATTATAGCTGGGATAAGCGAAATAATTTTCAACATACACACAACCCAATGGTTAAGTGACTGATTATATTAATAATGCGAGCGGTCCCTGATCAGAATTATTTTACAAAAGAACGCAACATTATCTGAAATCAGGTAAAATTCAGGTCACGAAACCCATTTAGGGGCTCCCCTTACCAGCCTTCCATTATTTTTTTGTTGATTTGTATACCTAACCATTTACGATATGCAAAATAATATCAGTACCGTTTTAAAAAATTTAGGCGTCCTTGACTTAAATCCGGCCTTTAGCACTGGCAGCAACTGGGGTGCCTCGGCAAGCGCAAAAACGATAGATAGCCTTTCTCCTGTTGATGGAAAAAAGATCGCCAGCGTACAATTGGCTACTGCTGAAGATTATGAAAGTGTAGTAAAAAAGGCAGAGGAAGCGTTTCTTTTCTGGCGCAGTTTACCAGCTCCAAAAAGAGGTGACATTGTGCGCCAATTTGGTGATGCGTTGCGCTTGCACAAGCAGGATCTTGGCACATTGGTATCCTACGAAATGGGAAAAAGTTTACAGGAAGGCTTTGGTGAAGTTCAGGAAATGATTGACATCTGTGATTTTGCCGTTGGTCTTTCTCGTCAGCTTTATGGTTTAACCATGCATTCCGAGCGACCTAACCACCGTATGTATGAACAATGGCACCCTATGGGAATAGTGGGGATTATATCTGCATTTAATTTCCCCGTTGCTGTATGGAGCTGGAATACGGCTTTGGCCTGGGTATGTGGTAATGTTTGCATTTGGAAACCTTCGTCAAAAACGCCGCTATGTGGAGTTGCCTGTCAGCATATTATCGCAACTGTACTTAAAAACAACGATATGCCGGAAGGCATCAGTAATTTGCTGATTGGAAATGCAATTGGAGACTTGATCAACAATGATAAACGTGTTCCACTCGTTTCTTTTACTGGCTCTACCCGTATCGGCCGTGTAGTTTCATCAGCAGTCGCTGGCAGATTTGGAAGAAGTATTCTGGAATTGGGTGGCAACAATGCTATTATCATTTCTAAAGATGCGGACATAGACATGTCCATCATTGGGGCTGTTTTTGGAGCGGTAGGTACAGCTGGACAGCGCTGCACATCTACCAGACGATTGATTATCCATGAGGATATTTATGCAGACTTTAAAAATAAACTAACCAAAGCATACGGGCAGTTACGCATTGGTGATCCGTTAGATCAACACAACCATGTGGGGCCGCTAATTGATACCGCAGCGGTAGACATGTATACCCATGCTATCGAAAAAGGCAAAAAAGAAGGTGCTAAATTTATAGTAGAAGGTGGTGTATTGACTGGCACCCCATATGAATCGGGTTGTTATGTAAAACCTTGCGTAGCAGAAGTAGAAAACCATTACGAGATTGTTCAGGAAGAAACCTTTGCGCCGATCCTCTATCTCATCAAATATAAAACACTAGATCAGGCCATTGCCTTGCAAAATGGTGTTCCCCAGGGATTATCGTCTGCAATTATGACCTTAAACCTGCGTGAAGCCGAACAGTTCCTATCTGTAGCTGGTTCTGATTGCGGAATCGCCAATGTAAATATTGGAACATCGGGAGCGGAAATTGGTGGCGCATTTGGTGGCGAGAAGGAAACAGGTGGCGGTAGAGAAAGTGGTTCTGATGCATGGAAGGCTTACATGCGCAGACAAACCAATACCATAAATTACTCCAATACTTTGCCTTTGGCTCAGGGAATTAAATTTGATCTGTAGTACAATCAGGCATATACACAAAACGGCCAGAAGAATATATCCTCCGGCCGTTTTGTGTATAGTATGATTTTTACGTCTGGCTTTATTTCGTTTTATTGTCAGCAAGTACTGTGTCTCTTGGAATCTGGATTGAATAGTCTGTTGCTAAAACCTCGCCATCCGCTGTTGTAACTGTAGTTTTTAATGCTGCAAATTGATCCATTTTTAATTTAGCTACGTTTCCTTTAGTTAGCGTGTGGTCTTTTGAAGTTCCTTTTAAGCGGAGTGAAGAATTATCTTTTACTGAAGTATACAAGCTCGCGATATTACCATTTACATAGGCGCTGGCTTTATCTTTTAAAAATACCTGAAGCACCTTAGATGTAAATTTACCTCTGGTGTTTACAATTGCTTTTTGGCAGGCATCAATCCGTTGTAGATCTTTTACGTAAACTACAATATCAATCATATCTTTTTCTGTTGAAGTAATATACAACTTGTCGGCTTTTTGAACGATAGTGGTATTTTCTTTATTGTAGTTTTCAGGCATCATTACATGCGGCTTGTCTGACTGAATCAATACAACTCTTGCGTTCCCGGTAACGATCACTTTATTGAAGTCTATCGATGCTGCAGGATTAATACTATTTTCAGTTGCTGATGAACTGAAAGCTGATGTGGCTAAAACGATTAGTGTTAAAGCTGAGGCGAATAATGTTTTTGCTAAAGTTTTCATATTTTTTGGCTATTAAGTTTTTTTAATTTGTTTACATATAAGTCTCCCAAAACGGAGAAACGTTACAGCCTTTTTTTTGCTTTTAGGCAACATCAATGTAATACCCGACCAACAGCCTTTTTTTTTCGACGAACTGAAATAAAAAACAGGTAATAATTCCGTCTTTTTATTTGAAAGCATTTCAATTTGATGTAAGTTTAGAGATTTTTAAATGCTTACCTCCTGATTGTTTTAATTTTTCGCCAATGTTACGTGTTGATAGCTCCAAACCCTGCAAAATTGTATACTCTATATGTAAACATGCGTATTTGGGCTATCTAATCGAGCCACATATTGTCCAATTAAACCCACAAGGGGACTTTTCGTTAACCTATCAGCGTGTTTTTTCGCACACAGCGAAAGAATTCATCAAACACCTTACCGATACAGACCTTAAGCTGATTAAAATACTGGATGAAACTGAACAGGACTCCATCATTAAGAAGTTTCACAAGAAAGCCATCAGGCCTGTTGAATTCTTTAGTAAGTTTTTTAACGACAAGTTTTACGAGAGTGTACGCCCTAAGATTGAAAAAAAGCTATCTGAGGTCTTAGAGATCTTAAAGTCCGAAGGTTCGTTATACCTAATGGATAAAGATGGATGGCCAGCGGAAAGGAAAATCGAAATTGCCACAGAACCGGCAACAGTTTTATTTCACTTCAGAAGAAATGAAGTTGAGACCCGTTATTTCCCTACCATAAAATATCAAGGCTTACGCATTGACTTTATGTTTAAAGAGGCCCAGGTAATTAGCAATCAGCCTTCCTGGTTACTGCTAAACGAGATGCTTTATTTTTTTGAGCAGGATATTGAAGGCAAGAAATTAATGCCTTTTTTAAATAAAAGATTCATTACTATTCCAAAATCTACTGAAGACGCCTATTTTGGTAAATTTGTAGCGCCATTAATAGAGAAGTATCATGTATATGCTGAAGGCTTTGATATTAAAACAGAAAAATACGAGCCTACTCCCATCATTAAAGTAATTTATGTGGATGCAGGCGTTTCTCAATTACAATTGCACTTTAAATATGGTGAGCATACCTTCGCCATGGGAAATGAAAAGAAAGTAACTGTACACCTACATAAAGATGGCGACAACTATATTTTCACCCGTATCAAAAGGGATGTGACCTGGGAAAAGCAAAAATTCAATTTCCTGCTTGCTCTTGGTCTAAAGAAAACAAGCGCACTATTCCATCATCTGGAAGCTCCCGTGGACCAGGAAGAAGATCCCTCTTATGCCGTAATCAATTGGGTTAATGAGCACATGGAGCAGCTCAGTCAGGAGGGTTTTGAAATAGAACAGCATAAAGGGACTAAACGCTTTTTATTCGCCACAAATAAGATCAGTTTTGACATCAAAGAGGATAATGACTGGTTTGACATCAATGCGATTGTTTATTTCGGCAGTCACCCCATTCCATTTATTGCCTTAAAACAACATATTCTTCATAAAAAAAGAGAGTTCTTGTTACCTGATGGATCAATTGCCATCATACCTGATAAGTGGTTTACCCAGTATGGCAGTCTATTTAGCCTGTCTGATGGAGGAAAAGCACTTAAACTTAAAAAGCACCATATCGGCCTGATCAATGAACTAGCCGAGGACAGTTTAGCGAATATCACTTTAAGTCGGAAGCTTCAAAAACTAAATGATTTTGAAAACATAACTGATACGCAGATGCCTGTTCATTTTAAAGGTGATTTGCGCGGTTACCAAAAAGCAGGTTACAATTGGTTTAGCTTTTTAAGGGAGTATAATTTTGGAGGATGTTTGGCCGACGACATGGGTTTGGGTAAAACCATCCAAACTTTGGCCATGTTGCAAAAATTAAAGGAGGAAGATCAGGAGCAATCCAAACACAGCACTTCTTTAATCGTTATGCCAACATCGTTGATATACAACTGGCTTAATGAGGCAAAGAAATTTACACCTAAGCTGAAGATTCATGCGCATATAGGAACCGCCAGGAATAAAGATGTTGGCCGCTTCTCCGATTTCGATATCATCATTACCACCTATGGTATTACGCGGGTAGATATAGACGTACTTAAAGAATTTTATTTCAGTTATATCATATTGGATGAGAGTCAGAACATAAAAAACCCTACCTCTAAATCTTTCAAGGCGGTAAGGGCACTCAAGTCAAGACATAAATTAATCCTTAGCGGTACACCTGTCGAAAACTCAGTAAGCGACCTCTGGACACAGTTAACATTTTTAAATCCCGGATTATTGGGCACTCAGGCTTTCTTCAATGAAGAATATGTACAGGCCATTGAAAAGAGAAAAGACGAGGATAAAGCCCGAAAACTACAGGCCATCATTAAGCCTTTTGTATTGCGCAGAACAAAGGAACAAGTGGCTGCCGAGCTGCCTTCAAAAACCGAACAGATCTTTTACTGTAACATGAGTGAGGATCAAGCCGCATATTACGAGAAAACCAAGTCGGCCTATAGAAACGACCTGCTGAATAGCATGGACGACGGAACGTATGCAAAAAAACAGGTACAACTCTTACAGGGACTTACGGCCTTGCGTCAGCTTGCCAATCATCCTGTAATGATTGATCACAACTACACTTCCGACTCCGGCAAATTCGAAAATGTGGTACATACCCTCGACAACGTGCTTAAAGGTGGACATAAGGTCCTCATTTTCTCACAGTTTGTAAAGCACCTCGTTATCTTCAAACAATACCTTGAGGATGAGAAAATCCCATTTGCTTACCTTGATGGAGCAACTAAAAACCGCGGAGAAATTGTAGCTGAATTTCAGCGGAACACAGAATTAAAAGTATTTCTAATCTCCATAAAAGCAGGCGGGGTTGGTTTAAACTTAACTCAAGCCGATTATGTATTTATCCTTGACCCTTGGTGGAATCCTGCGGTTGAACAACAGGCCATTGACCGTACACATAGAATTGGGCAGGACAAAAAAGTATTTATCTATAAGTTCATTGCAAAAGATACTGTAGAAGAAAAGATCCTTGCGCTTCAGAATCGCAAAAAGAGGCTCGCCAGCTCCTTAATTACCACAGAAGAAAGCTTCTTCAAGTCGTTAACTAAAGATGACATTAGCGAGCTGCTTAAATAGCTTTTAAGCAATCGGCATACGCGGCATTGCTAATCATTTCAGCGCCCAGGCTCATCAAATGATCATTGGGCAGCTGACAATCTATCATCTTAAAATCCTTGCTCTGGCAAAGCCAGATCAGGGCACATTTGGAGGCGTTGCTAACTTTGCTAAACATACTTTCTCCACAGAAGATCTGATTCACCTGAACACCATATAAGCCCCCTACCAGTACCTCATTCTGCCATACCTCTACACTATGGGCATGTCCACGTCTGTGCAATTCGATATAGGCTTTCTGCATTTGCTGGGTTATCCATGTGCCATCCTGATCTTTTCTACCAATTTTAGCACAATTTTCTATCACTTCTTTGAAGGATTGATTGTAAGTAATCTTAAATATATCGGATTTAAGCACTTTGGACATGCTTTTGCTAATTACTACATTTCCTGGAAAAATAACACAGCGCTCCATTGGTGCATACCAACAAATTGGATCACCCTCACTAAACCAGGGAAAAATCCCATTCTTGTAGGCCAGCACAAGTCTTTCAACCCTTAGATCACCGCCTATTGCCAATAATCCATCTGGATCTGCCAATTCGGGCCTTGGGAACACAATTTCGTTATCATCTAACCTAAAAACCATACGCAATATTACATACTAAAAACATGATGTCTATAGTCCCAATTTATAATAGTCAAAAAAATATTAAGCGCTGTAACTAACTTTACCCTATTTCATCTTAATTTAAAAAATAAAATGAACTTAATTGGCAATATTATCTGGATAGTTTTTGGCGGCATATTTATATTCTTTGAATACATAATTGGCGGCTTAATACTTTGTCTAACGATTATCGGTATCCCCTTTGGAATACAGTGTTTCAAATTTGCATTTGTAGGCCTTGCTCCTTTTGGCGTTAAAATAACCGACACCTCCTCAAATACAGGCTGCCTGTCTACCATTATGAATCTGATCTGGATCGTTTTTGGTGGCTTCTGGATTGCACTTACCCATTTAGTTTTCGGATTACTCTTCTGTATCACAATTATTGGGATACCTTTTGGCAGACAACATTTCAAATTGATGAACCTTGCTTTTACGCCTTTTGGCAAATCGATTAGTTAAATCGCTAAGTCGAAATAAGCCCGGTCTTCACTGCATATTCAATGGCGTCAAGACTATTGTCGAACAAGCAGGTTTTAATCCCTTGAGCCTTCTCAATTTCATCCAGGAGACTTCTAGTCTCCACTTCCTTCTCTTTACGAATATTCCGAATATATATGGCTACTATTTTTTCCGGGTATTTACTTGCAATAGTAGTGTAGATGTGCGGATCCTGTTGGCTATTGTCACCAAAAAAAACAAACTTCTGATTGGGAAAAGCATCCAAAATACGCATAACCCTTATCAGCTTCCCCTCATGTCCGGTTTTGCCTGTTTTTACCAAATCTCTCCATCTTTTAATCTGATTTAGCAAAAAAGTGCCTTCGGGCAAACCGTTAAATCTAAAAGTCTCAACAAGGTAATCGTACAAGTTCCATTCACTACTCGATACATAAAAAAAAGGATTGGGGTGTCCCGGATCTGTATGAGATAGAGCTAGTTTATTATAAAGTGTTCGCGTATCTGCAAATGTTTTTCTGGTTCTGGGATTTTTAATAAACAATTCTCTGAGCCTGCGGCCAAGTGTAGCAGAATGAGAAACCATTATTGTATCATCGATATCAGAAATAAAGGCAAATTGAGTAATATGAGGAACATAAACTAATCCATCGTCTTCGGCAAGAACCACATCATTTTGATCTAGAGCGGCCACCTTAACACCATGCCATCCGGCAGCGACCTCGTTATCCGCCTTCCACTCAAATCTAAAGAAACCATCATATTCTGTATGTCCGTAAACTGTTTGGCCGTAAAATTGTAACCTAACTTTTATAAAAGGATAAGGTTTAAGTATAAAAAGCTTTATCAGATGAATGATGTTTGTAAATAGGTTATCACTATAAACTTGCCTGTTTTTAGCTTTGAAACGAAAAACATGCCCGTAAACAACCAAATTGTGCGTATGCCCATAACCGTGATATACTATAACATTAACAGATTTATTCATTATTAATTAAAAACAGGTTACAGTAGCAGTTGTTTGTTATATTAAGTATTTAACTGATGGATAAAAAAACTTCGAAACTAAAATTACTATTTATTGTAAATCCCGGTTCCGGAGTTGGCGAAATAAATTTCAATGACCTTGTAACAGCATACTTTGCAGAAAGCCCCCATCATTTTGAGTTATACGAATTGCCTAAAAACTGTTCGTTGGAAAAAATTAAGGTCGCTATTCATAAATCAAAAGCCGACCGGGTGATTGCTGTTGGTGGAGATGGGACCCTGAAAATGGTTTCAGAGTGTTTACTTCAAACAGATACACCTATTGGAATAATTCCTACGGGATCTGCCAATGGCATGGCCAGAGAACTTGGCATACCATTAGAGATTAATGAAGCATTAAACGTTGCTGTGAACGGCAGGCCCAGAAAGATTCATGCGACAATGGTAAATGGGGAGCTGTGTATACACCTTGCAGATATTGGATTTAATGCATACCTCGTTAAAAAGTTCGACAATATATCGCATCGCGGCATGCTTGGATATGCAAAGGCCGCCTGGACGGCTCTATGGAGACACAACAAAATGTATGTGGAGTTTAAGATAAGAGATCAAATTATTCGATCGCAAGCAGCAATGGTGGTAATTGCAAATGCAACCATGTACGGGACCGGTGTGAAAATTAACCCAGAAGGAAAGCTAGAAGATGATCTTTTCGAAATCATTCTTGTTAAGAAATACTCAGTCATGGAAATCTTAAAACTCAGATTTACCAACCTGCCTTTCAATCCAAAAAACATCGAATCTTTTCAGACTCAAAGCCTGACCATTAAAACAACACGCAGGGTTCATTTTCAAGTAGACGGAGAATATATTGGAAAAGTAACTGGCGTTAAGGCCTATATTATTGAAGACGCGATCAGTATCATTACCTAACAAAAGGAATTACGGTCATTTACAATACTTTTCCAGCATTTCATTTGCCAGATTCGATCCCATATACTTTACAAAAAGAAAATCTTCACAAGCTCCTTGTTTATCTTTCTGTTTTATCTTTTTAAGTCCATCCGATATCCGTTCCTTAAAATACGCATCGTCATAGCCTAGCTCCTCTTTTAAAGCAACAAACCTTGGTTCTTCATCTTCCCTGTAAGTTCCCTTTTCTTTGTTTTTATAAAAATTCTGGATGCTATTGGTAAGATCTTCGCTTGTTTTGTAGGCAATAATTGCCCTTTTAATATCCTCTGGTCTCTTTTGATCGCAATCGTAACCGGAAAGGTTAAATTTTATCGGTGCAATAAGAGATACGGTTGTATCGTGATCCTGGGGTACAATCCATTTACCACTGCTCATTCTGATCAGCCTTAAGGCTTCGTCATCCAAATCAGTACCAATGCCAGAACTCACTTTTGATTCATAGACTTCTCCACCTTTATTTACCTTAAAGCTAATGATTACCGTCCCCTGAATACAGTTGTGTAAGGAATAGCGTGGATAGATGTTGTTGGCCGTAACAAACTTTTCAAGCCCCCCTTTGATTACAGGCTGGGCTTTTAAGGTAAACGCTGATAGAACAAAAAATGCTAAAAGAATCCTTGTCATATACTAATTTACGCTTTTTTAATCAAAGCAAATTAAAACGGGACGATTATATTATTCCTCTTCGTTACCGCTCTCTTTACGTTCTTTGGAGATTTTATCAAACAACTTATCCATATGTTCAACGTACTCATTTGTATCATCTACAAAGAAAGTAAGCGTTGGAATTACACGAGCCTGGTGGCGAATCCTTCCCCCTAGTTTATACCTGATCTCTCCCGCATGGGAGTTAACTTCAGCGACAGATAAACTGGTGTTATTTGTATTTAAAAAGCTTAAATAAACCTTTGCAACAGCAAGATCCGGAGACACCCGCACCTTGGTAATGGTAACCAATGTATTTGGCAAATATGCCGCTCCTTCACGCTGAAAAATTGCAGCTAACTCTTCTTGTAATAACCCGGCAAATTTCTGTTGACGTTTACTTTCCATAATGGTTCCTTTCTTCTATTAATATAACAACTTATCATAAGGATAGCGCTCTGTGTGTAAAACACGAACTTTATCATACAATAACTGTCTAAATTCTTCTAAATTCTCTTTGTGCAGGGCAGAAATAAATAGGGATGGTGTATTCTCAGCTCCCATCCAGCTTTTTTTAAAATCTTCCAGTGTAAGCACCTGTGGTTCTTCATCTTCATGATCGGGCTGAGGGCTCACATAGGCATCAATTTTATTAAATACCATAATGGTTTCCTTATCCCTGGCACCAAGATCTTTCAATGTTTCATTCACTACATTGATCTGATCTTCGAAATTGGGATGCGAAACATCCACCACATGAATTAAAATATCCGCTTCGCGAACTTCATCCAGAGTCGATTTAAAACACTCCACAAGGTGATGCGGTAATTTCCGGATAAATCCAACGGTGTCAGACAACAAGAATGGCACGTTTTCGATCACCACCTTACGCACTGTTGTATCCAGCGTAGCAAAAAGCTTGTTCTCTGCAAACACTTCTGATTTCGACAGCATATTCATGATAGTCGATTTACCCACATTGGTATAACCAACCAAGGCAACACGAATCAATTCTGTACGGTTTTTACGTTGTGTTTCGTTCTGCTTATCGATCAACTTCAGGCGACTTTTCAAAAGGGCGATCTTTTCAAGAATCATCCTTCTGTCACTCTCAATCTGAGTTTCACCCGGTCCACGCATACCAATACCACCCTTTTGGCGCTCAAGGTGAGTCCATAACCGGGTTAAACGAGGTAATAGATATTGTAATTGCGCTAATTCTACCTGCGTTTTCGCCTGAGCAGTTTGTGCTCTACCAGCAAAAATATCCAAAATAAGGTTGCTTCGGTCTAATACTTTAACCTGCAGCTCTCTTTCTATATTTTTAAGTTGTGATGGCGAAAGTTCGTCGTCAAACACAACCATATCAATTTCTTCTGATTTTACATAAGCCGCTATTTCCTCTAGCTTACCTGTACCTACAAAAGTTGCGCGGTCTGGTTTCAGCATTTTTTGGGTAAATTCATGCACCACCACACCACCAGCTGTATCTACCAAAAAGGCCAGCTCATCCAGGTACTCTCTTGTTTCCTCAGGCTTTTCACCAGGCCTGATCACTCCTACAAGTACGGCTCGTTCTTGCTTAAGTGCTGTATCGTAATATTTCTGTTTTCCCATGCTTAAAGTACAAAGATACAAAAGTTATACCGAGATCAGCTGTCGCGCGAAGTCTTGCATAGCCAAACCTGGATTACTTGTTTTCATAAAGTTCTCTCCTATCAGGAAACCATGAAACCCGGCGGTCCTAAGCTCCTTAATGGTTTCTGGGGCACTGATGGCACTCTCCGAGATCTTCATAAACTCATTAGGTATCTGATTTACCAAATCAAAAGAAGTTTGAATATTCACTGTAAAATCAGCCAGATTACGGTTATTCACCCCAATCGCATCCAAATCTTTACAAATACTACGCTGCAATTCTTCTTGATTGTGCACTTCAAGGAGCACATTTAAGCCCAGACTCTTCGCCAATGCAGATAGATTTTTAATCTCTGAAGGGTTCAAAATTGCGGCAATCAATAAAATGATATCGGCACCCAAAGCTTTTGCCTCCAGGATCTGGTATTCATCAATCATAAAATCCTTTCTCAAAACTGGGATTTCATTGGCAGCTCTTGCCGCCAGCAAATCATTGGTATGTCCACCAAAGAAATCTATATCTGTCAGTACTGAAAGCGCTGAAGCGCCCGCAGCAGCATAAGCCTGGGTAACGTCTTCTACCCTTACCTGATCATTAATGATCCCTTTAGATGGCGACCTCCGCTTAAACTCGGCAATAATCCCGGTCCGATTTTTATCTAGTAAAAAATCCTTAAACACATACGGATTGCGGTTAAAATGTAAGCTAGCTTCTAACTGTTTAACAGAAACAGCTTGCTTTGCCGCAGCCACTTCTTCTTTTTTACGCAGTACAATTTTATCTAAAATAGTCATATCTAAAATTCTAACCAGTTTTTCATCATTTGTTTTCCATACTCTGTCAGCACGCTTTCTGGGTGAAATTGAACGCCACGCACATCTAATTCCTTATGACGCAAAGCCATAATCTCCGCATCAGCATCGGTTGCTGTTACCGTAAGACAATCAGGCAAGCCCTCGTTGTTCACTACCCAAGAGTGGTAACGACCTACATTTATAATCTCCGGACAATCCTTAAAAAGCAATTCCGTTTTATCCAACACCGTAATCGGCGTGGCAATTCCATGCATTGGCCTTCCTAGATTTAACAAAGTCCCTCCAAAAGCCTGTGCAATAGCTTGCTGCCCTAAGCAAACACCAAAAATACTTTTAGTTGCTGCATAAGTCTTAATTACATCCAGTAGCAAACCAGCTTCTTCGGGTATTCCGGGGCCTGGTGATAAAATAATCTTATCGAATTGATCTACATCCGCCAAATCAAATTTATCATTTCTCCATACCACCACTTCTCTGTCCAATTCATTCACCAGGTGGACTAAATTATAGGTAAAGGAGTCGTAGTTATCGATAACCAATACCTTATTTTGTATGCTCTTATCCATTTTCTTAAATATCTGTAGCCATCTGTATTGCTTTACGCAGGGCGGCAATTTTATTATTTACTTCATTCAGTTCATTTACGGCAACAGAATCGGCCACGATACCTGCCCCTGCCCTGTAATGCAACTGGTTATTCTTACTCATAAAGGTTCTGATCATGATGGCATGATTAAATTGATCGTTAAAGCCCATATAACCTATTGCTCCAGCATAAAAATTACGGCCCAAACCTTCGTATTCATCAATCAATTGCATAGCCCTATATTTAGGTGCTCCACTTAGCGTTCCTGCCGGATAAGTATCTGCAACAACCTTAAATGCAGAAACATCAGACTGAAGATTGCCACTCACTTTAGACACCAGGTGGATCAAGTGAGAATAGTACTGTACTTCTTTGAACGATTTCACCTCGACACCATTACAATGTCTGCTCAAATCGTTTCTTGCCAAATCTACCAGCATTACATGCTCAGCACTTTCTTTGGGATCTTGCTCTAGCTTTTTGGCCAATTCAGCGTCTTCTTCATCATTTCCAGTACGTTTAAAAGTACCTGCAATAGGGAAAATATTAGCCACATTGTCCTTTATCGTAATTTGCGCTTCAGGAGACGAACCAAATAGTTTAAAGCTTCCATAATCAAAATAGAATAGATAAGGTGAAGGATTAATCGACCTCAAACAACGATACACATTGAATTCATCTCCCAAGAAACCTTGATTATATGCTCTGGAAGGCACAATCTGGAATACATCGCCTCTCAAAATGTGTTTCTTCATTTTCTCCACGATGTCCATAAAGCCCTCGTTAGTCAAATTCGACTGTTCTTCGCCATCAATCTTGAAACTATACTCAGGGAAGTTCTTGTTCTGAATAATGTATTCGATCTTTTCCAGATCGTCGTTATCATCCCCATTAAAAGTATTCTTAAACAAGGTAATCTCATTTTTAAAGTGATCAATAGCAATGATATACCTGTAAATGTGGTATTGCATTACTGGAATTTCCCGATCTTTCGGCGTTTTCGCACTGAACTTAATGTCTTCAAAATGCTGTACGGCATTCCAAGTGAAATATCCAAACAATCCGCTTGAAATATATCTGTTATCTTCAACTACTTCTGGTTTAAACTCTGCTTTAAAAGCATCAATTTCTTCGGCCAGTACAAAATCCTTCTTTTCTTCTTTACGGCCGTCCGGAAAATAAATGGACAACAAATCATTCTGTAATGAAATACCGGCTACTGGCTCGGCACAAACATAACTCACCGAATTTGAGCGACTGTGATAGTCCGAACTTTCCAACAAGATGGTGTTTGGGAACACATCTCTCAACCGCAAATAAATACTCACCGGAGTGGTCGTATCTGCAAGTCTTTTCTTCGAAGTTGTGTTAATTATATAATTAGTCTTCATGTTAACTTTTTCTTTAATATTCTTTTAACGTTCTAATTTTCAGCATTTATTGTCCCTTGTCTTCTGAGCTCCTGATACCTGCCTGCGCCGGTATGACGAATTCAGGAGAACGAAAAACACTTGAACAAAAAACCTTAAACACAAAAAACCCGACGTGTGGTCTACGTCGGGTTTCAATGTGGTTTGGTTTAGGTTGATAAACTATAAGGTACACAAGGATACGACTAGACTCTTTTTTAAAGTGCTACGCCATTGCCAAGTATGTATATTGTTAATCATATGTCACAAAAATATAAATAAATCTTACAAAGCAAAATTAAAATTGTAATTTTTATGAAACACCAAAGAATGAGCGTGAAGGATCTGCATTCACCATTGCTATAATTGCTGCCACAATGATGACCAGGGCAAGGCCAAAATAAAGTGCAACTGAACGGTGTTTTACCGTTGCATCGGTTCCTTTCTTAGATCTTGCGTTTCCAACAGTGATTAAAATAATAGCAAAAATCATCATTCCTATGTGCTCCATTTTCCAATAACGACCTACAGCTACAGAACTATCTATTTTATACCAATCATTCATAAAATACAGAATTAGGCCCATTAAAAGTTGAATGTGTGCAGATATTAAAGTGAAAAGGTTTACTTTTCTATTTCCTTCCGTATATGGTTTTTTGCCAAGCCATCCAGACAATGCCTGAATAATTGCCACTACCAATAAAATTAAAACCAGGTAACGCCAACCTGAATGTGCGCTTTTTAAAATCTGATACATAATATTTTTTCTTTCAAACTTAGTTAATTAGTTTTTTGAATGGGATAAAAGGCGGAGCCTAAATGTTTTTTAGAATTAATATAAATTACGCAATAGGCCCCATTTTCATGACATACTTATCAATTCCTTTTGCAAAACCATCTGGAATAACTTCAATGGTTTCAAAACCTCTTTTAAGATAAAAACCAGCGGTATGCTGGGAAGTATCTACTTTATAAATTTTACCCGGATAAACTTCCTTTAGCAGGTCAATTCTGTATTCTGTAAGCATTTTGCCAATACCGGCTTTATGCTGATTAACATCTACCATTCCCCAGGACAGGCCTGCTTCCATACCATCTTCCTCTAAAAAAACACCTCCACAAGCAACAATAACCCCATCCTTTTCGACCACATAATAATTGTCTTCAATATCACGATCCAAAAAATCAATAAAGGGCTGCAGTTCTTCTGCAGCAAAGAATTTAGGCATGTTACTTTTAAAAATCTCAATGCATCTCTCCTTAAATAAAGACTTATACTTTAGTATCTTCATCGTTAACTGGTTTATTTGGTTATCACAAGTTAAAAATATTTTGCCGTAATACTACCCTTAAATTGTCGTCAACGCCCCCTATGGGTTTAGTAAATGTCATCGATATTTGCTACCAACCTAAAAACAAAAGACCATGCCTGCTGAAAAAACAAAATTTACAACTGTTGAGAAATACATCGATTCCTTTCCTGAAAATATTCAGTTTCTGCTCGAGGTAATCAGGGAAACCATTAAAGAAAGTGCACCTGATGCCGAAGAGGTCATTAGCTATAATATCCCTGCATTTAAATTTCATGGCATGCTCATCTTTTATTCGGCCTATAAAAATCATATCACGATTTCTATTCCCCCATCTAGGGTATACGAGGTATTTAAAGCTGAATTATCCGCTTACAAGGTTAGTAAGTCTGCCATTCAATTGCCACTCAACAAACAATTACCTTTAAAACTTATTAAGGAAATGACCGAATTCAGGCTAAAGGAAAATTTAGAACTTGCCGAAGAGAAAAAACGCAAGGGTAAAGCAATAAAAGCTAGTGCCTGAACTGCAACTGATAATTTCCAGGTGTGACCCCAACCAGTTTTTTAAAAGTTCGGATAAAATAGTTGGCATCACTAAAACCTAATTCATAACTTACCGCAGCCACTTTAGCTGATGGATTGCTCAGCAATTGCTTGGCTTTGGCAATCTTTTCGGCCAAAATAAAATCATTCGGACTAATGCCTAGCTCTCGTTTAAACAATCTGTAAAAGGTGGCTTTGCTCATACAGGCTTTGTCGCTTAGTCCATTGATGCTGATTTTCTCGTTTAGATTGGATTTGATATAATCAATAACATAAGCCAGTGGATTGTGGTTGCTATGGTTATCTCCTGCCGCAAAAGCATTCAGATTCTGACTTTGCATGATGCGTACCAACAATTCTTTCAGTGTTAAATCAGCCAGCACATCTTTCGCCGTCGACTGTTCCGAACAAATTCTGATAACCTTATTAATCAGGTATGCAATTTCCTGATTGTTATCAAAATGATATTTATCATAATCTAACGCCCATTTCCCTAGCCCTTCTTTAGGAAAAAATTCATTCAGGTAATTAATGGTCTTTTTTATCTGTTCCTGATCAATGGCCAATGCAATACACTGCGTAGGATTGTTGTCCGCTGCTTCAGGAAAATCAATTTTCATTGTCACAGTCGGAGGGACGATGACTGTCTGCCCAGGTAAATATTCAAACCCATCCTGATCATACAAATGCATAACCTTTTTCCCACGGAGCATACTGGTAATCACAAAGTCATTAAAAGCGAGTGGCACCAGATACGATTTGGTATAGGTTTCAAAAATATTCAGCTCGCACCGCTCCAGTGTATATGAAGTTCTATTCTCGACAAGGGTTTGCAGGCTTTCATTTTTACTCAGACCTACAGCATTGGGAATGTAATGCATCATTAACAGGATTTGGTTAGTTATAAACGAACAAGTTAAATATAAATTATATATCAACAAGGTTACCCTGGCTGAAACTATAATGCTACTAAATGAAACGATTATACTATCTAAAGCCCTGCATTCAGAACTAGGTTTGTATTGACCAGATCATAAACAATGTGTTTTATAAATTAAAAACGGCAACATGAAAAATTTAGTTGAAAGACCTACTTTCAAGGCTCAGTATGATAATTTTATCGGCGGCAAATTCGTCCCGCCTGTGAAGGGAGTATATTTTGACAACATCTCTCCCATCGATGGAAAAGTATTTGCCAAAGCGGCCCGATCCAGCAAAGAAGATGTTGAACTTGCGCTTGATGCTGCACACGAAGCATTTAAAACATGGAGCAAAAGCTCGCCGACTTACAGGAGTAACATTCTTTTAAAAATAGCGCAAAGAATAGAAGACAATTTAGAATTCCTGGCCACGGTTGAGACGGTTGACAATGGTAAAGCTATACGGGAGACCCTGGCTGCCGACTTACCGCTTGTAGTAGATCATTTCAGGTATTTTGCAGGGGTAATCCGGGGAGACGAAGGTTCCATCGCCGAACATGATGAAAATACAGTAAGCATCGTTCTTCATGAACCTATTGGTGTAGTTGCACAAATCATTCCATGGAACTTCCCCTTATTGATGGCCACCTGGAAAATCGCTCCAGCACTTGCTGCCGGATGTTGTACAGTAGTTAAGCCTGCAGAGCAGACTCCGGTTTCTATCATGGTGTTGATGGAGTTGATTGGCGACATTTTACCTCCGGGGGTGCTGAACGTAGTGAATGGGTATGGGATTGAAGTAGGTAAGCCACTGGCCACCTCCACCAGGATCTCTAAAGTAGCTTTCACAGGAAGTACAACTTCGGGCAGATTGATTATGCAATACGCAGCAGAAAACATCATCCCTTCAACGATGGAACTGGGTGGTAAATCTCCGAATATTTTCTTCGAATCGGTAGCTGCCGAAGACGATGCCTTTTTTGACAAGGCCGTAGAAGGTGCAGTAATGTTTGCATTAAACCAGGGAGAGATCTGTACTTGTCCTTCAAGAATCTTGATTCAGGAAAGCATTTATGATAAATTTATCGCAAAGGTCATTGAGCGTACCAAATCTATAAAAATTGCGCATCCCCTGGATAAAAATGGCATGATGGGTGCACAAACTTCTAATGAGCAATATCAGAAGATCCTTTCTTACCTGAAAATCGGAAAAGAAGAAGGCGCTGAAGTTTTAACCGGCGGATCGGCCAATAAGCTGGAAGGCGATTTAGAAAGCGGCTATTACATCGAACCAACGCTCTTAAAGGGACACAACAAAATGCGCATTTTCCAGGAAGAGATTTTTGGTCCCGTGGCCTGTGTAACGACCTTCAAAACTGTTGAGGAGGCGATTGAAATTGCGAATGACACGCTTTACGGTTTAGGAGCAGGTGTGTGGACTCGTGATGCACATGAACTGTATCAAGTTCCCCGTGCGATTCAGGCGGGCCGAATATGGGTAAATCAATACCATGCCTATCCTGCTCATGCACCGTTTGGAGGATACAAAAAATCAGGCTTCGGTAGGGAGAACCACAAAATGATGCTTGATCATTATCGCAGTACTAAAAACATGCTGATCTCGTATGATAAAAATAAATTAGGTTTCTTTTAATACTCACAAGTAATCTGAATTGGGAATGATCGCTGTGTGGAATCCAATCTGCATGGCGAACAATCCTTTTTAATATTTATTAAACTGAAATAAGATGGTCAAAAGAATAGCGGTAACAGAAAGTGCCAGGAAAATCATCCAACAGCTGAAGCAAGAATACGGTGAGCTAATGTTTCATCAGAGCGGCGGCTGCTGCGAGGGTTCTTACCCCCATTGCTTTGAAAAAGGCGGTTTTCTTGTAGGTAGCAACGATATTTGTATTGGAGAAATAGAAGATTGTAAATTTTATATGGCCGCTGATCAGTTTGAATATTGGAAACATACACATCTCACCCTGGATGTAATAACAGGCAGGGCCGCAAGTTTTTCACTAGAGTCGACGCTTGATATGGGCTTTATTATCCAATCGAGGTTATTTACCGAAGAAGAGCTTGGAGATTTGGATCAGATAACAACAGGGTAAAAAAAAAGAGTAATCTCATCCAAGATTACTCGTTTTTAACTAACTTATTATTCATAAAAAAACTGGCTGTTGGGGAAGGAGTCGAACCTTCAAGGGGTAGTTAGCTACAGTTCAAAAATTAATTTGTGGTCAACCCATAAACTGCGTTTATCCATTTATCCCCACCACCGAGACAAGAAGGCGTGTCTGCCAATTTCACCACCCAACATAATTTAAAAGTACAAAAATTAATTAAGTAGTAAGATTTTGGTTTAGGTTGATTCTGATCTTACTACTTAATTGCTGTAGGGGAAGGAGTCGAACCTTCAAGGAGTAGTTAGCCCTTACGGGTTTTCCATATTCTCCACCACCGAGACAAGGAGGTGCGTCTGCCAATTTCACCACCCTACAGAGTATAAGCAAATGTTAAAGAACTAATATTTTTTGTTACTTGCTTGATACAAATGTAACAACAACCCTTATACGTTGCAAATATTCTAATCATTTAATTTTATTTTTATCATATTTATAATTATATTTGAATATCGTTAACAAATATCAAAATCATGCTTAAAAAAGAAAGCCAAAATTTAGAAATTGATAACCTGGATATTGACATCTTAAAACAATTGATGCAAGACGCGACTAAGCCTTATACAGAAATAGCAAAAGATCTGATCGTTTCGGGCGGAACCATCCATGTTAGAATGAAAAAGCTACAAGAAATGGGCATCATAAAGGGTTCACATTTAATTATTGATCCTCAAAAAGCAGGCTACGACGTTACCGCCTTTTTAGGTATCTACTTAGAAAAAGGGATTCAATATAAAGATGCTGTGGAGCAATTAAGTAAAATTAAAGAGGTAGTTGAGTTGCATTACACCACGGGAGCTTATAGTATGTTTGCCAAGATCATCTGTAGAGATACGAGTCACCTTAGACATGTGTTAAATGAAGAAATACAGGCAGTGCCTGGTATTCAGCGTACAGAAACACTGATTTCATTGGAAGAGAGCATCAGAAGACAGATTGAGTTATAGCATAACGGCCCCGATCGGGGCCGTTGAAACCATCTCAGCGATAAGCTGTGCTATAAAATTATCTGATAATCTCTCTTGAGATCACCATCTTTTGAATTTCTGAAGTTCCTTCATAAATCTGAGTAATCTTTGCATCACGCATCAAACGCTCAACATGATATTCTTTTACAAAGCCATATCCACCGTGTATCTGCACAGCCTCAATAGTTACATCCATCGCGACTTTAGATGCATATAGTTTCGCCATTGAACCCGCCAAGGTGTACGACTGTCCCTGATCTTTTAACCAAGCCGCCTTATAAACCAACAAACGCGCCGCTTCTATTTGCGTAGCCATATCAGCCAGCTTAAATGCAATCGCCTGATGTTCTGCAATTGGCTTACCGAATGATTTACGCTCTTGAGCGTATGCAAGCGCGAGTTCATACGCACCCGCAGCGATCCCCAATGCCTGAGCTGCAATGCCAATTCTGCCACCTTCAAGTGTTTTCATCGCAAACTTAAAGCCGAAGCCCTCTTCGCCAATCCTGTTTTCTTTAGGGACTTTAACATCATTAAACATCAAAGAGTGTGTATCAGAACCCCGGATACCCAATTTATTTTCTTTTGGCCCTACAGTAAACCCTTCCATGCCCTTTTCAACAATAAAAGCATTGATACCTTTATGTTTTAAAGATCTGTCGGTTTGCGCAATAACCAAATAAGTTGAAGCTGTGTTACCGTTGGTAATCCAGTTTTTTGTTCCATTTAACAGGTAATAGTCACCCATATCGACAGCAGTAGTTTGCTGCGAGGTAGCATCCGATCCAGCTTCAGGTTCTGATAAACAGAACGCCCCAATCTTTTCACCGGCAGCTAATGGCTTTAAATATTTTTCTTTTTGAAAATCTGACCCGAAAGACTCCAGTCCGTAGCAAACCAGTGAGTTATTGACAGAAACAACTACTGATGCAGAAGCGTCAATTTTTGACAGCTCTTCCATAACCAGAACATACGACAGGGCATCAAGACCACTCCCATTATATTTTTCTGATACCATCATCCCCAAAAATCCCAATTCACCAAGCTTTTTTACCTGCTCTACGGGAAATTTCTGATGCTCATCTCGTTCGATAACTCCAGGCTTTAACTCAGTCTGCGCAAAATCTCTTGCAGCCTGCTGGATCATCAATTGTTCTTCACTTAATTGAAATAGCATAATAATATTGTAAAATAATAAGTTATGGCAAATTTATATATTCTACGCCATATTACTATGGCTGCATAACATTTTTTTACTTTTATTAATACGTTCTATTTCAAAAGATGGTTGTTATCATCCGGGAATACTAGGATTGGATGGTATTTCTTTGCTTCTTCAATTGGCAAAGATCCGTAAGACATAATGATCAGGATATCGCCAACCTGAACTTTTCTAGCTGTAGCTCCATTTAAGCAAATGGTACCACTACCACGTGCGCCTTTAATTACATAAGTCTCAAAGCGCTCGCCGTTATTGTTGTTTACGATCTGTACTTTTTCATTTGGAATGATATTAGCCGCATCCATTAAATCTTCATCAATGGTAATGCTTCCAACATAGTGCAGTTCCGCCTGTGTTACTCTAACACGGTGAATTTTCGATTTTAGTATCTCGATAATCATGACGCAAAGTTAACCAATTTTATGGATGGAAGGTTTTTTCTATTTTCAATTCAGTATCATATTATCGATAAGGCGGGTCTCTCCAACCTTAGCAGCAACCAGGGCCACGATATCATGATGCTTTTTATCCTCTTCAGGCAGGAGCGTTGCTCCATTGGCAATGGTAAAATAATCCAGCTCTACTCCTGGCGTTGCGTTGATCATCTTTTTTGCAACTTCAAGCAACATAGGAATACTTTCGGTAGCGAAATGATCTTTCACATAGCTCAACGCTTTACTTAAAACAAGGGCATTTTCCCGATCTGCAGCAGAAAGATGGATATTTCTTGAACTCATTGCCAGACCATCATCTTCTCTGATAATTGGACATGAAACGATCTGAACTGGCAGTTTAAACCAGGAAACCATATTCTTAATCATCAGCACCTGCTGAAAATCTTTCTGTCCGAAGAAGGCAATATCAGGATTTACGGCATCAAACAGCTTTTTAACAATCTGAGTTACGCCCTGGTAATGTCCTTTTCTAAATTCTCCTTCTAAAAGAAACTCAGCTGGACCAAGGTCTATATGCCACTCTTCAGGTTTAGGGTACATTTCTGTAACTGAAGGCATAAACACAACATTACATCCTGCTTCTTGCAGCATTTTCATGTCATGCTCCAACGGACGCGGATATTTTTCCAGGTCTTTAGGATCGGTAAACTGGGTAGGGTTTACAAAAATACTGCAAACCACGACATCAGCTTGTTGCTGCGCTATTTTTATAAGCGATACGTGTCCTTTATGCAATGCACCCATTGTTGGGACCAATGCAATTTTCTGTTGGGCCAACTTAATTGGCTCAAGCAGCGACTTTAATGCCGCGATAGTATTTATGACTTTCAAACTAGCTGGTAAAATTTCAAGGGGCAAAGTTGGTTATTTATCCATTCCCAACAAAACATCTTGCGTATATTATTGATAAATGTTATTATTTTGCTTACCTTTGCCCCTTGATAATCTTTTCTTTAACATAAATTTTTATTTAGAATATGGAGATGGCAAAAACGAAGCTACTGATTGTTACACACGAGATGTCGCCTTTCCTTGAACTCACAAAGATTTCTGAAATTACCCGTCAATTACCACAGGCAATGCAGGATAAAGGATTTGAGATCCGCATTTTGATGCCGAGGTTTGGGAATATTAATGAAAGAAGGAACAGATTGCACGAGGTGATACGTCTTTCAGGAATGAACATCATTATTGATGACAATGACAATCCCTTAATTATTAAGGTGGCTTCTATCCCCGCTGCCCGTATGCAGGTTTACTTCCTTGACAATGAAGACTATTTTCAGCGCAAGTATGTATTCAGGGATAAAGAAAACAAGTTTTACGCAGATAATGACGAAAGAACGATCTTCTTTTGCAAAGGCGCACTTGAAACCGTTAAGAAATTAGGATGGGCTCCTGATATCGTTCATTGCCATGGCTGGATGACTTCATTAGTACCTGCTTATATCAAAACGACTTACAAAAACGATCCTACGTTTAAAAACTCTAAGGTAGTCTACTCTATTTATGAAAACTGCTTTACAGAGACTTTAAATGTCGATATGCATAAAAAGGCAATCATGAATTCTATGACTGCTGATGATACTAAGATGTTTGAGAACGCTGATTGCGACGTATTGCATATGGCGGCTGTATCTTACTCTGATGCAGTGGTATTAGCAGACGAGAACATTCATGCTAATGTGTTAAAATTTGTTAAAGATTCTAATAAGCCAACTTTAGCTTATAATTTAACAGAAAATTTTGAAAACTTCTATACTTTGTATGAAGAGATTTCAAATGAAGAATTGGCTTCACTAGCATAAACTCAGGTATTATTAAATTAAATATGAAATTTACAAAACAAGACTTATTAACCATGTTGATAGGTCTTTTTCTTTTTGCTTCCTGTAAAGATTCCAACACCATAGGTTTGGATCTCGATAAAGCTGACCAAATTCAAGGCGACTTAGTGGATTCAGTTACCGTTACATCACAAACTTTAAGAGACGATGTAACCTCAGGCGTTTCTCTAGCTAGATATCCTTTTGGCTTTATGACTGATGGTGTATTTGGTACATCTTCAGCCAACTTAGCCATGGCCGTTTCGATACCCAATGCGGATTATAGTACCTATAAATTTGGCCTCAATCCTATCATAGATTCCGCGGTATTGGTTTTGCCTTATACCAGCCAGGTTTATGGGGATACTACGACATCAACATATACAGTAAACGTGCAACGCCTTACCGTCGACCTATCAAAAGAGAAGGCGTATCCAAGCAATGCAAATTGGCTTCCTGATTTGACCGATGGAACTATTGGAACTTTTAGTGGTAAAATCAAACCAACCACAAAGACATCTATTACCACGGTTGTTACTGGTGGCCCAGATACTTTAATAAAAGTTGTCCCTCAGATGAGGATCAAATTGGCAAACAACATCATTCAACGGGAGATTTTGAATAAAGACTCACTTACCTTATCAAAAGCAAACAATTTTTTCAAATCTTTCAAAGGGCTAAAAGTCTCAGCAACCTCTACTGGAAAAGGTGGAATTATGTTCTTCAATTTTGCTGGAACAGATGGTAAGCTAGAGATCTACTATAAAAAAACAAACGCGACTACATCTACAGCTAAAGATACCGTAGCAGTAAGCTTCCCAATTGGAGGCGGACTAGGACCAGTATCCGCTAGTGTTAATCATGGATACACTCAAGTTATACTAGATCAACTTAGCGCAAATCCGCCGGCAACAGACGTAACTTATTTACAAGCACTGGCAGGATTAAAAAACAAAATATCTTTTCCTTATTTAAAGAATTTTGTTGCTGATAGGAAGAAATCGGAGAACGGCGGTAACCCAAACACCAAGATTATCGTTAACAAAGCAGAATTGGTGATTGACCTAAACAGTAACGTTACAGATATCGTGCCTTTTGGTGCGGCGCAGCGACTTGCTTTATACAGATTTGATCTTGCGGGTCAAAGGGTAAATGTCCCTGACAATGACAACGGCGTACAAAATGTATATGCTGGAGACCCACGTGCACTTGGCGAAACTTTATTTGGCGGTTATTTCGATTCTGTCAGAAATAGATACATTTTTACAATTACATCATACATTCAAGACCTTTTGGATGGCAAGACATCAGATTATGGAACATTCCTGGCACCAAGCTCACCTACCGAGTTTAACTTAACTCCTTCGGTGACTTCTGCAGCCCGTTCTATTATCAATAAACATAAAAAGAACCCTGCATCAGGTCTGAAATTAAATATTTTCTATACCCAGGTAAATTAAATTCACCTGGGTTTGTAGTCAATCCCCCAAGAAATAATTATTTTTGGGGGATTTGTTTTTTACTACCTAAATAAACCTAATACATGTGTGGAATAGTTGGTTACATAGGCCATAGAGAAGCCTGGCCTATCGTTATTAAAGGACTAAAAAGATTAGAATACCGCGGCTACGACAGTGCCGGTATTGCCTTGATTAACGATTCAGGCTTAAACATTTATAAAAAAGCAGGCAAAGTTCAAGAACTTGAAAACTTTGCTAAAGGAAAAGACCTTTCGGGGACTATAGGAATTGGACATACGAGATGGGCAACTCACGGCGCCCCTTCTGATAGAAATTCACACCCGCATACCTCAAACAATGGAAAGCTTACCATCATCCACAACGGGATCATAGAAAACTATGCTACCCTTAAGGAAGAGTTGCTAACCAGAGGGCATGAATTTAAAAGTGATACCGATACCGAGGTTTTGATCCATTTGATCGAAGAGGTTTACAAAAACGACAATACGGATTTACTGGAAGCTGTTAGATTAGCACTAAACGGAGTTACTGGAGCTTATGCAATCGTAGTGATGGATGAAGACCAACCTGGACAATTGATTGCGGCCAGAAAAGGTAGCCCAATGGTAATTGGCGTTGGCGATGGCGAATACTTTATCGCTTCGGATGCTACTCCTATTGTAGAATATACCAAGAACGTAATTTATTTGAACGATAATGAAATTGCTTTTTTGAAGCGTGATGAATTATTGATCAAACGTTTGGACAATGTAATCCAAACACCATATATCCAGGAGCTGGAGCTTAAACTGGAAATGCTGGAAAAAGGCGGTTACGAACATTTCATGCTAAAGGAAATATTCGAACAAGCACGTTCAATAAGGGACTGTATGCGCGGCCGGATTTATCCCAATGAAGGAATAGTACAACTGGGCGGAATAAAAGAATATGCTGATAAGCTAAAAAATATAGACCGCATCATCATTGTTGCCTGTGGCACATCATGGCATGCAGGTCTGGTTGGCGAGTATTTAATTGAAGAATATGCCCGTATTCCTGTTGAGGTTGAATATGCGTCAGAGTTCAGATATAGAAATCCAATCATAACTGAAAAAGATGTAGTGATTGCCATTTCGCAATCTGGAGAAACGGCCGACACCATGGCCGCAATTGAGATGGCAAAAGAAAAAGGAGCTACAATTTTTGGCGTATGTAATGTAGTTGGCGCATCTATTCCAAGATTAACCCATGCTGGTGTTTATACGCATGCCGGACCGGAAATTGGTGTGGCTTCCACAAAAGCATTTACTGCGCAGGTTACCGTACTTACTTTGATGGCCTTCTATATGGCTCAGCAAAAGGGCACATTAACCCATTCTAAATTAATCGAACTGCTTACGGAATTGGATTGTATACCTGACAAGATTCAGAAAGCACTTGAGTCCAATGACATGATCAAGGAGATTGCGGAGAAATTTAAAGATTCGAGAAACTGTTTATTCCTTGGAAGAGGAAGTGGTTTCCCTGTCGCCCTAGAAGGCGCTTTAAAGCTCAAGGAGATCTCATATATCCATGCGGAAGGTTATCCTGCAGCTGAGATGAAACACGGGCCTATCGCTTTAATAGATGAAGAAATGCCTGTTGTGGTTATTGCTACCAAGAACTCTTCTTACGAAAAAGTAATCAGCAACATCCAGGAAGTAAAAGCAAGAAAAGGAATTGTATTAGCAATTGTTACAGAAGGCGATGTTGATGTTAGGAAAATGGCTGATTACTGTATCGAAATACCTGATGCAAGTGAAGCGTTTTTACCTTTACTAGCCACTATACCTTTACAGTTGTTATCATACCATATTGCTGTATTAAGAGGCTGTAATGTTGATCAGCCAAGAAATCTGGCCAAATCAGTTACTGTAGAATAATTTTATTTTAAGGCTGTATCTCGTTTGATACAGCCTTATTTACTACTTCAGTCAAAACGGCAAATCTCCTGCCGGGTCTGTAAGATTTGTATATTCGTTTTCACTTTTCGGCGTGGTATTTTCCCCACTTACCGGTGTTTGTTCAAAATCGCTTTTCCTGCCCAGAATCGTAAAATTCTCAGCAACGACCTCCGTCACATATTTCTTTACTTTTTCTCTATCTTCAAAAGATCTGGTACGTAATTTTCCCTCAATATAGACCAGTTTTCCCTTTTGCAAATACTTAGAGGCAACCTCTGCCAATCCCCTCCACAAAACAATATTGTGCCATTCGGTTTGCTCTATCCTTTTGCCATCTTTGTTATAGGTTTCTGATGTTGCCAATGGGAAACTGGCTACAGTTACGCCCCCGTCTAAATGTCTTACTTCAGGATCTTTGCCTAAGTGTCCGACTAAAATAACTTTGTTAATACCTGACATGAATTATGGTTTTTCTAAGTAATTAAAATGCGTATTTATAAAATTTGTGATCACTTTTGGTTGCGGCAATTCGTCAAACTCCCTAAGTGTGACCCATTTTATTTCTGCATCCTGATTAAAGTTAATGATATAATTATCTAAACCAAAAAATTGAACATATATAGTTTGGTGGGTTAATAAATGTTTTTGCTGACTTAAAGCGGTAATATTACAATCCTTTCCAAAGATTTTTTCCAACTGCTCGGAGAAATTTTGATGGTCTTCCTGATAATTTTCAACGGTTTCGACCAATGGAAAATCATAAAGCTCCTGCCAGATATCACCGGCATTGCGTTTTTTGACCAGAATATTTTCATCCGCCTGACAGATCAGATAATTAAAATAGCGAATGCGCTTTTTTAATTTATTAAGTTTAACAGGTAGCGTGCTAACCAAATTCTGCCTACTGGCTACACATCCAGACTGAACTGGACAAACGCTACAATTTGGTGATTTTGGTTTACACTGCAGTGCCCCAAACTCCATAATCGCCTGGTTATATACAGAAGCTTCCTGATCGGCGATCAGCGCCTGCGCCAATTCCAAAAATTGCTTCTTACCACCACTACTATTTATAGGTTCGTCAATGCCAAAATAACGAGAAAGCACCCTAAATACATTTCCATCCAATACGGCTTTTGATTCATTAGCGGAGAATGAGGCAATTGCAGCTGCTGTGTATTCACCAACCCCTTTAAGTTTAATTAATTCATCGTATTTGGTTGGAAATTTTCCATCATGAAGTTCCTGTACCTGTTTGGCGGTAAAAAGCATATTTCGCCCTCTCGAATAATATCCGAGGCCTTGCCAAAGCTTAAGTATTTGCGTTTCCGAGGCCGCTGCAAAATCCAAAACAGTGGGATAATGCTGCAAAAAGCGGTTAAAATAGGGCAACCCTTGCTCTACACGGGTTTGCTGCAAAATAACCTCAGATAACCAGATAATGTATGCATCTTTGGTGTCCCGCCAAGGGAGCGCTCTCTTATGTTTTAGGTACCAGTTTACGATTTCAGATTGAAAACTCATGTGGGTAAAAATACGGCGTAATTATTTGATTTTAGCAAAACTTGCAATCCAGTGATAGAAGATCTGACAAATAAATCATCTTTTATTTTCCTATCTCATTAAAAAGCAATACTTTTGCAACCCCAAAACATTTATAAAATACAACACACAGTAAATTAATAAAACAAAAAATATGACTAAGGCAGATATTATTTCAGAAATATCAACGAAAACAGGAATTGAAAAGGTAGATGTACAAGAAACCGTTGAGGCATTTTTCAAGGTCATCAAAAATAGTATGATCGGTGGCGAAAATGTATACGTGAGAGGTTTCGGTAGCTTTGTTGTAAAAAAGAGAGCCCAAAAAACTGCAAGAAATATTTCAAAAAATACAGCGATTATTATCCCTGAGCACTTTGTACCAAGTTTCAAACCAGCAAAAGTATTTGTTGACAAAGTGAAAAGCAACACAAAAAAACTTAGCGTAGAAGCTTAATAGCCATGATAAAAAGTATCCGTTCCAAACAAATTATTCTAATAGGCGCTGTCATTTTGCTTGTAGCGTTTTTGTTTACGAGGGATATTAAAGGTTTGGTAAAACCGAAAGAAGATACCACTGCCGCTGTTCCTTCTGCTGGGCAAATGCCTACTCAAGAAACAGCAGCAATCAACTTAAATGAGGTTTCTACTACAGGAAAAAACTTGCTAAATGCTAGTATTGCCGCTGAAATCACCTCATTAGAAAATGCTTATAAAACTGCTTCCGAAGACAAGAAAGCTCCGGCAGCAAAATTATTGGCTCAAAAATGGGATGACGTGGAACAAGCTGTTCCAAGCGCGTTATATTTAGAGATTGTAGCAACTAAAGAACCTACTTTAAACAACTGGCTAGCGACGGGTGATAAGTTTATAAAAGCTTATGACAACACTCGCGATAGCTTATTACAACCTGCATTGTTGCAAAAAGCCAATACGGCTTATACAAATGCAGTAGCTGCAGATTCGACCAGTGCTGATGCTAAAACAGGCCTAGGCATTACCATTGTGAATGGTATGGGTATGCCGATGCAAGGTATCGCTATGTTGATGGATGTAGTGAAAAAAGATCCTAAGAACTTAAAAGCAAATATGAGCTTAGGTACTTTTGCCATAAAATCCGGTCAGTTTGATAAGGCGATCACAAGATTTAACAGCATTATAGCTATTAAGCCTACTCCAGATGCTTATTTTTATCTGGCTACAGCTTATGAAAATCTTGGAAAAAATGATGAGGCAATTGATGCTTATTTAAAGAGCAAAAAATTGGCTGCCAATGCCACTTTATCTAAATTTATTGATGAAAAAGTGATTGCATTGAAGAATAAAAAATAATAAACAGATTCAAAAAATATTTAAACTTTAAAATTATGCCAAGCGGTAAAAAAAGAAAAAGACATAAAATGGCTACGCACAAACGCAAAAAACGTTTAAGAAAAAACAGACATAAGAAAAAATAATTTTTCTTAATGTTTATTGCTCAACAACTAAGGCTAGGATCTGATCGTAGCCTTTAGTTGTTGGCAGCAATATTTTTTTTTATTGTCCATGTGTTAATAAGGCATTAATGCCTTAAAATCTGTAGCTTTTGGTAAAGGAACTAATTATAGATTCATCTCCTTCGGGAGTAACCATAGCTTTAATTGAAGATAAACACCTTGTAGAACTTCATAAGGAGCAGATCAATAACAATTACGCAGTTGGAGACATTTATTTAGGCCGTATAAAGAAAATTATGCCGGGTCTAAATGCTGCGTTCGTTGATGTTGGTTATGAGAAAGATGCATTTTTGCATTATTTCGATCTTGGTCCTCAAGTACAATCTTTAATAAAGCTTACAAAAATCAAGCGTAATGGCTCTGTTAATGGCACACTATTAGATAATTTCAAATTAGAAGAGGACATTAACAAAGCGGGTAAAATATCAGAGGTGGTCAGTAAAAACCTTGTTTTACCAGTACAAATCGCTAAAGAACCAATCTCAACAAAAGGACCCCGTTTAAGTTCTGATCTTTCTATTGCAGGAAGATATATTGTATTGGTACCCTTCTCTAATGTAATTTCGATTTCCAAAAAAATTAAGAGCAATACCGAACGTAATCGTCTAAAAAAGATTATCGAAAGTATTAAACCTAAGAACTTTGGTGTAATCATTAGAACCGTCTCGGAAGGAAAAGGCGTTGCAGAACTTCAGAAAGACCTTTTGGATTCTGTAGCCAAGTGGGAAAACTTTATTAAAAAGTTACCTGACGCCGAACCATCTAAACGTGTTTGGGGTGAAATGGACCGTACATCCACACTGATCCGTGATATTTTAAGTACAGACTTTACAAATGTTTATGTAAACGATAGTAATCTTTTCGAAGACATCCGCTCATACGTACATGAGATTTCTCCGGAAATGGAAAAGATTGTTAAAGTATACAAGCATAAGGAGCCTATATTTGAACATTTCGGTATCGAGAAGCAAATTAAAAATGCTTTTGGAAAAACGGTAAATCTGGCTGGTGGAGCCTACCTTGTGGTAGAGCATACCGAGGCTTTGCACGTTATTGACGTGAACAGCGGTAATAGAACTGCGAGTAAAGAAAATCAGGAAGAGAATGCGCTCCAGGTAAATAAAGAGGCGGCTAAAGAAATTGCCCGCCAATTGCGTTTGCGTGATATGGGTGGTATTGTTGTGATCGATTTTATTGATATGCATAAACCTGCGAACAGGAAAATGTTGTTTGATCACTTAAGAGATCTGATGATGCTGGACCGCGCGAAGCATACCATACTTCCTCCAAGTAAATTTGGCCTTGTTCAAATCACCCGCCAACGTGTAAGACCGGAGATGAACATCGTAACAAGCGAGAAATGCCCTACCTGTGACGGTACGGGAGAAATCAAGGCTAGTATTGTTTTAATGGATGACATTGAAAATAATCTGACCTATATTTTGCAGGAGCAAAACGAAAAAAATATTACGCTTTGTGTACACCCGTATATCGAAGCTTACATTAAAAAAGGATTGATTTCTTTACAGTGGAAATGGTTCTTTAAATTTGGACAACGGATAAAAATAAAAGCAGTTCCGTCGTATAACCTTACTGAATTCCATTTTATTTCTTCTAAAGACGAAGAGATTAAATTATAATAACAACTACGATTGTTTGAACAGGCCTAATTTCTTGATAGAGATTAGGCCTGTTTTGTTTTAACTACGGTTTATTTCTGGAATTTAGTCTAAATTCGTAACCTATACAGGTTGGATCCAACGTCCACATATCAATCATTAAAATTAAATCAATTGGCTAAAACTAAATCAGCATATTTTTGTCAGAGTTGCGGGTATGAATCTGCAAAATGGCTGGGTAAATGCCCATCCTGCAACGAATGGAATACTTTTGTTGAAGAAGTAATTGAAAAATCAGCAGCTAAGGTTCCTACCTGGAAAAGCAGTTCAGAAACTCAACGTGTGAGTAAGCCGAACAAGGTAGACGATATTCAATCCATAAGTGAAGACCGCACACTTACCGGGGACAAGGAGCTTGACCGGGTTTTAGGTGGAGGACTGGTTGCCGGATCAGTTACTTTAATCGGTGGAGAGCCTGGAATTGGGAAATCTACTTTAATGCTGCAGCTTGCCCTTAATATTTCGGGTAAAAAGATTTTATACGTTTCGGGCGAAGAAAGTGAACAGCAGATTAAAATGCGTGCAGAACGTATTACAGACAAGCCTAAAGCCGATTGCTACATTTTAACGGAAACCTCTACTCAGAATATCTTTAAGCAAATAGAGATCCTTAAACCGGATATTATTATTATAGATTCTATACAGACTCTACATTCTGCACATATAGAATCAACTCCTGGTAGTGTATCGCAAGTAAGAGAATGTACCGCCGAGCTCTTGCGTTTTGCTAAGGAAACAGATACGCCGGTATTTCTTATCGGCCACATTACTAAAGATGGAACGATAGCAGGGCCAAAGATCCTTGAACACATGGTAGACACCGTTTTGCAATTTGAAGGCGACAGGCACCATGTATACCGAATACTACGCTCCATAAAGAACAGATTTGGAGCCGCGGCCGAGCTGGGCATTTATGCCATGCACAGTAGTGGTTTAAGAGAAGTTTCGAACCCTTCGGAGATTTTACTTTCACAGCGCGACGAAGAACTGAGTGGAATAGCCATTTCAGCCACATTAGAAGGCGCCAGGCCGATGTTAATTGAAACCCAAGCGTTGGTAAGCGCTGCAGCCTACGGAACGCCTCAGCGCTCTTCAAATGGCTTTGACACGAAACGAATGAATATGCTGCTTGCTGTTTTGGAAAAAAGGTGCGGTTTTAGACTAAGTACGCGAGATGTTTTTTTAAATATCGCCGGGGGCATTAAAGTGGAAGACCCCGCAATTGATCTCGCCATCCTCGTAGCGATTATCTCTTCACATGAGGACATATTTATTTCATCAAAAATATGTTTTGCGGCCGAAGTTGGGCTATCTGGTGAAATAAGAGCAGTTAATAGAATTGAACAACGTATTTCTGAGGCAGAGAAGCTAGGTTTTGAGCGCATTTTCATTTCCAACTATAATATGAAAGGGCTAATACTTGACCGCTATAAAATTGAGCTCAGCGCAGTAAGTAAAATAGAGGACGTCTTTTCGGCATTATTTGGTTAAAATGGGCAATATTGAGCAATAAACACCCCGCTTTTACACAAAACGCGTATTAATTTGCTCGAATACGAATATCGACACCAAAAATAAATAATATATATCCATCTGTAAAACAGCAGCTTAAGTCAAAACAGAAGCGCTTTTTAATAATGGCCTATTAATTGCCTTTATCTATGCGTTACCATTCATTTATGAATTTTAACAAAACAATAGGGATGATTATCCTCGTTATCGTTAGATAACGAGGATTTTTTTTTGCCTTAGCCCCTTGAGCTAATTATTTGATTTTTTTATATATTTATAAAAACTCAAACGCTGAAATGATAGTAGCCATAATTATCCTCGTTGTAATCGTCCTTATAGGGATCGGTTTCTACAATTCCCTTATCGGAAAGAAAAATCAAGTCAACAATGCCTTCTCGGCAATTGATGTCATGCTGAAAAAACGTTTTGACCTATTACCAAATCTGATCGAAACGGTAAAGCAGTATATGAATTATGAAGAAGGGCTGCTAGGAAAGATCGTCGAATTAAGAAGTAAAGCCTCAACTCCAAATATCAGTAATGAAGAAAGACTAGATATAGACAAGCAGCTGAGCACGAGCATAAAGGGGCTAATGGTTAATGTTGAGAATTATCCAGATTTAAAAGCCAATAACAGCTTTATTAACCTTCAAACTACCTGGACAGAAAGTGAAGAACAAATAGCAGCCGCCAGAAGGACATATAACGCTTCGGTTACTGATTACAACAATGCAATCATGATGTTTCCAGGGAGTATTTTTGCTGGCATGATGAACTATCAGGCCATTAATGTGCTTGCCAATACGGAAGAGGAACGAAAAAATATCAGTGCAAAAGAACTTTTCAATAACTAATGGAAAGTATACTTGCTGAGTTAGAAAACCAACGAAAAGAAGTCTCTGCACTAAAAATAAAAAGCTACTTATGCATTGGCTTTGGCATTTTAGCTGCAGTGGCAGGAATTGCTTCCGGCGTTTTTGCAATAGCCGGGGCTATTATTGGGGCAATAATACTGATAACAGGCTTTGTTTTATTGAGTAAGACCAATGCGAAGTTTTATCAATATCGGCATAGCTTTAAGCAAGGTGTAATTCCATTAGTACTCAAAACCATAGATGAAAGTCTTGAAATGGACTATACAAACGCCTTGTCGGAAAATGAGTTTGTTTATTCCCAACTGTTTAGCAAAGAACCAGACCGCTACAGGAGCGAAGATCAGATTTCAGGAATAGCTGGAAAAACAACCTTTTCTTTCTCTGAACTTCATGCAGAGTATAAAACCGTTACGCAGACAAAAAATGGCAGGCAAGAACACTGGCACACTATATTGAAAGGCATCGTTTTTTACGCTGATTTTAACAAGAATTTCAATGGTGTAACGGTTGTCAGACCCAAAGACATGGGAGCGGCATTAGGCGCCTGGATATCGAAAGCAATGCCCATATTCAATTCTTCGGACAGAACACCTGTAAAGCTGGAAAACCCTGAATTTGAGCGCGAATTTTCTACCTACTCAACAGATCAGGTAGAAGCCCGATACATTTTGACACCGGCAATGATGGAGCGTTTGTGCGAGCTAAATAAGCGCTGCAGCTATACCATTTCACTTTCCTTTATAGGTTCCTGCGTTTTTATCGCATTCCCACTAAACAAGGACTACTTTGAGCCTCCGGTACATAAAAGTCTACTTACATCAGGTTTCCTAAATGAAGACACCGAAGTAATTCGGTTTATGTATGGCATTATTAAAGACCTGGACTTAAATACAAGAATCTGGACAAAAGTCTAAATTGAGCTTAAATAAAAAAAGTCCCTTGCGGGACTTTCTATTTAACTTCTATTCTATTTAGACAAATACATTGATTTATCTTTAATCAGCTTTCTGAAATAAGGATCTTCAGTATCTTTAATGAATCTGATGGCCTCGCCTGTCGACTTCATTTCCGGGCCTAGCTCTTTAGTTATCTCAGGGAATTTATAGAAAGAGAATACTGGTTCTTTAATTGCATAACCTTCAAGTTTACGCTCAATAGTAAAGTCTTTCAGTTTATTCACACCCAGCATCACTTTAGCGGCAATGTTGATGTAAGGAACATCATAAGCCTTAGCAATGAAAGGAACCGTTCTTGAAGCTCTTGGATTTGCCTCTATCACATATACTTTCTCATCTTTAACTGCAAACTGAATGTTTAACAAACCGATTACATTTAATGCTCTTGCAATCTTTTTAGAGTAAGTCTCCATATCGTTCATTACCTTTTCAGATAAGCTGAATGGAGGCAATACTGCGCTGGAGTCACCAGAATGAATACCTGCTGGCTCAATGTGCTCCATCAATCCAATGATATGAACGTCTTCACCGTCGCAGATGGAATCTGATTCAGTTTCTTCCGCTCTGTCCAGGAAATGATCGATCAGTACACGGTTACCAGGTAAATCTCCAAGTAATTTTACTACTGCTTTTTCAAGATCCTCATCGTTAATCACAATGCTCATCCCCTGTCCACCCAACACATAGCTTGGTCTAACCAATACTGGATAACCTACTTCATTTGCTACAACGATTGCTTCTTCAGCATTCTCTGCAACCCCATATTTAGGATAAGGGATTTCCAATTCTTTTAAAAGATCAGAGAAACGGCCCCTGTCTTCAGCAACATCCATATCGTTATATGAAGTACCTATGATCTTTATGCCATTCTCCTGCAACTTCTCAGCCATCTTTAAGGCCGTCTGACCGCCCAACTGAACAATTACACCCACTGGGTTCTCCAGTTCGATAATTTCACGTACATGCTCCCAGAACACCGGCTCGAAGTATAATTTATCAGCCATGTTGAAGTCTGTAGATACCGTTTCAGGGTTACAGTTAATCATGATGGCTTCAAAACCACTCTCTTTAGCCGCCAATAAGCCGTGTACACAAGAGTAATCAAACTCTATACCCTGACCGATACGGTTAGGACCAGAGCCCAATACAATTACTTTCTTCTTATCAGAACGGAGAGATTCATTCTCCTCCTCAAAAGTTGAGTAGTAATATGGCGTTTGTGCAGCGAACTCAGCAGCACAGGTATCTACCATCTTATAAACGCGTTTGATTCCCAATGACTTTCTACGTTCGTAAACCTCGTCCTCAGTTACATTTCCAAGCAGGTAAGCGATCTGGATATCAGAGAAACCTTTTTGCTTTAATGTAAAGAAGAAGTCTTTAGGGATATTATTTAAGGAGTAACGTTTCAGTTCTACTTCCAACTGAACCAACTCTTGTATTTGTGACAAGAACCATTTGTCGATACGTGTAACTTTACGGATCGATTCAAGTGGCACACCCATAGTCATGGCATCTTTAATCAGGAACAAACGATTCCAACTTGGATGCTCGAGGCCGTGCATGATCTCTTCAATGCTTCTGTTATGTTTACCATCTGCACCTAATCCAGCTCTGCCAATTTCTAAACTCTGACAAGCTTTCTGCAATGCTTCAATAAAAGTACGTCCGATTGCCATTACTTCACCTACAGATTTCATCTGCAGGCCCAGTTCCGTATTTGCACCTTTAAATTTATCGAAGTTCCAGCGAGGAACTTTCACAATCACATAATCAAGTGTAGGCTCAAAATATGCTGATGTAGTTTTTGTAATTTGATTTTCAAGCTCATCCAGGTTATAACCGATAGCTAATTTAGCTGCTATTTTAGCGATTGGATAGCCCGTAGCCTTACTAGCAAGAGCCGATGAACGAGAAACCCTTGGGTTGATCTCAATAGCTATAATCTCATCATTATCGGGATTTACCGAAAACTGTACATTACACCCTCCGGCGAAGTTTCCTATCGCGCGCATCATTTTGATGGCCTGGTTACGCATATCCTGGTAACAACGGTCAGACAATGTCATCGCCGGCGCTACCGTGATTGAATCTCCTGTATGGATACCCATTGGATCGAAGTTTTCAATTGAACAGATAATGATCACATTGTCATTACTATCCCTTAACAACTCCAATTCATATTCTTTCCAGCCTAAAACCGCTTGCTCTACCAAAACCTCATGAGTTGGAGAAGCTTCAAGTCCACGTTGTAAAGCCTGGTCAAATTCTTCTTTCTTGTGCACGAAACCGCCACCATATCCACCCAATGTATAAGAAGGGCGGATTACCAATGGATAACCAATTTCCTGAGCTGCTTCTTTTCCTTCAAGGAAAGAGTTTGCTATTTTTGAAGTAGCTACGCCCACACCTATATCAACCATTAATTGGCGGAAGGCTTCGCGGTTTTCGGTTTTCTCGATTGCAGCGACATCTACACCAATTACCCTAACTCCATATTTTTCCCAAATTCCACGTTCAGAAGCTTCGATACAAAGATTCAGTGCAGTTTGTCCACCCATGGTAGGTAATACCGCATCAATTTTACGCTCTTGCAAAATCTGTTCGATAGAATCTACTGTCAATGGCCACAAGTAAACATGATCACCGATCACCTTGTCGGTCATGATTGTTGCAGGATTGGAGTTGATGATTGAAACTTCAATCCCCTCTTCTTTTAAAGATAAGGCGGCTTGAGATCCCGAATAATCAAATTCGCAAGCTTGACCAATGATAATAGGTCCAGATCCGATAATTAGTACTGAGCGTATGGAGGTGTCTTTAGGCATAAGGCTTTGAAAAGTCTAATGTAAAATATGGTAAAAAATGCAATTTAGGGACTGGAACAGTCGAGAGATTTCCCTTAGATAGGATCTAAAACTCCGACTCTTCTGTCGGGATGCAAAGATACAGTTTTACGCATTAAAAATCAGCTATTTTTTAAAAAAGCATCATAAATAAACCAGGAGGTCCAAATCCCCCCTTAATAACCTGTTAAAGCTTATTATTGCTTTAGTTTAATCAGGCCAACATCAGTAGTTATGCTATCTATTACGGGCACGTTTACGATGGACGTATCTTTGTACGGAGCATTCGCTTTTACCTGAATGGTGTAAGTGCCCACTTTAACTATCGGAAAAGCGAAATTTCCATTGTTAACTGCAGACCTTAAAGTGTCTGTGCCCAATACAGCTAATACCTGCGATGCGGCATCTGCCGGAGCAATCCGCCCTTGAATCTTACCTTCCTTTATATAAGTAAAAGCCAGCAAACCAATCCCTAGTCCTATTATCATTAAAAAACTAAATCTTTTCATCATCATATTCCTTAGTAGCCGTTTATTTATTAACGCTAAATTACATACAAATAGTTCATTCTTATTGTTTCAAATAAATCTAGTATCCCCTATGCGAGATTTTTTTATGTAAATTCGTTTAGTACTTTTGGGCGATGATTGAATTACTCAAGGATAGCTTCACTCAACTTTTTCTTCAAACAGGCACATTAGAGTGGTTTGGTGTATTTACCGGAATCTTGTGTGTATGGCTTGCGGCCAAGAATAATATCTACAGCTGGCCAATTGCCATCATTAGTGTGGTTATTTATATTTTTATATTTTTCGAATCAAAACTATATGCAGACATGGGTCTGCAGTTTTACTTCTTTATCATGAACATTTATGGCTGGTATTATTGGAGTAAAAACCGAAACAATCCAGAAGCATCGAGACCTGTTGCAAATATCACCCAAAAAGAAATCCTGATTTCCATCGTCAGCATCATCATTTTCACCTTCTTATTAGGGCAATTCCTTTATAAAAACACCGACGCAGCATTGCCTTATATCGATAGTTTTTGCACTGCTTGCAGCTTAGTGGCACAGATTTTCCTGGCCAGAAAGGTTATGCAAAACTGGTTGATATGGATTTTTGTTGATATCATTTACGTAGGGATGTACATTTCAAAAGACCTATATGCAACCGCGGTGATGTACGCACTGTATGTTTATATTGCATCTGTTGGTTATTTAGATTGGAGAAAGATTTACCGTGAACAAGCAAATTAAAAGAATAGCTATTGTTGGGCCCGAGAGCACTGGCAAGTCTACCATAACAGCACAACTGGCATTGCACTACAATACCCTATGGGTACCCGAATATGCCCGATATTATTGCGCGGCTTTAACCGCTCCATGCAATTTGCAGGATGAAATCAATATGTTTCACGGACAGGTGGCGCTTGAGGAATCTATAACCGCTATTGCTCAAAAAGACCTGATTTTCTGCGATACCACCTTCTTAACCGTGAAAATATGGAGTGATGAGGTATTTGGAGAAACACCGGAAATAGTATTAAATGCCCTACCCAATTACCATTACGACCTGTATCTATTAATGGATATCGATTTGCCTTGGCAGGAAGACCCATTACGTGATTTCCCGGATAAGCGCGAATACTTTATGCAGGTTTGGCACAACGAACTCCAGGCCTTAAACGCAAACTACACCGTTATTAACGGAACGGAAAACAGACTGGACAACGCGATTGCTGCTGTAGACCGCTTTTTATTTGATCACTAACAAAATCCCCTTTCTTGGTATTGACAAAATAAGCGAGTACCTTTGTCTCATCAAAAGGGGGTGCCTTGTTTTGTAAAAAACACAAAAACAGGCTGAGAGCATACCCATTATATCTGTACGCAGATATATGCACCTGATCCGGATAATGCCGGCGTAGGGATTGGAGTTATGGAGTTTAACTGGGCTGTAAGTACCCCTTACTTGCAGTGGTTTAACTAAAAAATCAAAAATTGAAAACATTAAAGATTGCTGTAATGGCGATGTTGTTGCTGCCGGTTCTGGCAAAAGCGCAATTCAGTATTTCGGGGACGGTATCCGAAAAATCAAACAAAACACTATCTGGAGCATCTGTAAGGCTTAAAAATAAGGCTACTGGAATGACTACTGACGGAGAAGGAAAATACCGATTCAACAATCTAAAAGCAGGAAATTATATCCTTAGTACCAGCTATATTGGCTACCAAACGATAGAGAAAAGCATAAAATTGAGTAGCGATGAGGTTGTCGACTTTACCTTAACCTTAAGCACATTTCTGGCCGATGAGGTAATCGTTAGGGCTACCCGAGCCAATGAGAAATCAGCGACAACCTACAAGAATATCGACAAAGCCGAAATTGAGCGGAATAACTTTGGCCAGGATCTTCCCTTTATTTTAAGCAACACACCTGGCGTTGTAGTTACTTCGGATGCTGGTGCTGGTGTTGGTTATACCGGAATTAGGATCCGGGGAAGTGATGCGAGTCGCGTTAATGTGACCATCAATGGTATTCCCTACAATGACAGCGAGAGTCAGGGGATATTTTGGGTAAACATGCCCGACTTTGCTTCTTCTGTAGATAATATCCAGATTCAGCGTGGTGTAGGTACCTCTACAAATGGTGCTGGTGCATTCGGTGGAAGTTTAAACATACAAACCTCAGCGCCTGCTGAAATTGCCTACGCAGAACTAAACAATACTTTTGGTTCGTTTAATACTTTAAAAAACACCGTTAAGCTTGGTACGGGTTTAATTGATAACAAATGGAGTTTTGACGGCCGCTTGTCCAGGGTGATTTCTGACGGTTTCGTTGACCGTGGCGCTTCCAACCTTAAATCCTACTTCCTATCTGGCGCTTATTATGGTAAAACAGACCTCTTACGTATCAATGTGTTTTCGGGTACAGAAAAAACCTATCAGGCTTGGAATGGCGTTCCTGAGGCTAAATTACGCGGAGACCTTGAAGGCTTAAAACAACATTATGAGAACAATTTAGGCTATCTATACAACACAACTGCAGATTCTCTAAACCTTTTTAATTCAGACAATAGAAAGTACAACCAGTTCCTTTATAAGGGTCAGAACGACAACTATGCGCAGAATCATTACCAGGCATTGTACGCTAAGCAATTCAGCGAGAAGTTCTCCTTTAATGGAGCCTTGCACTATACCGATGGTAAAGGTTATTTCGAAGAATACAAAAACGCTCAGAAATTTGCGAAATACGGCCTGCCTGTTGCTAATGTTGGCGGTGTAGATGTCACCAAAACAGACTTAATCCGTCGCCGTTGGTTAGACAATGACTTTTATGGCTTAACCTATGCCTTCAATTACAATCCTCAATCTGATTTAAACTTTACGCTTGGTGGAGCTTATAATCAATACAGAGGCAAGCATTTTGGAGAAATCATCTGGGCACAATATGCTTCAACTTCGACGAACGACTACCACTACTATGATGGCAAAGGCAACAAAAATGACTTTAACAGCTATGCTAAGGTAAATTACAGCCCAGTAACTCAATTAAGCCTGTTTGCCGATCTGCAATACAGAAATGTAAAATACGACATCACCGGGATGGATAAAAACCGCAATCCACTTGATTTCCACAACAACTACAATTTCTTCAATCCTAAATTTGGCGCTACTTATTTCTTAGGTGAGCAAAGCAATCTATATGCTTCGTTTAGTGTAGCCAATAAAGAGCCAAACCGTGATGACTTTACCAACCTAAAAATTGGACTACCGGTACCAAAACCTGAACGTTTAAATAATATTGAAGCCGGCTATCGCATTAAAAACAGCGACTTCAGTGCTGGGGTTAATGTTTATGGAATGTTTTATAAAGATCAGCTGATTTTTACCGGAGAGGTTAATGATGGTGGTGATCCTTACCGTCAAAATGTAGATAAAAGCTCACGTATGGGTATTGAGCTAGATGCATCTTACATCATCAGCCCTAAATTCGCTATTAATGCCAATGCTGCTTTGAGCAGAAATAAGATTAAAAATTATATTGATTACGTTACGGAATACGATGCTAATTTTGATTTCGTCAAAGTACAAGCAACAAATTATGCTAATCCAGATATTTCATTCTCGCCAAACACAGTGCTTTTCGGCGAATTGGTTTACAAACCACTGGCAGGTTTTGCGGTAGCTTTACAAAGCAAATATGTAAGTAAGCAATACATGGACAATACCCAAAACGAAAACCGTAAATTAAATGCTTATTGGGTAAACAATGCCAGATTAGGTTATGATTTTAGCTTAAAAGGTATTAAAAACATCAATATTGGTTTATTAGCCAATAACATCCTAAACAAAAAATACGAAAGCAACGGCTATACTTACAGCTCGATTTATCCATGGGGAACTGTTACCGAAAACTTTTACTTCCCGCAGGCAGGAACTAATTTCTTACTTTCGCTAAATTTGAAATTTTAAAATACAGAAGGAATACGAATACATATATGAAAAAGTTCATCGAAAAACTCCAATTTATTACGCACGATATTCATCAGCATAGCCATATTGAACAGGCACAAATTGCCTGCTCTGCCGGAGCAAAATGGATACAATACCGTTGCTTAACTAAAAATGATGATGAACTTTTAGTAGACATTAATGCTATTGCAGAAATCTGTGACGATTGGGGCGCTACCCTGATCGTTACAGATCATGTACACTTAAATGGCAAGGCCGACATTCAGGGTTTTCATATCGAAGATTTTGATGCAGACTTCGTAAAACTACGGGAGCAATTGGGAGAAGCGGTAACCATTGGCGGCTCTGCAACAACATTACAAGGCTTAATCAGACTGGCAGCTGAAGGTGCAGATTACGCAGGCTTTGGCCCATTTTACACCACCACTACCAAACCCAACAACGCTCCATTATTAGGTGTAGAAGGCTATCAAAAGGCGATGGCAGAATTAAAAAAACTGGGGATCGAACTGCCTGTACTTGCTGTTGGCGGCGTGACCATCAACGATATTGATCCTTTAATGAATACCGGAATTTTCGGAATAGCCGTTTCAGCAGCCATAAATCAAGCTGAAGATATGCGCACAGCCTATCTTGATTTTTATGACCAAATCATGTAAATACTTTTTTAAATAAATGTATGTTATTGCAAGTCCATGGCATACATTTGTTTAAAACAATTTTCTGTTGGAAGACCATATACCTATAGAGAAACCCGATCCTTTCGCAGCCTTGCGTTACAGAGAATACCGATTTTATCTCGGTATGCGTTTCTTTTTTACTTTTGCTTATCAAATGCAGGCCGTAATTATCGGCTTTCACATCTATCATCTTACCAAAGACCCACTTGCACTTGGATTAATTGGGCTCTGCGAAGCCATTCCAGCCATTGGCGTTGCCCTATATGGTGGATATATTGCCGATAAATCTGAAAAAAGAGGGCTACTCCTTAAAATATTCACAGGTGTACTTTTATGCTCCCTGGTGATGATGGTGGTCACCACTAAGCAAATGCATACCTATATCCCTACCAGTTATATTGTACCAATAATGTATTGTATGATATTCGGGATTGGTATAGCTCGTGGCTTTTTTAGTCCAACCTCTTTCTCAATCATGGCGTCCATTGTTCCTAAAAAACTATATCCAAATTCGAGTACATGGAACAGCTCCAGCTGGCAAATGGCCTCCATTTTGGGACCAGCTACCGGTGGGTTAATTTATGGCTTTTATGGCATTACCTCCACATACATCGTCATCATTACATTTATTGTCATTGCATTAATCTGCATTTTCTTTTTAAATCAGCATAAGCCAACCTATATACCTAAAGAAAGCATTGTAAAGAGCCTAACTGAGGGTGTGCAATTTGTGTTTAAAAACAAAATGATGTTATGGGCAATGAGCCTGGATTTATTTTCCGTGTTTTTTGGCGGCGCTGTGGCCCTATTACCGGTATTTGCTAACGACATCCTTAAAGTTGGCCCACAGGGCCTTGGATATATGCGTGCGGCAGCATCAATGGGCGCCGTGATTACCATGTTGGCAATGACTCGCTTTTCACCCATGAATAGACCTTGGCGAAATCTACTGATTGCAGTTACCGGATTTGGAACCAGCATCATCTGCTATGGTCTATCCAAAAACTTCTATCTTACCCTTATGTTCCTGTTTATGGAAGGTGCATTTGACAGTGTAAGCGTGATTATAAGGTCTACCATTATGCAACTCCTTACCCCAGATGAAATGCGGGGACGTGTATCTGCCGTTAACAGTATGTTTATTGGTTCATCCAATGAAATCGGGGCTTTCGAATCGGGATTAACTGCAAAACTGATGCGTACGGTACCGGCAGTAGTATTTGGTGGTAGCATGACCATCTTCATTGCAGGCATTACCTATTTAAAAACAAAAGGCTTAATAAAATTAAGCCTCAATGAAATAAACGAAGAAAAGGTTTAAGCCGTTACATGGCGCTCACCAATCTGTTGTCTCCACATTGCATAATACAGGCCATTTAATAGCAACAAATCTTCGTGTCTACCTTGTTCGATAATATGCCCCTTTTCAAGTACAAAAATTCGATCAGCATGTTTAATCGTCGATAACCTGTGTGCGATTAATATTGTTATGTGATTGGTCTGCACCGAAATATCACGAATCGTAGCTGTAATATCTTCTTCTGTCAATGAATCCAAAGAAGAGGTAGCCTCATCAAAAACCAAAATATCCGGTTTACGTAGCAATGCTCTTGCTATTGATAACCGCTGTTTCTCACCACCTGATACTTTTACACCACCTTCACCGATCACCGTATCCAAACCATTATCAGCCCTGGCTAATAGATTATGACAAGCAGCCTGTTGCAATACCCGCATACACTCTTCATCAGTAGCACCAGGTCTTACAAACTGCAGATTTTCTCTAATCGTTCCCGAAAACAATTGCGTATCCTGAGTTACGAAACCAATTTTCTCCCTCAATAAATCAAGATCGATCAACTTACTCGAGGTATTATTGTAAAGAACATCCCCTTCAATAGGCTGATAAAGTCCAACCAACAACTTCACCAATGTCGTCTTTCCCGAACCAGAAGGACCTACAAAAGCAATTGTCTCCCCATTGTGGGTACTAAAGCTGATGTCGGTTAAAGCATTGAATTTACCAGTCAGGTGTTTGAAATTGACATTTTCAAAAGCCAACTTAGTAATCTTATCAAGCTTAACCGGATTTAAAGGCTTTTGATCTATCGGCATACTTAAAATCCTTTTAAAGTTGCCCAGAGAAACTTCCGCTTCCCGCCATGACAGGATCACATTTCCAAGTTCCTGCAGTGGACCAAAAAGGAAGAATGAGTAAAATAAGAAAGAAAAATATTGCCCAGGAGAGATGGTATTTTCAAAAATAAGGATCAGTAAGACCACAACCATACAGCTCCGTACAAAATTTACCGTTGTACCTTGTACAAAACTCATACTACGCACAAACTTTACCTTTCTAAGTTCGAGGCCTAATATTTTATAGGTTGTTTTGTTTAAGCGTTCTATTTCCTGACTAGCTAAACCTAAACTTTTAACCAGTTCAATATTTCTTAAGGATTCTGTAGTAGAACCTGCCAGAGCAGTTGTTTCAGCTACAATACTCTTTTGTATGGTTTTAATTTTCCTGCTTAAAAACCAGCTCACAAAGCTGATGATGGGTATAGCAGAGAAATAGATCAACGTTACTTTATAACTCACCGTAACGGAGTAAATGATTACAAAAACCATCCCGATCAAGCTGACAAACAAAATGCTGATAAATGAGGTGATGAACTTTTCCGAATCCTGACGCACCTTCTGTAATATTCCCAGGGTCTCTCCGCTACGTTGATCCTCAAATACCTGATAAGGTAGCTCCAACGAATGTTTTAAGCCATCAGCGTACATTTGCGCCCCTACTTTCTGAACAATAATGCTGGTGAAGTAATCCTGAAAGTTTTTTGCAATTCGGGATACCATAGCCGCACCTACGCCTAAACCAACTAGTCCAAGCACTCCCCAAACAAATTCGCTACGCTCCAAAACATCTTTCTTTTCGATAAAGCGATCCACAATTCTACCTGTAATGTATGGGTCCAATAAAGAGAATCCTATATTAATAGCAGCCAGCACAAGGGCTAAAACCACTATCCATTTATAGTTCTTTAAATATTCAATCAGTAAATTCATTGATCAGAGTTTTGTTTTGAGGGGTCAAAAATAAAGAAAGGGAATGAAGCATTATCCTCATTCCCTTTAATTTACAAGCAGATTATAATCCGACTTTTAAACGGTCATGATATCTTTCTCTTTTGCTTCAGAGTGCTTATCAATTTTAATGATGTAAGCATCAGTAATTTTCTGAACTTCAGCTTCACCAGTTTTAATTTCATCATCAGAAACGCTTTCGCCTTTCAATTTCTTGATTTTTTCGTTGGCATCTTTACGGATGTTACGAACGGTTATTTTACCACGTTCTGCTTCCTCTTTAACCTTTTTAACCAGTTCTCTTCTGCGTTCTTCAGTCAATGGTGGAACTACCAAGCGAATTACCACACCGTCATTTTGAGGGTTGATACCGATATTGGCTTCCATAATAGCGCGTTCAATAGGCACTAACATATTTTTTTCCCAAGGCTGAACAAGCAAAGTACGTGCATCAGGTGTATTGATACTTGCTACTTGAGATAAACCGGTAGCACTACCATAATAATCTACAAATATGCCGTCTAACATACCTGCAGAAGCTTTTCCTGCACGGATTTTAGTCAATTCAGCTTCACAATGGTCAATAGCCTTGTCCATGTTTACCTGGGCATCTTGTAATTGTTTCTTTATGAGGTCATTCATGTTTTGTAAAATTTAACCAAAAATATAAAATTTATTTAGGATCAGTTCTTAACCAGCGTACCGATCTCGTCGCCATTAGCAATTTTCATAAAATTGCCTTTTTTATTCATATCAAAAACGATAATTGGCAATTCATTCTCTTCGCAAAGTGTAAAAGCTGTCATATCCATTACATTCAATCCTTTAGCGTAAACTTCTTTAAAGGAAATCTCTGAATATTTAGTCGCGGTTGGATCTTTTTCCGGATCGGCAGTATAAATACCGTCAACGCGTGTGCCTTTCAATACCACATCAGCTTTGATCTCGATAGCACGTAATGCCGCTGCCGAATCTGTTGTGAAGTAAGGATTACCAGTACCAGCACCAAAAATTACCACACGACCTTTTTCTAGGTGACGTACAGCTCTTCTACGGATAAATGGCTCGCAGATTTGCTCCATTTTAATTGCAGTAAGTAGGCGGGTTTTCAAGCCTACTTTTTCTAAAGCATCTTGTAAAGCCATACTGTTGATTACAGTGGCCAACATACCCATATAATCAGCCTGTGCACGGTCCATGCCAGACTTTTCTGCACTTAAACCTCTAAAAATATTCCCACCTCCAATAACGATTGCTATTTCAAGACCTTGGGCATGAACTGCCTTAATGTCTTCAGCATACTGCCTTACCACCTCATTATCAATACCATATTGCTTTTCGCCCATTAGCGACTCGCCACTTAATTTTAGTAGGATCCGTTTATATTTCATGGCTTCAAAAATAACTAATTGTTTTAATTAATGAGGGATCAAATGTCTAAACCACCTACAAAAACTTTAGTCAACTTAAGTTCTGGGTTCAATAACAGGAGATTAGCATCGTTATCAACGCTTATTGAGCCTATTTTATCTCCAAGTCCAATCAGTTTTGCGGGATAAGACGAAGCCATATTTAAAGCATCCTGTAAAGGAATCTCACAATGTTGTACACAGTTCTGAACAGCCTGTAACATTGTAATGTTTGAACCGGAAAGCGTCCCATCCGGAGTAATAAATTTATCTCCAGAAAGCTGGTGCTGATAAGGCCCAATGTTACATTCCGACACGGCATCTGTAATTAAAAACAAGCGCTCTTTCATCAGCTTACAACTCATCTTCACCATTTCAAAATCAACATGGTTGCCGTCAGCAATGATACTAGCCATTGCAGTAGGATGATTAAACACAGCTACAGGTAAATTAGGTGTCCTGTGGTGAATTGCTGGCATGGCATTGAACAAATGTGTAGTTGTCTTAAATCCTTTGTTATACGCAGCCGTAGCCTGCTCAAAATTGGCATCGCTATGTCCTAATGATAAAAGCACATGATTATCCAACAAATAATTGATAACTGCATCGTCCTGCAGTTCGGCCGCCAATGTCATCATCTTTACCGTGCCCTCTGCATAATCCATCAGACGCTTCACTTCATCCAGTTCCGCTTTATGGATAAATGCTTCAATATGCGCACCCCTACGCTTAGAGTTAAGGTAAGGTCCTTCTAAGTGCAATCCTAAAAAGCCTTTCGCGTGTGGACGGTAAGCCTTTGCAGCATCTAATGTCTGATAAACAACTTCCATGCTATTCGTGGCCACACAAGCCAAAAAGCTGGTCGTTCCCTTCCGTATCAGATCATCATCCATCTGTTTTAAAGTTTCAGCCGTAGGATAAGCAGAAAAAAGCGGCCCAGCGCTACCATAGATCTGAAGATCTATAAAGGAAGGGCTAAGGAAATCGCCCCCCGCATCAAATTGCGTATATCCAGCAGGAACTTTTTCATTAGAAACCCGGGTTATCTTTCCATTTTCTATCAGTACAGACTGATCTGCCTGTAGTACACCAGATTTAAAAAGCTTACAATTGGTTATTGCGATCATAAAATTGTATTGTATTACCCAAATATAAGGCAAAAAAAAAGAGCCTTCTGAAACAGAAGACTCTTCTAAAAAAATTAATTAAGTATTAAGCTCCTAATTGTACGCGTTTAAATGCAACAACGGTTAGACCGTTAGAAACATCATTTAAGAATTTACGTACATCTTTAGATGAATCTTTAACAAACTCTTGGTTTAATAAAGTACTGTCTTTGTAGAATTTATTCAATTTACCAGCAGCAATTTTTTCTACCATTTCTTCAGGTTTACCTTCAGCACGAATTTGTTCTTTAGCGATTTCAGTTTCACGCTCGATAGTAGTCGAATCAACATCACCTTTATCTAAAGCAACTGGGCTCATTGCAGCAATTTGCATAGCAACATCTTTACCAGCTTCTTCAACACCTTCACCAGCTTGGTTTAAAGCAACCAAAACACCTAAACGGTAGTTACCGTGGATGTAAGGAACAACTTTTTCACCTGTAACAGTTTCGAATTTAGAGATACCAATTTTCTCACCGATTTTACCAGTGTTCTCAACGATGATATCAGAAACTTTTTGTCCGTCAATTTCAAGAGCTAAAAGTTCTTCTAATGTAGCAGGATTGCTTTCGATAGCTAAATCAGTAAATTTGTTAGCCAAAGCAACGAAATCAGCATTTTTAGCAACGAAGTCAGTCTCGCAGTTTAATTCAACCACAACACCACGTTTGCCATCAGCAGTAGCTTTAGCAATAACAACACCTTCGTTAGAATCACGATCCTGACGAGAAGCTGCTACTTTAGCACCTTTTTTACGTAAATAATCAACCGCAGCTTCGAAATCACCATTAGCTTCGATTAACGCTTTTTTGCAGTCCATCATACCAGCACCAGTTTGTTGGCGCAATTTGTTTACATCAGCTGCAGAAATTTGTACTGTAGACATTTTATTTCCTTTTTTAAGTTTTTATCAAAAAATTATGGGTTGTGCACGACTTGTTGTAGTATAAACTGCAACGCACCATACACAACCCAATTATATTATTTAAGCTTCTTCGCTTGTACCTTCTTCAGTATCAGCTTCAACTTTTTTTCTTCTAGCACCTGGTGCAGCAGCTTCTGGAGCATCAGCAGCAGCTTTAGCAGCTACAGCTTCTTTCTCAGTTTCCTCGTCTTTTTCACGTTTGCGCTCATCTAAACCTTCTTCAATTGCTTTGATGATAACATCAGTAATTAAAGAGATAGATTTAGTAGCATCATCATTCGCCGGAATTGGGAAATCGATGTTTGAAGGATCAGAGTTAGTATCCACCATTGCGAAAGTTGGAATGTTTAATTTCAACGCTTCGCTAACAGCGATGTGCTCTTTTTTAACGTCAATTAAGAAGATAGCAGCTGGTAAACGGTTTAAATCCGCGATACCACCTAATAAACTTTCTAATTTAATACGCTCACGTTGGATCATTAAACGTTCTTTCTTAGAAAGGATCGAATAAGTACCGTCTTTAGTCATTTTATCGATGGTAACCATCTTTTTGATTGACTTGCGTACAGTTGCAAAGTTAGTTAACATACCACCTAACCAACGCTCAGTTACGTAAGGCATGTTTACTTTTTTTGCTTGATCAGCAACGATTTCTTTAGCTTGTTTCTTAGTAGCTACGAAAAGAATCTTACGACCAGATTTAACGATCTGTTTGATTGCTGAAGCAGCTTCTTCAGTTTTAGTTAAAGTTTTATTTAAATCTATAATGTGGATACCATTGCGCTCCATGAAAATGTATGGGGCCATTTTTGGGTTCCATTTACGGGTAAGGTGACCAAAGTGTACACCTGCATCCAGTAAGTCTTGATATGTAGTTCTTGCCATTGTTTTGTCTCCTTAAGATTAACGTTTACTGAATTGGAATTTCTTACGTGCTTTCTTGCGTCCTGGTTTTTTACGCTCAACCATACGCATATCACGGGTCATTAACCCTTTAGCGCGCAATGCTGGTTTTTTCTCAGCATCTAATTCAACAATAGCTTTAGCAATAGCTAAACGAACAGCTTCTGCCTGGCCTTTAACGCCACCACCGGCTACATTTACAGTTACATCATACTGACCAACTAATTCAGAAACTGTGAATGATTGGTTAACGATGTATTGTAAAGGCAATGTTGGGAAATATTCTTTGTGATCTTTACCGTTTACGGTAATTGTGCCGTTGCCTTCTTTTAAATAGATACGAGCAACTGCAGTCTTTCTTCTTCCTGAAGTGTTAGTAACTGACATTTCTTCCTTAATTAAAGTTTAATGGTTGTTGGTGATTGAGCTGCATGCGGATGCTCAGCACCTGCATAAACAAAAAGGTTGGTGTACAATTTTGCACCTAATTTAGTTTTAGGTAACATACCTTTTACTGCCTTTTCCACAACACGCTTTGGATGTTTCGCCATTAACTCTTTTGGAGAAATGAAACGCTGACCACCTGGATAACCAGTGTAGGAAGTATAAACTTTGTCGTTCATTTTATTTCCGGTCAACTTAATCTTGTCTGCATTAATAACGATAACGTTATCACCGCAGTCTACGTGTGGGGTGTACTCAGGCTTGTTTTTACCACGGATGATCATAGCGATCTTCGATGACAAGCGCCCCAAAATCTCGCCTTCAGCATCCACAACAACCCACTGTTTGTTAACAGTTTTTGCATTGGCAGAGACAGTTTTGTAACTTAACGTATTCACTTGCTTGTATTTAATTTGTTAAACAATTATTTATTATCCCATATTTTTAGGGACTGCAAAGATAGATAGAAATATTTAATTACCAAACAGTTGAAGAGATATTTATTTCTACTTTACATCTACTCCGGCCGCTTTACCAAAAAAATCCCCTTCCCAGAAGAAGCCTCAGCGTTCTTGGAGCTTCTTCAGCGACAAGCAATACAACCTCAGAAAAGAATCGCTATCCTCCCTTTTGTCATCAAAATGTTTTTATTTTCCAGCCCAGAAACTATTCCACAACATTCCTCGTTATAGTTGCAGTTTGTTTGGTTTAGGTTGATCTGTGGTGGATCAACCATCTTTATAGCAGGGACGTCGAAAGACCGTCCCTGTTTCCTTTTTTACCCAGAAACACAGCAGAGCCCTTCTCTATTGCTCATCAATTCCGGGTAAATCGTCGATTTCTTCAGTTGAGAGGCCCGTAACTTCAGCTATTTCATCAGAAGGAATTCCTTTTATTTTAAGTTTAGATGCTACACTAAGGAGAGTTCTTCTTGTTGCTTCTTTTGTTGCTTGCTCTGCTGCTTGTTCTTTAGCCCAATCCATACCACCCTTCCAATCAGATTTAGCTTTTATATCTGATTCATACAATTCCCGCTGTTCTTTGGTTAACTTACTCACTTCCGCAATTTTAAATATCTTTTGAAATACTCTTTTATCCAGAAAGCGAGGAATCTCATTCAGTCGACTTAAGTTCTTTAATAAGTAAAACCATTTGTCCAACTCAGATTCTAATTCATGCTCCTGTTTATCAAAGTTAGGTAATTCAAGGAACTTGAAACCCATACCTTTGTAAAATACTTTACCAGTATCGGTGTTCGTTAACGCAATATTATGCAGATAGTTGCTATTGATATTATTAAACTGAAACTCCATAATACCAATGAGATAAACCTCCTTTAGTGGAACATTCCAGTCATGTGTTCCTCTTGGTAGCTGGGCGCTAATCAGCCTGGACATGTAAAACACACATCGATCTGCAAAGAATTTTTGTCCTGTTCTCTGCATTTCAATAATAAATTGCTCGCCATCCTGTCCGGTGCAAGTCAAGTCGAAAAGTACCTTTTTCTCTTCAATATGACTACCTCCATGCTCAGTAGGGCTGTAAGTAATATCAACAACACGCTTCTCTCCTTGAAAAAGAGCATTTAAAAATTCAATAAGAATATCCTTATTGGGCTCACTTCCAAATATATGCTTAAAGCCAAAGTCAGTTAAAGGATCAATGTACCGGTTAGTATTTTCTATCATAATTACTTAATTCAGTCATGAAGAATTTAATCGATCTCAAACCGAAAACCACACTTTTCTTAAGTTAATTTATTTTTTTCTGCTCAAAAACTTTTTTACAACATTCACCGTTATAGTTGCAGTTTGTTTGGTTTAGGTTGATCTGTGGTGGATCAACCATCTTTATAGCAGGGACGTTTCGAAAGACCGTCCCTGTTTCCTTTTTGAACCCAGATCAGAACCCCGCTTAAGGAATAGTCCTCACATAGTCCACACATTAGACACAATCTCTTCACAAAAAGGTACCCTTTTGTGGGTTTGGTGTGAAGGAGGTGTGAACCAGGCGTGAAGAAACCTTAATCTTGTGAAGAAATCGTTACTACGCACTCCAAACCTGCTGGCTTACCCTAGTATTATGCAAAATGCTTGCGCATAGAATCATTTGATGAAGATTCTCATAAAAACTCACCAAATTTTCGCGCGCCGGAATAGTTAATGCTGTAGAGGGATTGAAGAAACAATGTTTCATAATTTGCCAAAGCAAATCCTGGCTTTCGTCAAGATCATATTGTTCGAAAAAAAATTGAATTGAACTCTCTGCTGATGCCTTTAATTCAGCTTCGGTGCCTTTTGGCCTACTCTGGAAGTACTCTTGATCTGTCATATGCTCATTTTTTAGTTTAAACCTTAAAAATGAGTCTCAATGGGAATTTAAGGAAGCCATTCAGCTATTCGTCTATTTATATAATAGAACGAAGGTGCAACTACAGCAAGCTCTAAATACCGGAACGCGAGGCTTTCTGACGGCCCAAGAAGACGGATTTACAATAGAGCCCATGACGCTATAGTGCACCTTCAAAAGTACAACAAATATTATCATGGGCATTAATCTATTGTCTCTCTTCTTGCATTGTCAGAAATTTCGCGCTCGAGACTCTTTAAATTAATACCTCATTTAAGAAGTAATGATATGTTGTTATATTTCTTTATTTCATTGGCTAACCCCGTAATCAGTTTTAGGTACATCGCTTCATTTAAAGGACGATTCTTTTCTACCGCTGATTTATCCCTTAATTTAATTAAACACGCCCAAACAAACCACACATTATTATAAAAATTAATTTAATAATTTTATTCGACCATTCCACCACACTAATAGAACTCTATCTATCAGCATGTTAATTAAAAAACCAGACGTGTAGCATTAGAAATTTTACCAAAAAATTTATCTATCAACTTCAACTTTGGCATAGTTTTTTCTAAAGAGAGATTTAATTATTTTTTTAATCTAATCCCCATATTTATTATGAAAAAAGCAATCATTGTACCTATTCTATTATTATTCTCAGTAATCATTACCTCTTGCAGCAAAGACAAAGACGACGCCCCAAACACAGACAAATCCGCAGAGGTTTCACAAACCTATCAAGGAAAATTAACGTTAGGGACTCCTGCCGACCACATTGAATACCAGAATGTTAAAATCAAAATAACACGCAAAGGAGCCAATGAAGTGGCAATGGAACCTGTTAGCGGTCAAAATTACCCTGCATTTAATGCAATAACGTTCTCCAACTTTTTGTATTCAAGCGAGACCAACATGTATGCCTCTTCAAATCCTAGCGGATTAATTTTCAGCTTCCTAACTAATGGAACCATAAACATGCAAATGGCTTATAACTTTAACAACACGCTCGTTTTCTTTGAAGGCCCAAGTGTAAAATAACCGAAATCATAAAAAATTAAAAAGGGGGCGAAAACTATTTCGGCCCCTTTTTTGTTATATTTAGACAAGGGCGTCGTGCCCGCACATCACCTTATTCACAAGTATATTTGATTTAAAAGACCATGAAAAAAGAAACTAAAATAATAGCAGGAGTATTGGCCGGAGCGGCTTTAGGTGCTGCAATAGCTTTAATATTATCAACAGATAAAGGTGGAGACGTAAAAGATAAAATGTCGGACTGGTTTTGTGACCTCCTAGATGCCTCCAAAGAAAAACTTGCAGATGTTACCGACCAAGTAAAAGACACCATTTCAAAAGTAAGAGCCTAATCCAATTTAATGAAGATCGCTTTTCATGGGGCAGCGCGTGCTGTAACAGGTAGTAAACACCTGATCACTTTAAACAACGGAACTAAAATATTATTGGACTGTGGCCTTTTTCAGGGCATGGGCGATATCACAAATCAGCTGAACGAATCTTTCGGATTTAATCCGGCTAAGGTGACGTACCTCATTTTATCTCATGCCCATATAGATCATTGCGGACTCCTGCCTCGTTTGGTGGCCGAAGGTTTTAGTGGCACCATTTACTGCACACCTGCCACAAAAGACCTTGCAGGCATCCTGATGCTAGACTCGGCAAAGATCCAGATGCAGGATGCAGAATATGCGAACAAAAAAAACAAACAACCAGGGGTTGTGGCAGTACCGCTGTATACAGATCAAGATGTACAGCGGACAATTAGCCAGTTCAAAACTATCCCTTACGAACAGGATTTTGAAATCGATAAGCACATTACAGTTAGATTTACCGACGCTGGCCATATTGTGGGTAGCGCAGCGGTACACTTACGGATTAATGAAAATGACGAAGAAACCCGCATTACTTTTAGCGGAGATGTAGGTCGCTACGGCGATTTACTTTTAAAAAGTCCCCAAACTTTTCCACAGGCCGACTATATCATCTTAGAATCTACTTATGGTGATTCTTTACACGTCGATGTAGAAGCTATCGAAACCTTATTACTGAAGATAATTACGCAGACTTGTTTAGAAAAGAAAGGCAAAATTGTCATCCCGGCATTCAGTGTTGGTCGTACTCAAGAATTATTGTACGCTCTAAACTCCCTGGAATTAAAGGGCCAATTACCCAATATCCCTTATTATGTAGACAGCCCCCTTTCTATGGAGGCAACTCAAGTGCTAAAAGACCACCCAGAGGTATACAATAATGGGGTAAAGGAGGTCATGAAGGTTGACCGGGACATTTTTGATTTCAAAGGCTTGAGATTTATTGAAAGTGTAGAGGAATCTAAAGCCCTAAACGACGACCCGCAGCCTTGTGTAATTATATCCTCATCAGGCATGGCCGAGGGGGGCCGTGTAAGGCATCACATCAAAAACAATATAAGCAATCATAAAAACACCATTTTAATGGTAGGATACGCCAGTCCGGGCTCCCTTGCCGGCCGCTTAATTGGCGGACAAAAAAGAGTCTGGCTTTTTGGACAAGATTATGATGTAATTGCAGAAGTGAGATCTATCAAATCCATGAGCGCTCATGGCGATTATGAAGATTTATTACAATTCCTTACCGGACAAGACCCAACAAAGGTTAGACAGTTATTTCTGGTTCACGGCGAGTACGATGTGCAGCTAAAATTTGCCGAAAGGGTACGCAATGCCGGTTTTAAAAATGTTGCTATTCCAGAATATCATCAGGAGTTTGAGTTGTAAAAGAATCTCTTTTCTATCTTTGCGGCATGGATGTTTTTGGAGAAGCGTTAAAAGATCAGTTTTTAAAACCACCGGCAGAAACCCTTTGGGTACATAATTCTTACGACGAACCGGAGGAAATGCCGGTAGACATCTATTTCCGAGACGAGAATGAAATGCCTGACCTGGAGCTCAAAGCACTTGATCTTTGCAAAGGCAAAGTATTAGATGTGGGCGCCGGTGTAGGCAGCCATGCTTTAGTCCTTCAAAAAAGAGGGCTTGATATTACTGGTATGGACATATCCGCATCAGCAGTAACCATCATGAAGCAACGTGGTCTAAAACAGGCCATGGAAGGTAATATCCTAACCTATAAAATTCCAGAAGGGTCGAAAAAATACGACACCCTGTTATTTATGATGAACGGGATCGGGCTAACAGGATCAATTCCCGGGCTAAAAGCCTTTCTAAAACACGTTAAAAGTTTATTGAATAAAGATGGTCAGCTGGTTTTTGACAGCTCCGACCTGTCCTATCTATACCTTGAAATTCCATTTCCTGAAAATGGGTACTTTGGCGAAGTTAGCTTTAGGTACGAATACAAAAGCGTAAAAGGCAATTGGTTTAAATGGATCTATGTAGATCAGAAAACACTTATTGATATTGCCAAACAAACAGGATGGCATACCGAGATCGTTATGGAAGATGATTCAGATCAATATTTGGCAAGACTAACGCTTGCCAAATAATCAATCTTATAATTCTAGGCTTTCTCTTCCCAGATTGCAGCGATATTAACGATCGTTTCAACCGCTTTTTCCATATCCTGTACCGATGCCCACTCCTGCTTACCATGGAAAGCATGCTCTCCTGCGAAGATGTTAGGACAAGGTAAGCCCATAAATGACAAACGAGAACCATCGGTACCACCTCTGATGCTTTGTTGCTTAGGGGTAATACCTGCACGTTTTATGGCCTCAATACCAATCTCGATAATTTGAGGATACTTATCTAATACCTGCTTCATGTTGCGGTATTGCTCTGTGATCTTCAATTCATACGAAGCGTTTGGAAAATCTTCTATGATATTTTGAACAGTAGCATCTAACAACTCGCCATTGGCAGTCAATTCTTCATCATTAAATGCACGAAGGATAAAGCGGGCTTCAGCTTGTTCTACATTACCGCTGATCGTAACCGGGTGGATAAAACCTTCTTTTAATTCTGTTGACTCAGGTGAAAGGCAGTCTGCAGGTAACGAACTGATCACATCAGATAAAATCTTAATGGCACTTTCCATTTTACCTTTAGCAAAACCAGGATGTGCACTTACACCTTTGATGGTCAATACTGCACCATCAGCCGAGAAAGTCTCATCTTCAATAGAACCCAATGTTTCACCATCAACGGTATAACCGAAATCAGCACCCAATTTTTCCAGATTCACCTTATCTACACCGCGACCAATTTCCTCATCCGGGGTAAATAAAATTTTGATCGTTCCATGCTTAAATTCAGGATTCTGCATTAAAAAAGCTGCAGCTTCCATAATCTCAGCCAATCCAGCCTTATTATCAGCTCCAAGTAGGGTAGTACCACTTGCAGTGATGATATCATTCCCAATCTGATCTTTCAGATCATGGTGTTCTTTCATTTTTAACACTACAGAATTGTCATCCGGCAGCACCAAATCTTGTCCCTGGTAGTTTTCGTGAATGATTGGCTTTACATTGTAACCACTACAATCAGGAGAAGTATCCATGTGCGAGCAGAAGCAAATTACTGGAACTTGCTTATCTGTATTGGCAGGAATGGTCGCATAAACGTAACCATACTCATCTAAATGTGCATCAGTCACACCAATCTCTAACAATTCGGCTACCAGAACCTTACCTAAATTCTTTTGCTTTTCGGTTGAGGGAACAGTTGGCGACTGCGGATCTGATTGTGTATCGATCTGAACGTATTTTATGAACCTGTTTTGAAGGGATTTGTTTTTATTTATATATTTTAGCATACTCTTATAAAACTCCAAAGTTATATAAAGATTATAGTTTTGTCTACATACTTAAAAGAAGATACTCTTGAAACCAATTTTAACATCGTTAACAGCACTCTTATTTTGGTTTAATACCAACGCTCAATCCAATTTTTATAAAATGTCAATCGGCGCCGGCGCGGGAATTACGCAGTCTTTTGGAGATTTAGCCAAGCATGATTACGGTTTAGCTGGCTATGGAACCTTTGATTATCTATTTACCCCTTTTGTGAGCCTCGGGATAGAAGGGCAAATGGGAGAAATCAATGGTGGCGATATTTACACAGACCCGCACACCCGTCAGTTTATAAACAGCTATAAAGCCATTTCAATTAATGGGAAGCTATCCCTCGGTGCAGTGATAGATTACGGCCGAACCGGCTTCGCTAATGCCATAAAAGGCTTATATGTTGGCGCAGGTGCGGGAGTGCTCATGAACAAGATGCGTTTTGTTCAAAGATACGATCTGAACAACCCAGATTATATCTTCCCTGGAAAGGATAGCTCTAACGACCTGCTTGTTCCACTAAATATTGGTATTACTTTTAACTTTATGGATCGATATGGGTATTCCAAATACGGCATCAACTTTAATTATCAAGCAAATGTTACATTGGGCGAAGGTATGGATGGATATGATGACTCTCCGCTGAAATTTAAAAGCGGTAAGCCCGATATTTATAACTACTTTTCGATCGGCCTGAAATACCACTTCGGATCTGTAGGGCTCTCTACAAAAACACTATATTAATTTAGAATGGAATACTTAATTCATACCCCTGTCGCTTCGATCATCTTCCTGTTAACTATTGTTACCAGCATTTATGCTTTTAACAATCATGATTTGTACGGCAAATTCATGCTGCACCCATATAGTGTATCAAGGAGACATAAGGTATATACATTATTGACTAGTGGACTAATCCATGCCGACTGGATGCATCTGATTTTTAACATGATGACCTTTTTCTTCTTTGCATTTCAACTGGAAGCAATGATCGGCTCATGGCGGTTCGCTACTGTATATATTTTTGGCTTGATTTTGAGTGATATCCCTTCAGTTATTAAGCACAAAAACGACATGTGGTACAACAGTTTAGGCGCCTCTGGAGCCATCAGCGCTGTCTTGTTTAGCTACATTTTATTTCAGCCATTCTCTTCGATGATCATATTCCCGATACCAATACCTATCTGGGCGATCATTTTCGGGCCATTATATCTTGTATACTGTGTTTATGCCTCAAAACAATCCAGAGATAACATTAACCATGATGCGCACTTTTTTGGCGCATTAACAGGCCTTATAGTTACCGTGCTTGTTGTTCCCGGAGCAATCCCACATTTCATAGCGCAGATACTTGCTAAGATCGGTTAATTGGTTTCTGGCAATGAAGCCGGATCGAAATAGCTGATTGGCTTGGTCGGATCTTTAATGATTTCGAACAAGGTATGTCCCCAAGGTTTCCAAAAATCCTGTAATACCTGTGCATAGGTTTTATGTTGCCAATGATCAAATAAAGGCTTGTTAAAAGTCCCCTTAAGTGGCATTGCGTCTATGTAGATAGACCCTTCAACAGGCATAATAGCATATTCAGGCAAACGATTAAACAGGTAAGCCGAGTAAAAGAAACGGGCACATAGCTCTTCAAACTGAGGTGCAGATAAAGCAGAGTCCCCAATCTGATCAAGCAATTCCTGATGATATTTTTTATTGGTACCGTTATCCTGCAGACAGGCAATGATGCCAAAATCTTTGAGTTTTAATGAAAAAGTAAGCGTATTGATTTCATCTCTGAAACTGAAAGGAGTATCCTTATCTTCAAGCGGAACCACCACAATAGACCAAGGAGTAAAATCTTCGAACACCACATCCCTATAAATACTCTGGATCATGGTATTGAGGTTGCCAAACTTATGCATCAATCCTTGCGACATGTTTAATCCATCATCACTTAACTGCTGTAAGCGAACCGCACCATTCATTTCTATATAAATGAGGCTGTACATGAACTTACCAATCCATTTAAAAAGATCCAGCTCATCCAACTGAGATACTCCTGCATAACCTTTAGCAAAGGCATCGGAGATTTTATCTTCCAATGGCTGGATAAATTGCTTTAAAACCTCTGTACTACAAGGAACCTTTAAAGCATTATACGACCTTACACTTTCGTCGAGCAGTTTAATTTGCTCTTCGCCGCTAAAGTTTGCCACTTCAAGCAGCCATGCAGGTAGTATAGTTATTTCTTCGATTGGTGAACTAAAGATATCTCCACTTAAAAAGCAGTTTTTATACTTGAAATCGAAGTTTTTAAAGGGTTGGTATATTGTGCTATTCATACTGAGCACAATATTAGGTATATTATTTTTACATTCGCTTTTGCACTACTTTTTATAACTTTTAAATTACTAAAAAGCCTTTCGTACCATGAAGATTGCTTATAACGCTTATAGCCTGGAACTAAAACACCCGTTTTCTATTGCCAAATTCTCTCGGACAAGCACGCCAGTGATGTTGATCCGGCTGAGTTATGAAAATATTGAAGGTTATGGCGAGGCGTCTATGGTGCCTTATATGGGCGAAAGTGTAGAAACAGCAGTAGCCTTTTTAAAGAAGGTAGATTGGAATCGCTTTGTTCATCCATTTAATTTTGAGGAGATCATCAACTACCTGGATAGCATTGAAAAAGGGCATCCCGCGATTAAAGCGGCTATTGATATTGCCTTGAATGACATCAACGGAAAACTACTAAATAAGCCTTGTTACGAGATTTATGGTGCCGATCCATCAAAAATGCCGGTAACCTCTTATACCATTGGTATTGATACCGCGGAAGTGATTAAAGAGAAAGTGGCGGATGCCAATGGCTTTAAAGTTTTAAAGATTAAACTAGGAAGAGATAACGACAAAGAACTGATCAACACCATCAGAAGTGTGAGCGACTTGCCTTTATATGTTGACGCCAATCAGGGTTGGACAAATAAGAAACATGCTATAGAGATGATTTATTGGCTACACGATCAGGGCGTACAACTGATAGAGCAGCCCATGGATAAGGCCGATCTTGAGGGCAATGCATGGCTTACAGGGCGTAGTCCGATCCCTATCTTAGCAGACGAGGCGGTACAACGATTGTCAGATTTGGAAGGCTTAAGAGGCGCTTATCACGGCATCAACATTAAGCTGATGAAAAGTGGCGGCATATATGAAGGTCATCAAATGATCCTTAAAGCCAAATCTATGGGTATGAAAGTACTGATTGGCTGCATGAGCGAAACCTCTTGTGCTACACAGGCAGGAATGGCCTTAGCGCCATTGTGCGACTGGGCAGACCTGGATGGGCCATGGCTAACAAAAAACAATCCTTTTACCGCGCCTAAAATGATTGAGGGAAAATACCAGCTAAGTCAGCTGCCAGGGCTAGGGCTGGAAGGGATAAACCCTTCTTTATTTACTTCCGGTTTTTAAGAGTATTGCGCATTTCCTTTATCATCTGTAGTTTTAAATAAAGAAAAAATGCAGCGGTAATTACGAATAAGCCAATTACTAAATATTGTTTATTGTTATAACCCCATACCATTCCAAAAATGGAAAGGATGATACCCAGGTTATAAAAAACGTTTAATGCGATCTTCTTTCCCATGCTTAGTAAACAGGCATGTTAGGATCAAAAGCTTCTTGCCATGCAAGGATACCACCTTTTAAGTTATAAAGGTTGGTTAAACCCAATTGATGCTCCAATTGCATTACTGCCGCAGCACTTCTTTTACCGCTTCTGCATTGGAAAATTACTGGTTTATCTTGCGCTATTTGATCTGCCTCGATTAAAATACCACCCAAAGGAATGTTCAGGCCATTAAGGTTTGAGGTTTCATATTCAAATGTTTCCCTTACATCAATCAATTGAAAATCTTCGTTGTTGTCGATCTTTTCTTTAAGCTCTTGAACTGTTATTTCTTTTATCATGTTATTCAATTTTTTCAAAGATAATTAAATCAAGCATCTTCCTGAAATAAATGGTCCCCTGATCTGGAATATGAAATTCCACTAACAATATGCTATTTATTTCTGTAACAACTTAATACCCCGTGCGTTTAATATGAAGTCTTTATTAACTTTGTTTTTTTACATCATGAATTCTATATCTCGTTTCTTTTGGTTTTGCTCCGGTGCGCACATTTCGACCCTGGCAAAACACCCAACTGAGCACAACAAATATATAGGCATAGGCGCCACCATATTCTTTACCGGGTTGTTTGCAGCCCTTTCGGGTGGCTATGCCATGTACTTTGTTTTTAAAGGTGATCCCGCCGCTGTACTTTTTGCCGTGTTTTTTGGCATCATCTGGGGATTGGCCATTTTTAATATGGATCGATATATCGTATCCAGCATCAATAAAAACGCCAGCGCCAATAAACAGATCCTACAAGCTACACCTCGTATTTTACTAGCCATTATGATCGGGATTGTCATTTCTCGTCCACTGGAGCTTAAAATATTCGACAAAGAGATTAAAGAGCGCTTAAAGGTAAGCTATCTCAACAACCAACGCTCACAAATTGACACCCTCAACGTCGCATTTGAAAACAAATATGCCATAGAATTAAATAAGCTAGCCGATGCTAAAGCGCAGCGAGATTCGACAGCCAACGGCATAAAATCCGACAGGGAGAAGCTTAACTTTGAAATATTTGGCAATAAAACGACCGAAACATCGGGTATAATGGGCTATGGTCCTTACGCCAAAAGAAAGGAAATCGAATTACAGCAGCGGGAAAAAGAACTAGATACTTTAACTGCCGACGTACGTGCCCTGGAGAAGTTTGTGGATGGTCGCAAACAGTTTGATGGACTGATGACGGAAAAGCTATATACGGGAAAACAACTGGATAGTCTAACCAGCATTGCCGGTTTTGCAGACAGGAATTGGGCCCTGGGACAGCTTAGCTTTAACCGCGACGGAACCAGAGACATGAGTACTTATCTAGCCGTTACATTTATTGGTTTATTATTTATTTTCTTTGAATGTCTGCCAGTTTTCGTAAAATTGATGAGTAGTAAAGGACCGTACGACAAATCGGTGGAAAATTTAGAGCTTACACAAATTTACGAATCCGACAAAGATCGTGAATATGAAACCGCGGTTATTGATGGAATACAGGAAACACGAGTTTCCACTGAAACTGAAAAACGAAAAGAAATTATAAAGGGTCAAGCCTATCACGACCTTCAAAATCATAATTGGGATAGCTAAGCCCATTTAAAAACAACATAATCAAACTGAACTAATGAAAAAAACTGTTTACACGCTTTTAGCGCTATTATTTACCCAGTTAGCCTGGGCTCAAAACATCGACAAAATCATCAATAAGGAATATGTAGACAGGCTAATAAAAACGCTGAGTAGTGACGAAATGGAGGGCAGAGCCACTTTTAGTCCTGGTATTGATAAGGCAGCAACTTTTATCGAATCGGAGTTTAAAAGTATTGGACTCTTACCAATGGAAGGTGAAACCGGATTTAGACAAACTTTTGAAAGGGATGGGAAGCAACTATTTAACGTTGTAGGGATAATTCCAGGCAAGTCTAAAGCCAAAGAATTGGTTGTCTTTTCGGGTCATTATGATCACCTTGGAATTATAAAAGCTACTGGCGATGAACAAGACAGTATAGCCAATGGCGCCGATGATGACGCTTCGGGTACCACTGCAATGATTGCGCTGGCAAAGTATTACAAAAAGCTAAACAACAACGAGCGCACTTTAATTTTCGTAGCCTTTACGGCAGAAGAACTAGGTGGTTTTGGCTCAAAATATTTCTCAAAGAAATTGAATCCAGACGATGTAGTTGCCATGTTTAATATTGAAATGATTGGAAAGGAAAGCAAGTTTGGTAAAAACACCGCTTTTATTACTGGCTTTGACAAGTCTGACTTTGGCAAAATCCTTCAGAAAAATCTAGCTGGAACACCATTTACTTTTCATCCGGATCCTTATATCAAACAAAATCTGTTTTACAGAAGTGACAATGCCACGCTTGCCGCATTAGGTGTTCCGGCACATACCATTAGTACTGATCAGATAGATACCGATCAGTTATATCATACGGTTAAAGATGAGTATAGCACACTAGATTCAGAAAACATTCTGGCCACTGTTAAAGCGATTGCGCTTAGCGCGACAAGTATTGTAAAAGGTACCGATACGCCAACAAGAATCCCTAGACTAATAGAAAAGCACGATTAGATCGCCATTTCCATTACATAATCATTCATAAGGAAACCGTTACCGATATCAAGGTCAACGGTTTCTTTTACATTAAAGCCCGCTTTTAGATAAAATTTGGTCGCCTTATTGTCTCTATTTACATTCAGCTCCAGCGACTTCCCTCCCGCTCTTCTTACCATATTCACCACCTCATTAATCAGCAGTTTACCCAGGCCTTTGCCATGAGCTTCGGGCAGCACATATAATTTGTGTAATTTATAAATAAAGTTAGTCGAATCGTGAATAGAAAAGCTGGCAAAGCCAAGGTCGATGTCATTCTCTTCTGCAATTAAAAAAGTATAGCCCTTTTGAAATTGGGAAAGTAATTCGCCTTTATTGTACATCTTTTCGAGCATGTATTCAATTTGCTCAGCCGAAATAATGTCACTGTAAGCAACAGGCCAGGTTTTATTTGCCATCTCCTGAATACTTTCAATATCCTCTTCTTTTCCGTTTCTTAAAAGAATCATAATACCTCACTTATAAATAGATACTCCGTTGTAAAAATAAACTCTACAAAGCCATCATTAATAACAACAAAGTCACCATTTTCTTCTTGCTTAAGGTTACTTGTTTCGAAATAAGAGATCACCTCGATTTTAAATACGCTGCCTTTTGGCTTCCATACTTTAAATCCTGATTTTATAGCATATGCCTTTTCCGTTTCGGTAAACACCACAATGTTGATTTCGGAAATGTAGCTGCCCAGTTCCCTCAAATTACTTTTTGTATCGATCACATTAACCGCCTGGTAATTCTCTGCGATCAGGAAGTCTAACACAGCATCCAACTCTTCTGTTTTAACTTCAATCACTCTCGTGTTTTCCTGAAAAGCATGATTACCCGAAGCATTTACAACCGCATCAACCTTTAAGCCCATACTAATGGCCTTTTCGTAAACCGAATCGTTAACGATCAAAGTTGGACTCCACTCCAGTAATTGTCCTAGATATTCTTCATTAAAAGCACCAAATTGATGAATGTACAGTGCCGGCTCTTGTTTTTCTCTGATGATATGGTGTGATGACATTCTTAGCCCGCTCTATAAACGTAAAATTTCTTATTTCTAATTGGCTGTCCTTTAATCTCCAAACATTCTCCTTTTTTATCTCTGGTGTGTTTGATTATGAAAGGCTCATCACTTACTTTGCAAGCTTCATAAGCTAGTTTCAATCGGTCGATATAAGTATCTGCATCAACTTTCCATTTCTTGCCTAAATACCAAAAATAAGCCGATACATTTCTTGAACTTCCTAGCATTTTTCCATCTAGCCTAATATGAGTTGGATTTAGTTCTTTATAAGGAAGAACTGCCTGGGTATAAAACTCACTAAAATCTTTGTATTCTGGAATAACGTTTACTGTGCTCATAATTCAATTTCCCGCAATTTACGTGATTTCCTACGCTTGTGATAATTTTTGAGATAATATTGTTGTCGTGTACACAAGGAAGCATCATTCTTAATGGATTGCAAACGTTTGCGCGGTGTTTAGCAAAGCAAGTACACTGCTTACTTTGCTACATTTTATAACTTTACGTAGCAACAAACCAAAATCTATTTAGATTCTCAGCAACCACCTATTAAACAATAATGATGAAAATATTTTGTCGATCCAAACTTCAACGTTCAACCCTGCTTGCATTAGCTTTTCCTTTACTGATTTCTGATGCACCAGTCTGGGCAGCACAAAAAGCAACCATCGTACAGCAGCTAACACAACAAGATCAAAAAGTAATTAGTGCAAAGAAAGTCGGCCCGACTGTGATTGAGGTATTACTCTCCAACAATCAACGCCTGACATTAGATTTTTATAGTGATCAAATATTCCGACTTTTCCAGGACAATTCGGGCGGAATAATGAGAGATCCGGAAGCTAAACCTGTGGCTAAAATCTTAGTAGAAAATCCAAGAAGACCCGTTACAAAATTAAATCTTGCCGACGGAACTAATTTGGTTACGATAACCACGGATAAAATCATTATTGAGATAGACAAGAATACTACTTTATTAAAAATCATCAATCCGGTTACTAAGGCTGTTATTCTGGAAGAGGCCGCAGCACCTAGTTTCGGAAAAGCGGTCGTAATCCTGACATTAAAAGAAAATCCACAAGAATATTTTTATGGTGGTGGCGTACAAAATGGTCGTTTTTCGCATAAAGGAAAGGCAATTTCCATAGAAAACCAAAACAGTTGGACAGACGGCGGAGTAGCCTCTCCAACACCATACTATTGGTCCTCTAACGGCTATGGCATAATGTGGAACACCTTCAAAAAAGGTAAATATGACTTTGGAGCTAAAGAAAAGGGCCTAGTAAAATTATCACACGAAACCGATTATCTAGATGTATTTTTCATGACGGGCGATGGGGCTTCAGCTCTTTTGAACGATTTCTACCAACTGACAGGAAACCCTGTATTGTTGCCTAAGTTTGGCTTTTATCAAGGGCATTTAAATGCTTACAACCGAGATTTCTGGAAAGAAGATGAAAAAGGGATTTTATTTGAGGACGGCAAACGCTACAAAGAAAGTCAGAAGGATAATGGAGGGACAAAAGAATCCCTAAACGGAGAAAAAAATAACTATCAGTTTTCTGCCCGCGCTGTTATTGATCGATATAAAAAGAACAATATGCCATTTGGCTGGATACTGCCAAATGATGGGTATGGTGCCGGCTATGGGCAAACGGAAACTTTGGATGGAAATATTCAGAACCTGAAAAGTTTAGGTGATTACGCGCGTAAAAATGGTGTAGAAATTGGGTTGTGGACACAGTCCGATCTTCACCCTAAACCTGAAGTTAGCGCTTTACTGCAAAGAGATATCTTAAAAGAGGTAAAAGATGCGGGTGTCCGCGTATTAAAAACGGATGTAGCCTGGGTTGGTGCAGGATATTCGTTTGGACTTAACGGAGTAACAGATGTGGCTCAAATCATGTCCAAGTACGGAAATAACAGCAGGCCTTTTATCATTTCCTTAGATGGTTGGGCTGGCACACAACGTTATGCAGGTATTTGGTCGGGCGACCAAACCGGGGGCGTATGGGAATATATTCGTTTTCATATCCCGACTTATTTGGGTGCTGGCTTATCCGGACAGCCTAATATTACTTCGGATGTGGATGGTATTTTTGGCGGTAAAAATACAGTGATCAATACCAGAGATTTCCAATGGAAAACCTTCACGCCAATGCAATTGAATATGGATGGTTGGGGTGCTAACGAGAAGTATCCACAGGCATTAGGCGAGCCTATCACATCCATTAACCGAACCTACTTAAAGCTCAAATCGGAGTTAATGCCCTATTCCTATAGCATTGCCAGAGACGCTGTCACAGGCTTGCCGATGATCAGGGCAATGTTCCTTGAATATCCAAATGTCTATACCAAAGGAACTGCAACTCAATATCAATTCTTATATGGGCCTAATTTTTTGGTTGCGCCAATCTATCAGGCAACCAAATCAGATGAAAAAGGCAATGACATTCGCAATGGAATTTATCTACCTGAAGGAGTCTGGATTGATTATTTCACAGGAGAAAAATATGCCGGTAACACTATCTTAAACAACTTCGCCGCGCCGTTATGGAAGCTTCCTCTGTTTGTAAAAAGCGGAGCAATTATTCCAATGACAAACGCGAACAATAATGTAATGGAGATCAACAAAGGAACGCGTACTTATGAAATTTATCCATCTGAAAAAAGTTCGTTTAGAGAATATGATGACGACGGAACTACAGAACAATACAAATTAGGCAAAGGTGCGTCGACTTTAATTGAAGCGGAAGTTGATCAAAAAAACCGCGCCCTTGTGACCATTCATCCTTCACAGGGTGATTTTAATGGTTTTGTAAAAGAAAAAGCTACAGCGTTTAAAATAAATGTAACAGCAAAACCGAAGAACCTCTCTGCTAAAATCGGGGAAAACAAAGTCAAACTGGCTGAAGTAAATTCAATGGATGAATTTTTAAAGAAAGAGAATGTATACTTCTACGATGCAACTCCTAACTTAAATAGGTTTGCAACTAAGGGAAGCGAGTTTGAAAAAATTGCTATCAACAAAAACCCTCAACTTCTGGTAAAACTTGGCACTACCGACATTACAAAAAATGCTATAACCCTCATCATTGAAGGGTTCAAATATGAACCAGCAAATAAACAACTGGTCTCATCAGGAAAATTAACTCCTCCTGCTAACGCCCGCGTTACCGCGGATAATACAGAGGCTTATACGTTGAAACCGACATGGGAAAAGGTTAATCATGCAGATTTCTATGAAATAGACTTCAATGACATGCATTATACGACCATCAAAGACACCACACTATTATTTGATGGATTGACTCCAGAAACCGCTTATTCTTTTAAACTGCGTGCAGTAAATAAAGATGGTCATTCTGATTGGACAGAAATTAAAGCAACGACTAAGTCTAATCCGCTGGAATTTGCTATTCAGGGAATTGTTGCCAAAACAACCGCCGAAAATCAAGGGGGCTCCGGTATCGGAAAACTGTTTGATTTTGATGAAGGGAACATGTGGCATACAAAATGGGGTACAAAATCGGTTCCTTTTGACATGATTCTTGATCTAAAATCAATCCATCAACTGGATAAATTCCATTACCTGCCACGTATAGGGAAAGGAAATGGAATATTGCTGAAAGGTCAGGTGTTTTATAGTAACAATAAGGAAAACTGGACCGCAGCAGGCTCGTTCGAATGGGCTAACGATGACGCTGTTAAGATATTCAACTTTAGCAATCATCCGTCAGCTCGCTACCTTAAAATTGAGATTACAGATGGTGTGGGCGGCTTTGGCTCAGGTCGTGAATTATATGTGTTTAAAGTTCCAGGAACGGAAAGCTATCTTCCTGGAGACATTAACAACGACCGTTTGATTGACAGAAATGACCTGACTTCTTACACCAACTACACGGGATTGAGAAAAGGTGATGCCGACTTTGAAGGCTACATCAGTAACGGTGACATCAATAAAAATAACCTAATCGATGCTTATGACATTTCGGTTCTCGCGACACAGCTTGATGGTGGAATAAATGATCGTAAAATTGATAAAGTAGCCGGTAAAATTGATATAAGTACTGAGAAACAAAACTATAACAAAGATGAAATCATCGAAGTTAAAGTGAAAGGAACAGGGTTTAAATCTGTAAATGCTTTAAGTTTTGCATTGCCATACAATCCACAGGATTACGACTTTGTAGGGTTGCAAGCTTTGAACATGAAACAAATGGACAATCTTACTTACGACAGACTACATACCAAAGGAACTAAGGCCTTGTACGCGACATTTGTTAACGTAGGAAATAAAGAAGCCTTAGAGGGCAGCAAAGAACTGTTTATATTGAAATTAAAAGCTAAACGTAAAGTGAAATTTGATCTTAAGGTTATTGATGGATTTTTGGTTGACAAGAACCTGGAAACAGTTAAATTCTAAACAGATTTTAATAATTGCTTAATATATTACAAAAAACCTCTCCGCTTGGAGAGGTTTTAATGTTGAAGGATTAGAGACATAAACAAGCACTATCGTTGGCTGCGCTCCTCCATATTCAAATCCGTATCAAATGGACTTTTTGTAAAAGGGTAAATCGACTGTTTTAAAAACCCTTTAGGATATTGCGCTTCATGCACCCCTGTTCCAGCTGGCCATTTTTTGCCCGGAAGGTAATAGGTGCCAAAAATCATATCAATAAAGGGGAATATCGACGCGAAGTTATGCCCATAATACTTAGGGTCTTCACAATGATGCCAGTGATGGTATTGAGGGGTAGTAAATATGTATTTTAGAAAGCCGAAATTAATGCGGGTATTGGCATGTATAAGAACCGCGTGAATGGCTATAAAAATGATATAGACATTAAAAACCGTAGAAGAAAAGCCCAAGATATATAAGGGAATAAAAGTCATGGCTCTGGTAAAAAATATATCCATAAAATGGGTACGGCTACCTGCCAACCAGTCCATACTTTTTGTAGAATGGTGAATAGAGTGAAACCTCCACAAAGATACCCGGGTATGAAAAAAGCGGTGTGCCCAATATTGGAAAAGGTCTGTTGTGAAAAAAGCCAAAAATAAGGCTAATAAAAAAGGTAGGCTCTGCACCCAATCGTGTATTTTATCCAAACCAATCCAACCAAAGAATAATACAGCAGGCTTTTGGGTCACTATGCCAAAAAACTGAATAAAAAGATGACTGATAACGAAATACATCAGATCCGTTCTCCATTCTTCATGAAACTTAGTCTGTGATTTATTTTTAGGAAAGAAAAGCTCCAAAGGGATAAAAATAGCCGTCATGAGTAGTAAATCCAGCAACATCCAGTCCAGCCCAAAATGCCAGCTTGTCTTTTCAACAGCCCGGCCTTCTACTGTAAAAGCACCTAAAAGAATAGCTATACCGGCAATTCCTGAGCCTATCAAAGCCCATTTTAGTCTTTTACTGAGGATTAAGCTAAGTAAAGCAAAGAAAAACGTGGCAATGATTCCGCCCGCCATTAAAGTTTCCATACTCTCTTTAGTATATACCTCTCGGAATTCGGGGGTAGTTAGCTGTTCCGGATAACGGAAACAAAAGATTCCAAGCAATACCAGTATTGATAAAAAAATGGAGATGTATCCACTAATTTGGCCTTGACCAACCTTTAAACGCTTATTAGGTGACATAAAAAAATGGTAATTTTAGTTTTTCGTAGTTTATTGATAGGGTGAAGATATAAAAAAGAACCTTTTTATTGACCCCGAAATAATCTATAGTACGAAAAAAGCCTCCAGATTTTCATCTAAAGGCTTTTTGAATAATTTCCCCATGCTTGCTTTACGGTGATTTAAAATCAATTAACTAACGATTGATCTCGATCCGGAGCTCTTCTTGCATATGGCGAGTAGTTCCATTAAGTACATACTCATAGGATAATAAGAAAACATTGAATTTCCGACCAAAAGCTTCCTCTATCTTAAAGATATTGGGATATCTTTCATCACCATCCAATTGCTTTACATTAATATCCTTGTAAGGCTTAATTGTGACATTGTTGTTAGCCCCAACCTCCAGTACAATAGAGGTCTTATTGATATGGCTCACATTACTTTCAAACGACTCCGTCCCAGCGACTACCCGCACACTATTACCCGTTAGGGGGAACAACTTCTTATTACCCGCTGTCACCATATTGTTTGCCAATCCAGTCATAGAGTAAAAGGTATTTTCTGCCTGAGATGCGTAATCGTTCTTGATCAGCACCTGATAGAGGATTGTATTTTTCTTCGAATTTATTTCAACTCCAGAGACATCTGTAGCCTTTAATTCGATAAAATAAGTCGAATCCGGCGACAAGCCATCTGGGCGTAACTTAACCATCGTACGTCCAGTACGCTCTCCTGCCTTGATCAGGATTTTATAATCAACGATTTCATATTTATCCTTAGACAAGAGCTTTGCATACAAATTCTTATCCCCATCAAAAAGCGACCGATTGTAAAAATCTAGCTGAGCGTTACCTTCTTCCAATTGGATAACCATGTCCTTTGTCGGCGAATGTGTTCCTCCTGCAGAAGCTGCGATATATCCAATTACCTCTTTCCCCGTCAAGGGCACGATTTCCTGAAAAGTATTGTAATAGCTGCTACTGATCAAAGCGACCTCATTTTTGTACATTTCCCTTTCAAATATTTCGTTGTCTTTGCATGATGAGAGCACCGTAGCGAGGGCCAAAATCATTATATACCTTGGTTTCATATTTATATTTTTTATCGTTTAACCTAATAGCCCGGATTCTGATCCAGAGAAGGTAATCTTCTCATTTCGGCACGTGGTATGGGTAAAAAAGCCAACTTTTTGTGGACCACACGCGTCATAAATGATGATGTCCCCGGAATAACGCGTTGGTAATACGTGTCCTTAGTAGCTCCATCTGGATTCATACCGCGTATAGGTTCGCGTTCCGTTTCTTCATAGATACCCCAACGACGCACGTCATAAAAACGTCTGTTTTCCCACAACAGCTCTACCATGCGCTCACGTTCGATTTGTTTTTGAATTTCTGTTGCGCTGTTGAGTTGGCTTGCCTTTAATCCTGGTAAACCTGCACGATAACGTACCAGATTAAAAGCGGCTTTTATCTCTTCCGGGTTTCGGGACATCAAATATTGGTGATCTCCGAGCTGTACAGTGTGACTCCCTGTCAAATTATTAAGTGCTTCAGCGTACGACAAAAGTATCTCCGCATAACGGATGATGGAATAAGCTTTTTTGATGTGGCGGGCACCTGTACCCTGAAAAGCATCCATAGGGTGATTATATTTTTTGATAACGTAACCTGTGATCGGGTAGTTAGGCGAAGTTGCTGTTACTCCACCGCGGCCATCGGCATCCTGGTAGTAGTACTTGGCAGTGTAATTGTTGACCGAGGCACTAGACTGCGCCTGCCATACGGCTTCGTTAAACCCAATAGATGCATAGAAGCGCATTTCACGGTTAGCATACATTTTATACACCCCAGAATTGAGCGGATATCCGGAAAAATTCCGCGGCTGTGTAGTAAAGCCAGTTTCAGAATAATAACCGTTGGCAGCAGCTTCTTCTTTGGTACGGCCGTCGTCCATCAGATAAGCATCAACCACTTTCTGTGTGACGCAAAAACGACCCCAGCCACCGAGAGAAGGGGGCATAGATCCTTTACTAATGGTTGTCTCCATATAGCCTGTATTTCTACCCCAGATAATCTCTTTATTGATTTCCGCAACAGCTTCACCATTGAAGATATCCGAATAAGATCTTAATGGATCAATCCCACCAGCTCCATTAGGATAAACGCCATAGAAATTAGGATCAGAAGTAACTCCTTGAGGAAGCGCGGGAGTTTTATCGTCGTTCACGACTGTATATAGTTTGTACAACCCAAGATCCATCACACGCTTTGCTGCTGCAGCAGCTACAGCCCATCTGGCTTCGTTATATTGTTGTGATACGTAATGTACATTATCTGTCTTACGTCTCCAGTTACCAAAATAAGAACCCGCTACCGGCCCACCATTGAACAGCGGACTTGCATGGATGAGACGTAGGCGAGCTACTAAAGAAAGCGCTGCTCCCTTGGTTGGGCGGCCAAAATCCAGAAGAGATACATCTCCTGGGAGTAGCGACGCTGCCTTTTCAAACTCCTCGCAGGTATAGTTCATCGTCTCGTCGTAGGTCGCCCTTGGACGGTCATAATATTCGATAGGTTCATTAGTGTTGACGACTTCATCGCCCAGTAGGATCGCAGGACCGTAATCCACCAAAATATTGTAGTAGGCATAAGCACGGATAAAGCGCGTATATCCTTCTATCCTGAGGCGATCCATATTGGTCATGCCCTTAGGCCGATCAAGATTTTGCAAGATACTATTACATTTACGGATGATCTTGTAGTATTTCCCCCATTGATTTAAGCTAGGGTCGCTATCTCCGAAGAAATCGGGAGAGATGCGTCCCGTAGCAAAGTCCATTCCATAATACACATTGCTCGACCCACCTCCCGTGAGCCCGTTCAAACCTTCATCAGTAGCCATGGGCCCGGGAGTATAACCAAGCCTGATGGTATTTGATTCATCCGGAAACATGGCCGCAGCACCCCACATATAAGCCTCGATATTCCGAGGGTTGGCAAAAGCTGAATCGATGTTAAATTCATCATCAAAATATTCCTCGATATTTAGATATTTCTTACAGGATGATGCCATTACAATCAACTGGATCATGAAGGCTACTTGTACTATTCTTTTTATGATTGACGTTTTCATATCATTAAATTAGATCTGCATTAAAAATTGACGTACACTTGAAATGAATATGTGGACGGTATTGGGTATTTACGCCCATTCCAGGCAGCTTGTTCCGGGTCAAAGATTTTAACCTTATCCCACACATATAGATTACTACCTACAAATTGCAGATCCATAGAAGAAACGCCAATGCGTTTCAGAAATGCAGGGTTAATGTTATAATTCAATGTGATTTCCTCCAGACGGATGTAACTCGCATCTCCTTGCCAGTATGTTGACAACTGGCTATTGTTGGTGTTGTTGCCATATTGCAACCGGGGGAAACGGGCATTGGGGTTTTCGGCCAATGCAGGATCTATACCATTGGCTATAGCATAATCCATCGGAATCCATCGATTTCTTGGATCCGAGGCTAAGGAAAGCACGTTGCCCAAGTTGCCTTCAAAGAATGGCATATAGCCCATTCCATTTACCTTTTTTATGTCATTTACCGTCGTCGGCTGCCCAACATAGAAAAAGGACGTCCTTCCTGTTCCCTTGAACAACACTCCTAAAGTCAATTTTTTGTACCGGAACTCTCCTCCCAGACCATACATCGCCAGGGGGTAATTGCTATGTGTCAGCGGTACCATATCGAGTTTATCAATAGTACCGTCACCATTTACATCCTTATACTTGATATCACCAGGCAATACCTCTCCAAACGTTTGTTGGGGGCTATATTTAATATCATCTTCGTCTTTAAAGAGTCCCATAGCTTGATAACCTCGTATAGAATTATATGGGAATCCATTGTACTCCAGATAAGGATACTCCAAATAAGCTTGCTCCCAATTCTGAACAACATTTTTAGAATAGGTAAAATTACCTCGCAAGGTGAAACCTAAGTCTTTGGATAGGTTGGTAGTATAACTTATATTTCCATCAACTCCAGAACTTTTCATGCGGCCTACGTTGGCAAAGGGATTGGATATAACACCCACATATTCCGGAACCTGTACCCGCTGTTGAAAAATACCATTACGTTGATCTTTGAAAATATCCACCACAAAATCCACCTTATTGTTAAAGAGCTTACCTTCAATTCCTAAATTGGATTTAATAGCTTTTTCCCAAGCCAGGTTATCCGCCCCAATCCGTGTTTCACCAATTGTCTCAATACCAGGCACCCCCCACACATTGCCATTACCCTGGTTTACTTTCGTTAGGTAAGGGAAACGGATACTCGAAATTCGATCATTACCCACGGTACCATAGGAAGCTCTGATCTTAAAATAATTAAGCCAAGGCGCAGCTTCTTTTACAAATTTATATCCAGTAGGGACCCAGCCTAGGGCTATTGATGGGAAAAAACCGTATTGTCTGCCAGGTTGAAAATTCTCAGATCCGGTATACCCAAAATTGACATCTAACAGGTATGTATCCCGAAAACCATATGTCAGCCTACTTGATACCCCCTGATAACGCAATGGGATGGCATCCATATTACTAGTAGCGTCCTCGGTATCTTTGGCATCACTAATGTAGTAATAAATCAATGCGGATGTCCGGTGATCGGCACCGAATATTTTATCATAATTGATGACAGACTCAAAGTGGTACTTGCGGTACTGTCGCGTACCTTTACTATAACTTGCTTTTTGCTCCTGTACCGTCTCCTGCATAATGAGAGAGCCATCGAAGGCCCGACCTAAAGCATTATAAAGAGCCGGTTGTACGCGCCTGCGTTCCTCGAAGTAACTATATATATCATAAGCCCCCTGAACGCGGAATTTAAGTCCATCCAACACACTGGAAAGATCCTGATTGAGGGCCAATGTGGTTTTGCCTTTATATACCTCATCTGATGCTTTACCAGTGCGGTTGATCATGACATATGGCGAAGATCGGTCTTCACCTCCAAGACCTGGAAGCAAGCCATTGGAATACCGAGTAGGAAGAGTCAGCGGAGTAAGTCGTGACTGCGCGCCCCATATATAATCGGTATTTGCTAATCCTGGCTGGTTCAACCTAGATAAAAACCCATCCGCCCCCAGGAAAACCTTCGTAGTCTTAGTCAGATTGATATCTAAATTGATCCTGTAATTGTAGGTATTAAAACCCACGTTAGAGCTATATACACTATTCTTATCCACTTTATAAGCTGCACTTTCGTTTTTGCCACCAAGGCTCAGGAAATAGCGTGCTACCTCAGAGCCTCCACGACCACTCATATAATAACTCTGGCGCCAGGAATTCTTATTGAGGATCTCGTCTTGCCAATCGACATCGGGGTACATATCCAAATCCAAACCATCGCGGATGATGCCCATTTCCGTCTGATTGTAGAGAGGGCTCTGGCCACGGACAACACTTGCCTCGTTCGCCAATTTAGCGTAATCATAAGCATGTAAATATTCTGGCAAGCGACTGAGATGGGATAAGGTTGTATTGGCACGCGCGGTAATCTGCATACGATCTACCTGACCTCGCTTGGTCGTAACCAGTACTACCCCATTAGCTCCCCTAACTCCATATACCGCGGTGGCCGACGCATCCTTTAGGATCGAGAAACTTTCAACATCTGCCGGATCAATGGTATTGAGGTCCCCCTCTAAACCATCGATGAGCACTAAGGCGCTACTATTGGCTCCAAATGTACCGATACCACGTATCCAGAACTCTGAAATATTCTTCCCTGGTTCTCCACTGCCTAATCTGGAGATAACACCAGCGGCTCTTCCTCCCAGGAGGTTTGCAATTGACGGTGCCGGGGATTGAAGGTCCTTTACATCCACTGTGGTGATGGCACCTACAGAACTTATTTTCCGTTGTACATTGCCCAGACCTACGATCATCACCTCATCCATGGTATTAGAATTTTCGATGAGTTTGATAGTTAAATTGTTGCTTGATTCAATAGCCAGGTGTTCAACAGCGTTAAAACCTAAAAAACTAAAAACTACCTTATCGCCATAGACAGCTTTAATACTAAATTTTCCATCGCCACTGGTGGATGTACCAATAGACGGTTTGTCTTTAACATACACGGATACGCTTGGAATCGGTTTATTTTCTTTATCCACAACGGTACCTGCAATCGTTAACTCTTTCACTTGTTGTGCGGAAGTCGTATTGAGCGATAAGCACAACGACAGTATGCACATAATCTGAATGAACTTCATTTTAGATAGATTTTTATTCAATAACTAATTTTCTTATACGTGCATTACTCCAGTCAGCGATATAGATATCACCTTGCTCATTGACAGCCACTCCCCAGGGCTGGTTGAACAGAGATTCAACCGGTCCACCATCTTTATACCCAGGAGTGCCCGGCTGACCTGCTACCGTAGTGACTATATTATCAGCCGATACCATACGAATACAATGGTTGCCGTAATCCGCAACAAACATGTTTCCATTGTTATCAAACTTAATATCTTTGGGGTAGTTAAATAGTGCATCAGCCAGTGGGCCATCTCGAAATGCACTACCACCAGGGGCGTTGAGTCGTTTAAAACCTCCTGTTCCATTGGGATCACGAAGATCTAGAACCGAAATACCTTGCCTGAATTCGGTCGGAGTAGCATTAGAATGGAGGGTGATATACAGGAGCCAGGGCTTTGCGGGATTAATCGCCTGACCATATTGTGATCCATAAGGCCCCTGGTGAACAATTTTTGCCTCTAATGTTTCGGGATTTATTCTAGCAATCTTTCCATCACGATACCTCGTATAGAGATACCCATCATAAGGACAATAAGTCACAAAATTTTTGTAACGATCCGCTTCTACGATCGAGTTAAAATCTGCCTTAGAGAATTTGACGTTACGTTGACGGGGATACCAAGCTTCCCTTGGGTCAAATGTGAAGATTACCTCCTTAGTAGACTCGTGAGCAGCCGTCAGCATACCAGTTGCCCGGTCCACGGTAAGCCCGTTAGCAAATAAGATACGACCGGTTGCGATTGATTCGATCAGTGGTGTCACGATGTTTTGCTGCTCATTTATTCTGGCTACTCCAAACGTAGCTGGACTACCACCATCTCTCCAGGACATAAATATATTACCTTCGGCATCCAGTTCCAGGTATTTACCATAAACTTCGGCTTCGGAGAGTGTCCCCGGTTTAAAGTTCTTTTGACCATTGCCGGTAACAGTACTTACCTGAGCTTGAATATGGTAAGCAAAGGTACCTTCATAAGTGAGGGAATCAGCACCTACAACTACAGAAATGCGGGGGTTATCACCTGGGAGACGAGGTACGATGGCATAAATCCGATTGCCACTCGATGAGATAACTGAAGCTTTTGCATTATTGAAATAGACCTTGACTTTACCTGGGTCAGTTCCAAAATTCTCCCCATCCAAAAGTATCTTATCTCGAGCTCCCCCCTCATTGGGAAAAAATGATGTAAGTACTACTGGTTTTGAAGGGTCATGGGCTTTACTTGGACCTTCCTTTTCGCTCTTACAAGAAAGAAAACAAAAAGAACTGAAGCATACCAATAAAAAGGTGACAAAACACCTTTCAGCAAATTTTCGGTGATTTTTCATTTAAAAAATGGTTTAAATTTGGGATTGCATTACTTTAAATTTTATTGCATTTGGTTTATAAAAATGAATATATAAAATAAAAAACAACAAAATGAAATAAAAGAAAAGAAAAAGGAGTGTTACTAAGCATGATTAACAATTAAATGAAAGAAATAATAACACAAAGTAAAGGTTTCGCAAGTTATCTTAATATTAACATTAAATCAACTTACAAATCGAAAGAGGCCAGGATAATTTGATTCCATTGGATTTTTACCACCGTCATAAGCTAGGCTTAACATTCTGTACATATAGCTGTAATAAATTTGCAAAAAAACAATCCAGGGTACGTTAGTGGCCATAGGAAATTTATGCTTGGAAGCTATAACAGGAAGTTCTTTCATAAACACGGGATCTGTCATACAAAATGTCATAAACAGATCCTCTATTGACAATGAAATTTCCCAAAAATCAAACACCCATTTTCCGACTTGAAAACTGGTATAGAAATTATCCCACTCAAGGGAATAATCGAATTCCCCATGACACAAAAAAGCCAGCGCTTATGTCTAAACGCTGGCAAAGGTAGTGGTCTCCAAGACACCGATTTCAAACTCTTTTGAGGCGATGATAATAATCATTCAGTCAAAATGAATAATACAATTGGGCAATAGTCTTTTGATTTTTGCTTTTTCTTTATCACTTAATTTATTCCTTTCAATATGGAGTTCTTGTAGCTGTTGCAAGTTTGCTATTGTCAATGGTAGGGTCTTAAGTTGATTGTTTCCAAGTTCTAAGTATAATAGTCTTTTAAGATTTCCGATTTCTACAGGTAGTTTTTTTAGCTTATTAAAATTTATAATTAATATTCGAAGCTCTTTTAGGTTTCCAATCTCGGGGCGGATAACCTCCATTCCATTTGAACTCATTGATAGCTCTTGTAGTTGCTGTAGCTCTGAGATTACTACTGGGAATGCCTTAAATCTATTTCCGCCAATATTAATGGATAACACATTTTTTAGTTTAGCAAAAGACTTTAGCAAAAATGTTTCGGCCTGATCACCTATATCAAAAGCCACAACTTTATCCGGATTTCTTACAGCCGATTGAATGCTTTGATATTCTGGAAGATCCCTGAATTTTCTAATGTAACTCCAATAGGATCTTGAATCATCTATCATTTCAAGTGAAAAAGGGTAAGACTTTCCACTTCTATTAATAGAATCACCTTTGTTAAGTTTCCCTGTCAGTTTTAATGTGCCAAAGCTAGGTGTATAGAAGTAAGAACCTACTATCGTTGAATCAAGAAGCACCAAATAATTGAGTTTAATAGGCAGTTTTTTAGTTTCAGATAATTTGATATATCCGTCACAAACATAGGTTGGCCGAAAACCATTATCCTGCGCATTTAAACTATGACTAAAAAACATAATAAAAAGAAAAAAGAAGAAGCGTTTCATACATTAAAAATAAGGTATTAATAGAAAACATCTGCGTTTTAGTAGAAATTAAAAAGCCTTCAGAATTTATCCAAAGGCTTACAAAGTTTGTGGTGGCAACTTTACAAATCTCGAACTATTTCCTGTTTGATTTGCGTTTAATCGTTGATTTAAATTTATGATCAAGCTACACTCGGCTGTAACACTCGCTTACGGCCCATACACCTCAGCTCCGGCTGGGGCAGCGGTAATCAACACGATAGTGATTGTGTTTTTAATCATACTCAAAAATTTAATGAGGTGCGATTATACGTCGGGGTTTTATAAGTTCTTTGATGATTATTCTGTTAAATTTATCATTGTCAATTGATCATTGGATAGCCTGTTTGCGGCATCAATTATCGCTAAAGCCGGAAGTGTTAGCCGCGCTTCCGGCTTTTTTGCTTATGCTGTTACAGGGAATCCATGATTGGAAAACTTACTGTATGGACCATCCGGACCTTGGAGCATAGTACTGCAGGCCATACCAT